>OHKY01000735.1_pt1 | contig 10750 bp, 8 predicted proteins | sample 1568941 | NCBI WGS metagenome assembly OHKY01 (sample SAMEA3879521, study PRJEB24766) | human gut metagenome | biome: human-associated habitat; feature: feces | place: USA | collected 1985/1987 | reverse complement strand
CGCAAGGAGAAGACCACGGCCAAACTGCTGTTGCAGAAGGAGCGCGAGGAGGCGCGTCTGGCCGCCCGGCGGCTGAAGGCTGCGTCGAAGCTCAAAGCCCGGCAGGCGCGTGCCGCCCGCAAGGGAAAGGTGATCCCGGTCGATTCGGCGGCCCTGCGCGAACTGGATTCGCTGATCGAGATGAACATGGCCGAACAGGATTCGCTGCTCAACCTGCTGGCAGATTCGCTGTTGTCCGACACGACAGCGATGGCGCTTCCGGCCGATTCGGTCGACTCGCTCGCCCTGCCGCGCGACAGCATCTACCGCCTGATGAAGGGGTACCGCGACGTGAGGATCTTCAGGTCGGATTTCCAGACCGTGTGCGACTCGATCGTGGCGATCAGCACCGACTCGACGATCCACCTCTATATCGACCCCGTGTTGTGGAACCAGAGCAACCAGATCACTTCGGACGTGATGGATATTTTCACCGAGCGGCAGCAGATCAAACGTGCCGAATTCATCGGCAGCCCGATGATGGCCAGCCAGCTCGATACGACACACTACAACCAGGTGGCGGGCAAGACTATGACCGCCTATTTCTACAACAACCAGATATACCGCAACGACGTCAACGGTAATGCCCAGACCATCTATTACATGCAGGACGGCGAGCCGCCCGAGATCACGATGATGGGCGTTATCGAGAGCGGCGACTGTTCATTCTATATCGAGGACAAGCAGGTGGTGCAGATCACCTACCGAACCGAACCGGTCTACAACTTCTATCCGATGGACGATATCCCGCCCACGCAGGATCTCTACCTGAAAGGCTTTAAATGGGAGGGGGCGCGGCGGCCCGTGCAGGCCGATGTGTTCGACCGCAGGATCCGACCTTCGCAGCGGAAGGAACGTACGCGGCTGCGTCATCCAGATTTCCCGATCATGATGCGCATCGAGGAGCATAAGAAACGCCTGATCGAACAACGCCGCTGGGCGGATCGCAACGACCAGGTCGACCCGCTCACCGTCGAGTGGATGCGCGAACTGGGATACGAGGTCGGGCAGCCGCGCGAACCGCAACGTCCCGCGCCGCAGGCTGAATGACCGGCACCGCAACTCTCCGCCGGTAATTCGGACGGTCTATGCAACCATACGGAAACCGTAACAAAAGGCGAAAAGCGAAAAACTTTTCGCCTTTTGTGTTATTTTTGCAGCCGGTTATTCGTCAGTTGGTTTTACACATGAAAAAAAGTCTGATTGCACTGGCATTCGGGACGCTTGCCCTGGGGATGTCGGAGTTCGTGATGATGGGCATTTTGCCCGATATCGCCCGCAGTCTCGGCGTCTCGATTCCGGAGGCGGGGCACCTTATTTCCGCCTATGCGCTGGGCGTCTGCTTCGGCGCGCCGCTTATGGTGCTCGTCGCCCGGAAACGTCCGCTGAAACAGATACTGCTGGCGCTCACGGCTCTGATCGCCGTCGGGAACCTGTGCGCGTCGCTGGCGCCGAACTACTGGATGCTGATGGCGATGCGTTTCGTGTCCGGCCTGCCGCACGGTGCCTTTTTCGGTGTCGGGTCGATCGTCGCAGAGCGGGTGGCAGATGCCGGGAAGCGCACGGAGGCCGTTTCGATCATGATCGTCGGGATGACCGTCGCCAACCTGTTCGGCGTGCCGCTGGGCACTTATATCAGCAATGTGCTGTCTTGGCGCACGACCTTTGCGATCGTCGCCGTATGGGGCGTGGTGGCGCTGACGCTCGTAAGGATGTGGGTGCCCCGCATGGAGCCGCTGCCCGATACGGGGCTGAAAGGGCAGTTCCGGTTCCTGCGCAGCCTTGCGCCCTGGCTCGTGCTGGCATCGGTGATGCTCGGCAACGGCGGGATCTTCTGCTGGTACAGCTATGTCAGCCCGCTGATGATCCATACCTCGGGTTTTACGGAGGAGAACCTTACGCTGATTATCATGCTGGCCGGTTTCGGCATGTTCGCGGGCAATATCCTCGGCGGGCATCTCTCCGACCGTTTTACGCCCGAGAAGGTCGTGCGTTTTACGCTGGCCGCGGCCACCCTGACGCTGCTCGGGATTTTCTTCGGGGCACATGTCCACTACCTTTCCGTCATGCTGATGACGCTCTGTACGGCTTGTCTGTTCTGTGTCTCGTCGCCCCAGCAGTTGCTGATCCTGGAGAATTCGCGTGGCGGCGAGATGCTCGGCGCAGCCCTCGTGCAGGTGGCTTTCAACCTGGGCAATGCACTGGGTGCCTATTGCGGGGGCCTGCCGATCGCCCACGGGCTGGGCTACGAATATACGGCGTTGCCCGGTGCGGGTTTCACCCTGTTGGGGCTGCTGACGGCCGTGGTTTATATCCGTAAATATCCCCGCCATGCGAAGCGATAACGGTGCGGAGCTGTTTCCGGTGGTCGACGAAGCCGGGAACGTGATGGGGGCGGCGACGCGTGCCCAATGCCACGGCGGCGGAATGTTGCTGCATCCCGTGGTACACCTGCACCTGTTCAATTCGCGGGGCGAGTTATACCTGCAACGGCGTCCCGTGTGGAAGGATATCCAGCCCGGGCGCTGGGATACGGCCGTGGGTGGGCATGTCGACTACGGCGAAACGGTGGACGACGCATTGCGGCGCGAGGTGCGCGAAGAACTCGGCGTGACCGGGTTCGTGCCCGAACGCGTGGCGGTGTACGTGTTCCGCTCGGAGCGCGAGCGCGAATTGATCTATGTCCACCGCACGGTGTACGATGGGGAGGTCGTCCCGAGTGACGAGCTCGACGGCGGGCGTTTCTGGAGCCGGGACGAAATCTTTGAAAATCTCGGCAAAGGCGTCTTCACGCCCAATTTCGAGGGCGAGGTGGAACTGGTACTCGGGGTATAGTTTTTTTTCGTATCTTGTAACCTGGAAACCGACAATGAAGCGACTGTCCTGTATGCCGCAGGGCATTGTCCAGCACTGACCGGTGCGAGGCGCAGGGATTGGTGCCGTTCCCCAAACGCATGTCCTATGGTGATGGCTGGTGCCGGATTTTTGCCTTCCGCAGTCGTTATCCTGTCGCCGGGGTTTCCGCCGCTGATGATTACAAAGGCCGTTAGGTCTGAAATTTGATAGAAATACCGTATGCAGTCTCTCCTTACACGTTGGGCCGACGCCCTGCTCGCATGGCTCGGACTCACTTCCGCATTGAATAACGGCTGGGATCGTTGGGTGGCTTTCGCCCTGGTGGTGCTGTCCGTCGTGCTTCTCGATTTCCTGTGCCGTAAGGTGCTCGTGCGCGGGATTAGGCGCATCGTGATGCGCACCAAAGCCACGTGGGATGACGAACTGTTCAGTTCCGCCGTGTTGAGCCGGCTGTGTAATATCGTCAGCGCCATCGTGCTGGTCATCGTCCTCCCCGTAGTTTTCGATGAACAGTCGGAAGCCAGGACGATCGTCACACGACTGATACAGGTGTACATCGTCGTCACGGTCTTCCGTTTTATCAACGCCCTGCTTTATGCGGCCTTCAATATCGTCTCGGCGCGTCCTGCGTGGCAGAACAAACCGATCAACGGATTGCGCCAGACCGGGCAGGGAATCGCAGCGCTGATCTGCGGTATCCTCATCGTCTCGATCCTGATCGGCAAGTCGCCCGCCATTCTGCTCACCGGACTGGGCGCTTCGGCGGCCGTCATCATGCTGGTCTTCCGCGACAGCATCCTCGGCTTCGTCTCGGGCATCCAGCTTTCGGCGAACGACATGCTCAAGGTCGGGGACTGGATCACCGTACCCAAATACGGTGCGGACGGTTCGGTGATCGAGGTGTCGCTCACGACCGTCAAAGTGCAGAACTGGGACAATACGATCGTTACGCTGCCGCCCTACCTGCTGGTGAGCGATTCGTTCCAGAACTGGCGCGGGATGCAGGCGTCGGGCGGCCGCCGCGTGAAGCGTTCGGTGAATCTGGACATGACGAGCGTGAAATTCTGTACGCCGGACATGCTGGCCCGGTACCGCAACATAGACATCATCCGCGAATATATCGACCAGACCGAGCAGCGGGTTGAGGAATACAATGCCGTGCATGGCATCCGCCCCGGTGAACGCAAGATCAACGGCCTGCACCAGACCAACCTCGGGGTGTTCCGTGCCTATCTGGAACGATACCTGCGCGATGAGGTGCCTGTCAACAAGGGGATGGCCCTGATGGTGCGCCAGCTGCAACCGACGGAGACGGGATTGCCGATGGAACTCTATTTCTTTACGGATACGGTGGTGTGGGTGGATTACGAGCGCATCCAGTCGGATGTCTTCGACCATGTGCTGGCCGTCATCCCCGAGTTCGACCTGCGGGATATCCTGCTGTTTCGGGGAACCTTCAATCACTCTCCGGCGTCTCCGAGGGAGATATTTATCGAGGCGCTGCGCTATCAGAGGCCGGAGCCGGACGTGCCGGCCAAACCGGATGTTACAGAAAAATCATCAGCATCACCTGAATGATAATTACCCGCAGGAACATGCAGAGAGGGTAGACCGTGGCGTACGATACCGACGGGTTGTCTCCCTCGATCGTGTCGTTGGCATAGTTCAGTGCCATCGGGTTGGCCATGCTGCCGCACAACATGCCGGCGACCGACCCGAAGTCGATGCGCAGGATGCGCAGGGCGAAGATGCCCAGCAGTACGACGGGGACGAACGTCAGCAGGAATCCCAGCAACAGCCATAGTGCCCCTTCGGGGCGCATGACCGTCTCGAAGAAGTGCGTGCCTGCCTCGAGCCCCAGGCATGCGAGGTACATCGACAGGCCCAGTGCCCGGAGCATCAGGTTGGCGCTGTATGTGGTGTAGGTAATCATGTGCAGGCGCGGGCCGAACGTGCCGATCAGGATGCCGACGATGATCGGGCCGCCTGCCAGGCCGAGCTTTACGGGCAGGCTGATGCCCGGGATGCTTACGGGGATGCTCCCGAGCGTGAGCCCGAGGATCAGGCCGACGAAGACTGCCACGAGGTTGGGCTCTTCGAGGTTCTTCACGGCATTGCCGAGAATCTTTTCCACATGCTTGATCGCGGCGGCTTCGCCCACGACCGTCAGGCGGTCGCCCATCTGCAAACGCAGGTCGGGGGTGGCCAGCAGTTGTACGCCCGAGCGGTAGACGCGGCTGATGTTGATGCCGTAATTGTTGCGCAGGCGCAGCGAGGAGAGTTTCTTGCCGTTGATTTCGGGGCGCGTCACGAGGATGCGCTGCGAGGTGAGCTGGCTGTCGACGGCGTTCCAGTCGATGTTCTCCGTGTTCCAGTCCTTCTGTTCCTGCTCTCCGAAGATCAGGCGCAGCGCATCGGCCTCGCCCGGGGTGGTGATCACGAGGATGACGTCGTCCTTCTGCAACGTCTTGTCGGAGGTGGGAATCGAAACCTGCCCTTCGCGCCAGACCCGCGAAATGACGAAGTGGTGGTGGCTCTGCGCAGCGATCTCGTGGACGCTTTTGCCGAAGACGGCCGGGTTGGTCAGGTGGTAGCTGGCGATGAAGACGTTTTTCCGGTGTTCGGCGTCCGGCTCCGGCATGTCGGCGGGGCGGACGAAGAGCTTGCGGATGAAGACGATGGCCAGGATGACGCCCACCACGCCCAGCGGATAGGTCACGGCGCAGCTCAGGGCGGCGCCGCTGGAGTCGACGCCCATCTGTTGCAGCGCCTGCTGCGCCGCTCCGAGCGCCGGGGTGTTGGTCGTGGCGCCGCACAGGATGCCCGACATGTCGGGCATCGAGACGTGCAGCGTATAGCTCATTGCCACGGCCAGCCCCGTGCCGAGCAATACTACCGCAAGGGCGGGCGACATCAGGCGCAGTCCGTCGGCGCGCAGCGAGTTGAAGAAGCCGGGGCCGACCTGCAGGCCGAGGGCGTATACGAAGATGATGAGCCCGAAGCTCTCGGCATAGTTCAGCATCGCCGGGTCGATCGACAGTCCGAAATGCCCGGCCAGGATCCCTGCGAAAAAGATGAATGCCACGCCCAGCGAGATGCCGAAGATGCGTATCCGGCCGAGGGCGATCCCGATCGTCGAAATGAGCGAAATAACCACGACGGCCTGCAGGGCCGAGTGTTCGACGAATAAACTTTTAAGCCATTCCATCCTTTCCGTTTGTGAATTTGCTGCAAAAGTAGGGCAAATTTTCCAGATACCCGCCTTTTTGCCGAACCTTTTGTGGGCTCATTGTGTCTGTGTGCAACATTTTCGGTCGGCAAGGTAAATCATTTTAGCTCCATGTTATGACAAAACAGACCCCGCACTATGCAGTTCAGGATAATTTACATATCTTTGCACTACCCTACTTCACACAGGGGATGGAGGGGGTAATTAGTGACGCAAAAGGGCTTCTGTGCCGGGTGGGAGTCTGAAAACCTTACCCGGTCGCTGCCGGAAAACTTTAGGGATTGGTTGTTCCGGACAGCATCAGGGCGGTCGATATCGGCCGCCCTGATTTGTTTATTATGTACGATCTGTTTACCTGCCCGGATTACAGTTTCAGCGGTTTCCCTCGGTAAAAATCCAGTATTTTCGAACGGAATACGAATTCGTATTTCGCCTGAACGAGTTCCGACTCGGCTTTTTCCATGCGGGTCTTGGCATCGTTGAAATCGAAAATGGTCGAACGGCCCGATTCCGCCTTCTGCTGTTCGTAGGCGAACGCTACCTCGGCCGAGGCGAGGGCTACGCCGGCCGAACGGTATTTGCTGTACGCCGCGTCGGCGTTGTACCACGCCTGTTCGATCTCCTTGCGCAGCGCCAGCTCGGCTTCGGTCAGCGCGAGCCGCTGGCTGCGGGCCGAAAGCTGTGCCGAGCGGATATTGTTGCGCGTGGCGCGGCGGTTGAAGATCGGGATGTTCATCGACAGTCCGACGTATTCGCGGCTGTTATGGCGCATCTGGGCCCAGAACTTATCGCTGTCGGCGCTGTACACCCCCGTGCCGTAGCCGCCTGAAAGCGAGATGGAGGGATAGAGTGCCGATTTGGCAATGAGGACTGAATTCTCCGAACTTTCGAGCCGCAGCCGCTCCGCCTTGATATGCGGACGGTTTTCCACTGCATAGTTGTAGACCCCGTCTGCCGTGCCCAGCCGGTGCAGCGAGGCGAGCGTCACGCTGTCGAGCTCCGGAACCACGACGTCGAACCCTGCGGCGCTCTCGCGGTTGAGGGCCTGGCTCAGGTTGAGCAGTGCCAGTTGCAGGTCGTTGCGGGCCTGGGTCAGGCTCAGCTGGTCTTTGGCCATGAGCGCCTCGCTTTCGTACCGGGCCGATTCCGGCTGTTTGCCGGCGGCGACCAGTTCGCGACTCTGCGTGGCCTGCAGGGTGCTCAGGGCGAGCTGGCGTTCGGCAACGTCGGTGAGTTCCTTGTTGTAAAGTACCTCCAGGTAGAGTGTCATGACGTTGATCGACACGTCTTCGCGGGCACGTTCCAGATCCTGCATGGCTGCGGCCAGGTCGAGTTTGCCGCCTTTGACCTGGCGGTTGATGCGCATGCCCTGGAATACGGGGAGGCTGGTCGAGATGTTGAGCGAACCCGAGGTCTGGTTGTTGTCCTTGTAAGTATTGTCGCTCGAGAGTACGCGGCCGAACGATGCGTCGCCTCCGATCGAGGCGTTCAGGTCGGGCAGGCGGCTGTATTTGGCCGTCGAGAGTTCCACCTCGTTCTGTTCGACCTGCAGGGCGCGTTGCTGCACGTCGATGTTGTTGGCCAGGGCATAACCGATGCAGTCGTCGAGCGACCAGGGCGTGCCGGGTGCCGGTGCTGCGGCGGCTTGAGGTGCAGCCGGTGCGGTCTGGGCCTCCGCGGACATTGCGCAGAGAGCAGCGGCAGCTGTACAGAGAGCGGCGAATAGGGTGCTGGTTTTCATGCTGCGGTGCATTTGGGGTTATTTCTTCTTGTCTTCCTTCGCGCCGCGGACTTTGTCGTCGGCGGTCACGCCTTCGGTAAGTTCGATGTTGATGCCGTCCGAAAGGCCTATCTTGACCTCGCGTTTATCGAAGGTCTGCTCTGCGATGTCCTCGGCGCTGGTGAGCAGGTAGACATACGTTTTCTCACCCTCGAATTCGACGGTGCTCTCGGGAAGCGTGAGCACGCCTTCGCGGCTTTCGATCACGATGCTGGCGTTGGCACTGTACCCGGCGCGCACGAAGACGTCGGCGGGAATCTTCACGGCAGCCTTCACTTCGAACATGATGACGCCGTTATCCTCGGTCGCTTTGGGCGAAACGTACTCCAGGTTGGCATCCAGTTCGACGTTCTGCAGGGCGCCGATCGTCAGCTTCACGGGCATGCCCTCGTGCAGTTTGCCGACGTCCGTTTCGTCGACGTTGCCCCGGAAGAGCATGTTCGACATGTCGGCTACGGAGGCGATGGTCGTACCGTCGTTGAACGTGTTGGCCTGGATCACCGAGTTTCCGACCTTGATCGGCACGTCGAGGATCATACCGTCGATCGTCGATCGGATCTGCGTGTTGCTGAGCTCCTTGTAACGGCTGGTGATGCCGTTCTTGACGATCTCCAGGTTCTCCTTGGCGTTCAGCAGTTCCTCCTCGGCTTTCTGGAGGTCGGTGCGCCCCTGCTCGAACTCCTCGTCCGAGACGACGCCCTTGTCGTGCAGTGTTTCCGTGCGGCCGAATTCGCGGCGGGTCTGCGCCAGCGATATTTCGGCTACCGAGACGCGCGATTCGGCGCTCGAAAGCTGTCCCATCTCCGGGACGACCTTCACCGTGGCGATCACCTCGCCCTTGCGCACCATCTGGCCGGCCTCCTTGTAGACGTCGGAAACGATACCCGAAATCTGGGGCTTGATCAGCACCTCGTCGCGGGGTTCGACCTTGCCGGTGGCGACCACGAATTGTTTGAGCGTGTCGAGTTTGGGTTGTACGATCGTGTAGACTACCTTTACCGGACGGGTCTTCTGCCACAGGAACACGAACGTTCCGAGCAACAGCGCCGCAAAGAGCACACCCAGAAAGATTTTCAGAAATTTTTTCATAGCCGTAATCTATTGAATTTGATTGTTATTCTTCACGTATTGCATCCACAGCCTTGATGCTCAGGGCCCGGTAGGCGGGGATGACGCCCGCCAGCAGGCTGCCCGCGACGAGGATGAAAAGCGCCAGCATGCCTGTCCCGAACGAGATCTGCCACGAGATTTCGGCCCCCTCCTGGGCCACGGTCACCGCCTGATAATAGATCGAGTCGGCCACCGACAGTACGCCCACCGCGGCCGTGAGGCCGACCACCCCGGCGATGAAGGTGAGGATGAAACTTTCGGAGAGTATCTGCGAGATGATGGCCGTAGGCGGTGCGCCCAGGGCGCGGCGGATGCCGATCTCCTGCGTGCGCTCCTTGACCAGCACCAGCATGATGTTGCTCACGCCGACGATGCCGGCCAGCAGTGTCCCCAGGCCCACGATCCATGTCAGGAACCCGATGCCCCAGAAGAGGCTCATCACCTTGTCGAACATTTCGGCCGTGGCCATGCACCAGGCGGCTTTCTCGTCGTCCGGCGAGATCAGGTGCTTGGCGAAGATCACCGACTTGCAGGCGGTTTCGACCTCTTTGCTCGGGGTGTCCTCCCGGCCGGCGATGGCCAGCATGTGGATCGAGTTGCCCCCGCCGTACATCTGCTGCGCGAGCGAGATCGGGGCTACGACCGTGCGTTCGACGTTGCTGAACGACATGGCCGTGCTCTGGCGCCGCATGACGCCGATAATGGTGAAATAGCTGTTGTTGACTTTGATGACCTTGCCGGTCGGGTCTTCCATTCCCGGAAACAGGTCTTTCTGTATCTGGGTGCCGATGACGCAGACCTTGCGCTTCTGCGCCATGTCGACGTCGTTGATGAAGCGGCCGTAGATGATCTTCTGTGGGTTGATCTGCTGGTAGTCGGGCATGTAGCCCATCAGCGAATAGTCGCCCTTGCGTTCGTTGTAGCTGCAATGGATCTCCCCGCCCCAGTAGACGCCCGAGGCGTACTGCACCTCCTTGAGCCCCCGGACGTTTTCCACGTCGTCGTTGTTCATGCGCCACCAGCGGTTCTTGGGCATGCCCTTGTAGGGGAGAGAGGTCTGCGAAGGCTGTATGAGCAGCGTGTTGGTCGACATGTCGCCCAGCTGTGCCCGGAACAGACGTCCCAGCCCCATGCCGGCACCCAGCAGTACGGTAAGCATGAAGATGCCCCAGAAGACGCCCAGTGCCGTCATGATGCTGCGCTTGCGGTTGCGGGAGATCGTCTGCCATATCTCGTTCCAGCGGTCTGTATCGAAAAATCCCATGGCTTCTACTTGTTATAACGCAGGGCGTCGATTGTCTTGAGTTGTGCGGCCCGGTAGGCTGGGACGTAGCCTGCGATCAGGCCGGCGATGACCAGCACGACCGTCGCGCTGACCGCAACGCCCAGGTCGAGCGTCGGGTTGAGGAAGATCGACGGCGCATGGCCGCCGCCCGTCGGCGGCGTCTGGTTGAGCATGTAGTTGACCCCTTCCATCATCGCCACGCCGAATACCATACCCAGGTAACCGAATACGGCGGTTATCATCACCGACTCGGTAAGGATCAGCCTGATGATCGACACGGGCTTGGCGCCCAGCGCCTTGCGTATGCCGAATTCGGAGGTGCGCTCCGTGACCGTCACGAGCATGATGTTGCTTACGCCGACGATGCCGGCCAGCAGCGTCCCCAGGCCGATGATCCAGACGAAGATGTTGATGCCTGCGAAAACCATCATGAAATTCTTGTAGGTTTCCA
>OHKY01000729.1_pt1 | contig 10835 bp, 10 predicted proteins | sample 1568941 | NCBI WGS metagenome assembly OHKY01 (sample SAMEA3879521, study PRJEB24766) | human gut metagenome | biome: human-associated habitat; feature: feces | place: USA | collected 1985/1987 | reverse complement strand
GATGAAGATGAAAACAGCACCTATGGGGTGGAACAGCTGGGATTGTTATGGAGCGACTGTTGACACAACGGACCTGAAAAAACAGTTATCTGTATTAAATGCAAGTCTTCATCAGGCAGAGACAATAAAAACCTGCCTTGAACAGCAGATGGATAATCTGGATGTTACGGACACTCATTACGATAAAAAAATATCAGATTTACAGAGACGATTGGATGCTCAATATGATAGAATAGATGAAGTGGAAGAAACAAGGGCAGAACTGACTAAGGCAACATATGATGAGATAAAGAAGTATGTGGCTGAACATAATGCCGGCATGAAGGTTTCCAATCTGTATATCTCACAGGTAAAGAGAAAATGTGGAATTTAGCAGGCAGCCGCAGTGTCCAGAAGATAAAGAGAGTGCAATTGTGGAGGCATTGAAGCATTTTAAGATGAATAGTTAATAAAGAGAGGTGCATATGCTATGCCAGGTATACTCGTGGTTGAAGATGATGAAAATTTAAATCGTGGAATTACATTCTCACTGAAAAAATCCGGATATGAGGTTTTTTCAGCAGAATCAGTGAAAAAAGCGAAAAGAATTGCAAGTGATAATAATGTGGATGTTACCATTTGTGATGTGAATCTTCCGGATGGGAATGGACTGGAATTTGTAAGGTGGATGAGATGCAATTATAATACATACATTATTTGTCTTACAGCACTAGATCAGGAGATGGATCAGGTCATGGGATATGAAGCAGGGGCAGATGATTATATTACAAAGCCGTTTAGTCTTTCGGTACTTCTTTTGAAAATAGAAGCACATTTCCGCCGCAGACAGGAGAAAACGGAAGCCGGAAAGATGATTTCGGGAGATATCGTATTTATCGCAGGAGAAATGAAAGTCCTGATAAAGAGTCGTGAAATCAGTCTGACAAAAACGGAGTTGAAAATGCTGACTTTTTTTCTTCAGAATCCGAAACAGATTCTTTCAAAAACACAAATATTGGAAAATGTGTTTGATCTGGAAGGGGATTTTGTGGATGAAAATACAATCGCTGTCAATATCAGAAGACTCCGTGAGAAAATCGAAGACAATCCGGCTGCACCGGTCTATATAAAGAATATCAGAGGTCTTGGGTATATATGGAATCAGGAGGTAAGGCAGTGACAAAGAGATATCGCAAGAAGATTACAGTAGTGCTCTCCTTGGTATTACCTGTCATATTATTGTTTGCAATATTAAATTGCTTTACCACGTATGTGTTTTATGAAGATTATAAATATAAAATGAATCTTATGACAGAGATTGCTGCAAAGGAAGAATTTTCCGGGCTGGATGCTGTTTCGGAATTGCTTAAGGATAAGGATATTGAAACTAACGAACAGGGAAGGCGATTATTGGAGCAATATGGATACTGGGGGAATAAAGGGAATGCATTTTATTCGCAATTCCGGCATCAGGTTATGGTGACCGGTGCTGTAAGCACTGTGATATGCGTGCTTCTTTTGACTTTTTTACTTTATTGGAAGAAAAAAGAAGATGCGTGTCATCAGAAAATTTTAGACCAGTTGGAAGAAATTCTGATCAGATTCCGTGAAAATAAATTTGATGATTTACTGAAAACGGAAAATCATGCAGAACTGGAAAAATTGAATGACCAGCTTGAAGCAATCGGACATCATATTCAGTTGATAAAGGAAGAAGCAAGGGCAGAAAAGGAGAACACGAAAGAAATGGTTTCTGATATTTCTCACCAGTTAAAGACACCGGTTGCAGCTTTGGATACATGTTTTAGTGTGCTGATGCAGAATGACTTAAGTGCCACAGAACAGGAGGAGTTTCGTATCCGTTGTCGGAGTGCTCTGGATGGACTGGAGACATTATTGCAGTCGCTTCTTGAAATATCCAAGATGGAAACCGGACTGATTCAGATTAATAAGAAAAAACTTCCGCTTATGGATACTGTCATATCTGCTGTGAACCGCACTTATCCTAAAGCGGATGAGAAAGAAATTGAATTCGTTTTTGACTATGAAAAAGAGCTGGAAACATGCACGATTATGCAGGATAAAAGGTGGCTTGGTGAAGCTGTGATCAACGTTCTGGATAATGCAATCAAGTACAGTCCGTGTGGTTCAAAAATATTTATCCGGTTACAAAAAAGAAACGATCTTGTAAGAATGGAAATTGAGGATCAGGGAATTGGTATTCCGCAGAATGAGTATCACAAAATTTTTCAACGATTTTACAGAGGAAGTTCCAGGGAGGTCATGGAAAAGAGTGGTACAGGAATCGGACTTTTTCTATCGAGAGAAATTATCGAAAAACACGCAGGTACGATTACGGTAACCTCCGGCAAAAAGAAAAAAGGAAGCACGTTTGTGATTCAATTACCATATGTTGGTTAAATTTTAAGTGAGCAGAAATCTTACAATTCTGTAAGATTTCTGCTCGTTTTTTGAAAGTGAAATGAAAGATTGTCCTGATACAATTTGGATGTAGGATGAAAAGGAGGCAACACATGAGTGTGATATTAGAAACCAAGCAGCTTTGTAAGTTTTATGGCGCAGGTGAGAATCAGGTCAAAGCGGTCAATCAGGTGGACATTCAGATTGAGCAGGGAGAATTTGTCGCAATTGTCGGAAAGTCAGGTTCCGGTAAAAGTACATTACTTCATATGCTTGGAGGGCTTGACACCCCGACAAAAGGCAGTGTTACTTTAGCCGGGAAAGATTTATACAGGATGAAGGAAGATGCCCTTGCTGTTTTCCGCAGAAGAAAAATCGGATTTGTTTTTCAGGCATTTAATCTGGTTTCATCTGTTAATGTCTGGGAAAATATTGTACTGCCACTGGGGCTGGATGGAAGAAAAGTGGATGAAGCGTATGTAAATGATATTATTGCAACTCTGGGGATTGAAAACCGGATTTATAATCTGCCAAATCAGTTATCCGGAGGACAGCAGCAGAGAGTAGCAATTGCAAGAGCACTGGTGAATCGTCCGGAAATTATATTTGCAGATGAGCCGACAGGAAATCTTGATTCTAAGACCAGTGATGAGGTAATCGCCCTGCTTAAGATGACAGCAAAAAAATATGGACAGACAATTGTAATGATTACCCATGATGACGAAATTGCACAGGTCGCTGATCGTATTCTGGTAATTGAGGATGGACAGGTGGTGGATTTCAGATGAAGACAATAAGCAGGATTGCATATAGCAATGACAAAAAGAACAAGACAAGAAGTATACTGATTATGATGTCCATATGTCTGACTACGATGCTGCTTGTGATTATCAGTACTGTGGGAAATGGAATGATACGTTTGCAGAAAAGTCAGGCGGCAGGCTCATATGGAAGCAATTATGGTCTGTTTGTTTCCGCAGACGGATCGCAGTTAAAAGAAGTAAACCGCCGTGCGGAAATAGATGCTACAGGCACTATGTGCACCGAAGGTATCATAAAAGGCAATGAAAAAGGCGGGTTTGTCTGCATGGATGAGACTGCAAGAAAAATGCTTCCTTATAATAAAGAATATGAGTTGAAGGAAGGAAAGTATCCGGAAAAAATGCAGGAAATTGCCGCAGGAAGAGCATTTTTTCGTGCAATGGGGTATGGTGATGTAAAGATCGGAGATACGGTTACACTGGATTACCGCGCAGGGATGCAGTCAGAATATAAGCCGGAAGAATTTGTTGTCAGCGGAATCCTATATGACCGGGATGAGTATACCATCGAGGCATCTTATGTTGCTTTCGGGTCACAGGAGTTTTATGATGAGCACGTCGCAGAGAATGACAGACAGTATAATATTTATTTTACTTTAAATGATTCTGCAAATGTATCTATGAATAATATTGAACCGGTTATAAAGCAGATTGCAGCAGCTTGTGGGATCGAAGAAAAAAACGTTATAGTCAATGATCTCTATTTGCAATGGGTCTTGCAGCCGAGTTATGAAATGATTGCGGTATGTGGAATTCTGATTCTTGCAATTGTACTTTTCTCTGTTGTGGTCATTTATAATATTTTTCAGGTCGGTATTGCCAACAAGATACAGGAGTATGGAAAAATCAAGGCTCTGGGAGCGACAAAAAAGCAGATGAAACAACTGATCTTCAGAGAGGGTATGTTTTTGACAATTTCTTCAATACCAGTTGGATTGCTTCTTGGTTTTCTGATTGCAAAATGCGGTTTTAACTGGCTGGTAGAACAGGGAAACCTTGTATCAACCGGAACTGGCTCTATGGGAGTCCAAAATCAGCAGGTGCCACTGTTTTCCCTGCCTGTTATGCTTCTCTGTATTTTCGTATCATTTCTTACCGTTGCTTTGGCACTGCGTAAACCAATGAAAATTGTTTCACGGATTTCACCTATCGAAGCAACACGGTATTTAGAAAATGCAGAAACACACAAAAAAGGAAAACGAAATGGCAGAAAAAATGTCACCGTGTTTTCTATGGCAATGGCAAATATAACGGGTAATCCAAAAAGAACCATTGGTACCATCCTCACACTGGGGCTTTCCTGCGCATTGTTTGTGATTATCTCTAATTATGTAGGAAATATTGATACGGAGCATGAAGCACGTCTTTCCGTTAATCATGGACAATTTGAACTGCAGCTTGACTATTCTGCTGAGTACGATGAAAGATATCCGGAGAATAATCTGGATACGATTCTGACGGATAATCCATTGAATGATTCAATGATTGAAGAAATCAAAAGCATTCCAGGAGTGACAGATGTCATGACGAGAGAGATTGTCTCTGTAAATCTGAACGGAACAAGATTTCCGGCTGATATTGTGAGTAAAAATGATTTTGATTTTATGCGCCAAGATGGGGATATTGGCTCTATGGACTATGAACAGGCGGTAAAGAATGGTGATATTTTCTTTGGCTGGTCGACGTGGATGGAACAAGATGGATATGCTCCGGGTGAATCCATTGCATTTGACTTTGAGAATGGAAGTGGAACCTATACCTATCAGGGAAAGATTGCAGGATCCTTTGTAAGTGCGGACACTTATCTTGTCATTCCGGAAGGTGTATACCGTTCCATGAATCCGAGGGGAACAGCCTATGGCTATCTGTGGGTGGACTGTGATAAAAAAGATGTGGCATCTGTGGAACAGAGTCTGAATACTTTGATTTCTAATACTTCGCATATAAAAATGGATACTTATCATGCGCGGTTACAATCTGCCGAATTTGCAAGCAGCATGATGAAGCTTGGCTGTTATCTGTTTATGGCGGTTGTAGGACTCATCGGTTTTATGAATATGGCAAACACCATGATCATGAATATTACGACAAAAAAGCAGGAATATGGTGTATTACAGGCTGTGGGTATGACAAATAAACAATTAAATTTATGCCTGCAGTTACAGGGAATGATTTTTACGGTTGGTACCATATGCGTAGCTTTGATCATTGGTCTGCCGCTCGGCTATGCACTTTTTTCTTATGCAAAACATAATGGAATATTTGGAATGAATATCTATCATGTTCCAATCGTACCAATTTTTATTATGATTTTTTTGGTCGGTCTGTTGCAGATTGTACTTTCCTGCGTTTTAAGCAGTAATCTGAAAAAGGAAACGCTGGTTGAAAGAATAAGGTATCAGGGATAGTAAGTAATATGTAATGAACTACGTCGAAAGTATCGAAGATATCGGAACGAGTTTTATTTTCCGATTTCCGAAAATATAAGGGGCTATCGCTATATATCTAATTTCTTTTTACCAAAGAGAAAGAACGACTTGAGGAAAACAAAAGAATTGTTGCAGAGCGAGAAAGAGAAAACGCACGCTGCCGAAATCATGACAGAGGAATGTCAAGATAAGCTAAGGCAGGCAGAACAGGAACGGGACTATGCACTCTCTCATCAGAAAAAAGTAGAGATACCGGTTATGCTGCTGATATTTCATGGCATACAATTATGAAGTCAATCTGTGCATTATATGGAAGTATATTGGAGAATATGTATGACACATAAAAAACTGATATGTAATTTACGTTAGCATTTTGAGTTGCCTAAATTCGAAAGTTAGGAAAATCTTAATAATTTCTCAGGCAATCCATTGTGAATTTAGATGTTGTATTTGCTATACTTAATTGGATATATGAGCAAAGGAGTTGAAAATATGTCTGAAAAGATATTGATTATAGATGACGAGCAAGATATAGCGGATCTGTTGGAGGTCTACTTGAAAAACGAAAATTACATCGTTTATAAATTTTACTGCGCAACGGATGCCATGTCGTGTATTGAAAGCGGCGACATTGATCTTGCCATTCTGGATATTATGCTCCCGGATATGAACGGCTTTTCACTTTGCCAGCTTATCCGAAAGAAATACACTTATCCAATCATAATGCTAACGGCTAAAATTGAGGAAACGGATAAAATAACGGGGCTGACATTGGGCGCGGACGATTATGTGACAAAACCTTTTCGCCCACTTGAAGTAGTTGCCAGAGTGAAAGCGCAGTTAAGACGTTACAAGAAATATTCGCCCGGTATCACCACAGAGAAAGTTCCATCGGAACTTTCCTATAACAAATTGTGCCTGAATGTGCAGACCCACGAATGTTTGTTGGATGGGGAATCTGTTTCTCTAACCCCGACAGAATTTTCTATTCTCCACGTCCTTTTGTCAAATGCTGGGAATGTTGTAAGTATTGAAGAACTGTTTCATGCAGTTTGGAAAGATGAATACTACTCTAAAAACAGCAGTACAATTACTGTGCATATCCGACATCTGCGTGAGAAACTGAAAGATACTTCCGATACTCCGCAGTATATTAAAACGATTTGGGGTGTTGGCTACAAAATTTAAGCGAAAGGAGTACGCTATGAAAAGAAAATCAAATTGCTTCGTAACCATTTTATTCTTAATTTATCTGGCACTCTTGGTTTGGATCATACTTTTCAAACTACAGTTTTCAATCAGTGATCTGGATAAAGTAAGGAGTATAAACCTTATTCCTTTTCACTATGACAAGGAAATTGGAGCAGCATTTCACTTAACAGAGGTACTCGAAAATTTCTTGATTTTTGTTCCTATGGGCATTTATCTTCAAATGCTTCTGCCAAGAACAAAATTATATGTGAAGTTCATGCTGATTGCTGGAACAAGTTTTTTATTGGAAACTATGCAGTATATCTTAGCAGTCGGACGTTCTGATATTACTGATGTACTCACAAATACGGCAGGCGGTCTTTGGGGACTTGCTGTATATTCGATAGCAGCCCGGTTAATCGGAAATAGAATAAAAGCAAACAGACTGTTTTCCATTCTGGCAGGCATAGTAAGTGTTGCCGTGATTGGCCTACTTGGCTTTCTTCTGTTTGCGAATCGGTAGGAGGTGTATTCTCATGTCGAAGAAAGAAATGACAACAGAAAAGCACCTTAAAGTGCGCTTATACCTATCATTGCTGGTTTATACCGTTGTTGGATATGGTTTGACCCTTATCTTGGACTACATCTTTTCAAAATTTGACAACGGTATTTTTGCATGGCTCTACTGGCGGCTCGATCTGCTTTTTATTTTGTATCTGATGATTGGCTTTGTATGTATTTTCAATTACTATTGGAAAAAGCCGTGGGACTATCTGGATGAAGTAATTAACGCAACCCAAACGGTCTATGAGCAGAACAGTCATACCGTATCGTTGTCTGATCCGCTGAAAGAACTGGAGGAACAGCTCAATCAGATCAAAATGTCTGTTCTGTTAAGCAAGCAGGCTGCAAAGCAGGCAGAAGAAAAGAAAAATGAAATTGTCATGTACTTGGCACATGATATACGCACACCTCTGACAACAGTGATCGGCTATTTGAGCCTGCTCCATGAAGCCCCTGACATGCCTGAGCAGCAAAAGGAAAAGTATGTAAAGGTCGCGTTAGACAAAGCAGAGCGCCTTGAAAGACTTATCAATGAACTTTTTGAAATTACCAAGTACAATGCACATACGGTCATTATCAAAAAAGAAAATATAGATTTACATTGTTTGATTGCGCAGGTAATAGATGAAATATACCCGACACTCTCTGCAAATGGCAACACGGCGGTATTTACTGCGGAGGACAACTTATCTGTGAACGCTGATCCCGAAAAGCTGGCGAGAGTTTTCAGTAACCTTTTACGAAATGCAGCGTCATATAGCTACCCGCAGACAGAAATCACTATATCCGCCAAACGGTTAGAGCATGATATTCAGATCACTTTTGAAAATCATGGAAAAACAATTCCACAGGAACAGCTTAACAGTATATTTGAAAAATTCAATCGCTTGGATGATGCCCGGCTTTCTAATACAGGTGGTGCGGGACTTGGTCTTTCTATTGCGGAAGAAATTATACATTTACATGGTGGAAAGATTACTGCATCCAGTCAAAACGAAACCATAGACTTTGTGATTACATTACCCCTTTCCGCTTAGGAAAATAAGAATGTGATCTTAGGAATTACTTAGGAATTTAAGCGTGTGATTTTTGAGATTGAAAAGCCCTTGTTCGGTACAATGATTATCGAACAAGGGCTTTTTATTGTTCAGCTGAAGCAAAAGAAAGGAGTGTAAGCATGGAACTGAAAATAGAGCATTTAAGCAAGCAGTTCAAAGACAAAACAGCAGTAAATGATGTCAATCTGACATTGACTCCCGGCATTTGGGGACTTTTGGGAGCGAATGGTGCAGGGAAAACCACACTCATGCGCATGATTGCTGATATTATGACACCAACCAACGGAGCGGTTTACTATGACGGAAAAGACATTCGAGAGTTAGGTGAAGTTTATCGAAGCAGGTTTGGCTTTCTGCCGCAGGACTTTGGGTATCACCGGGATTTTACGGTCAAAGATTATTTGGAGTATATGGCTGCGCTGAAAGATATTCCTACAAGGGCAACCACCCAAAAGATCAATCATTTGTTGGACATTCTTTCGCTCTCCGATGTGAAAAAGAAAAAAATCTTCAATCTGTCAGGCGGCATGAAGCGTCGTGTTGGTATTGCGCAGGCTATGTTGAACGACCCGGAGATACTTGTCATGGACGAACCGACAGCAGGACTTGATCCCGGAGAGCGCGTGCGTCTGCGGAATTTCATTTCCGAGTTTTCGCATGATCGAATCGTGTTGATTTCCACCCATATCGTATCTGACATAGAATATATTTCTACGCGCAACGCAATTATGAAAGCCGGAGAAATTGTTGATGTCGGAACTACCGCAGAACTTGTCAAGCGGATTGAGGGCAAGGTTTGGAATTGCATAATTCCGACCTCAAAGCTGCCGGAATGTGAAATGCGGCTGCGCATTATCAATCAGCGAGGCGAAGATCACAATCAGGTTTCTATTCGTTATCTGTCCGAACATTCGGAAATTGATGGGTCTGTTACAACGGAGCCACGATTGGAAGATCTGTATCTGTGGTTGTTCCCGCAGACAGACTTGGAAAAGGAGGACAGATAATATGCGGCTCTTTAGACTTGAACTAAAACGTATTTTGAAGTCACGGCGCACCCTGATTTTACTTGCAATCGCACTTTTGCTTTCCGTAGCCATGGCATACCTGCCTATTTCATTTGAGGGTATTAACCGTCCAAACGAAGATGGCACGGTTACAGAATTAGATGGCTTGGCAGCTATCAAGTACAAACAAGATTTATATAAAACATCCGCTGGTGAAGTGACCCCGGATAGGATCAAATCGGCTTTGGAAACTTATCAAAGCTGCGTTCGAGAATATGGGCCAGTCGAGGAAGAGGGCTTTCCTCTGGCTGTATTTATTGAAAAAATCGTCCCGTTCCGTCACTTGCTGATGGGTCTGTCCGAAGCGTTTGCTGATCCATTAACAGGCATTGGTGCTGATTTAATGGATATTGACCCGAATGACATTGACGGAGCCTATTATGAAAAGTGCGCAGAACATTTACAGGATGTCATGCGGAATGAGCAAAGAGAAAACGAAACCGCACAGCAGAAAGCTCTTGAAAAATATTCAGAACTTGATACGCCATTTTATCTTCATTCTGGAATTTCTAAAGATGCATTTGATTACATTGAGTTTTATATTTTGTTCCTTGCTATTTTGTGCGTGGCAATCGCAGCACCTACTTTCGCCGGAGAATATCAAACGGGCGGTGACAGCATCCTGCGAACCACCAAATACGGGCATAAACAATTAGCAATTACCAAAATTCTGGCGGCATTTACACTTTTCGTTGTTACTTTCCTTGTCGGGATCACGGTACACATTCTGATTTTAGATGCAGCGTTCGGGACGGATTGCTTAAAAACATCGTTTCAGATGCGATACTCTATCATTAATCTGCCAAACATCAATCTGGGGCAGTTGCAGATAATTCTCGCAGCAGCGGGCTTACTTTCTGTATTAGCAACGGTTAGCTGTACGCTGTTCCTGTCTGCAAAATGTAAAGACACATTGACAGTTTTGCTGATCTCTATTGTAGTTCTTCTCATGCCGCTTTTTGCTTATGTGGCGATGGGAGCAACATGGCTCTCTACCATACTTCCGTCTGCCGGAATTGGTATGCAGAACAATTTCCTTTCTCAGCTTGCAGATTTCAATTATCTGAATATCGGTGGAATGAGTTTCTGGACACCGCATGTTATTTTGATTTCGGCAGGAATTGAATTATTTGTGTTTACATTCTTGGCGATTCATTCCTATTGCAGACATCAGGTAGCATAAAAGAAGTTCAAAATAGAACGAATAGGTTATCTGCCGCGCGACGGCAAAAGAAAAAAAGCCGTCGCAGAGCAGACATATTTTCACGCGCCTATGAAGCGGCGGCTTTGATTTTCAGAGCCGCC
>OHKY01000728.1_pt1 | contig 10843 bp, 9 predicted proteins | sample 1568941 | NCBI WGS metagenome assembly OHKY01 (sample SAMEA3879521, study PRJEB24766) | human gut metagenome | biome: human-associated habitat; feature: feces | place: USA | collected 1985/1987 | reverse complement strand
AAACAGTAATCGGTTGCAATTTTCAGGTTGCAGCCGATTATTGTTTCTATAAAAGCAAAAGAGACCGAACTCAAAAAAAATCTTTTGGGTCGCCCCCTTTTTTATTTGAAGTCGTATTACTTTTTGCTCAAGATGTTAATGGATAAAAGTTATTCAAGAGTTTAAAGATTTCAAACAATTCGGGATTTATTGTAGGCAGATGGCGAATGTTCGGCAGAAAATATGGTATAAACGGCCTCTTGTTTTTCAGACAAAATTTATGTTATCTTTTTTCTGAAATGATTAACAGACATTTTGTTTATTTTTGTCTATTGAATAATATCTCTTTGTTTACCTTGTATTAAGTATTTATGAAAAATGTAATCAATCAGATGAGATCTTTGTATCCTATTTCTGACGATACCATATGTATTTTGAAGAAACATGTGGAATTATGCCGTTTCCCTAAAAGATTTCAGTTGATAAAAGCTGATAGTTTCTGTAAGTTCGCTTATTTTATTGAAGAAGGAGCGACCCGTTCTTTTTGGTTGGTGAACGGGGAAGAGATAACCACGTCTTTTTCTTGCGAAGGAGGTATTGTATTCAGTATGGATGAACTTTATTATAATAGAATGAGTGAAGAGTTTGTGGAGACTCTTGAGAATGTCGTGACCTATAAAATATCATTGGATGATTTGTTGCATCTTTTTCGGACCAATATAGAATTGGCTAATTGGGGTAGGATTATTCATCAAAATGAGTATCGACGTTTACATCGTTCGCACAAAGATCGTCTTACATTGTCTGCAAAAGAGCGGTATGAAGAATTCAAGCGTCAATTTCCTCATATATACCAGCGGGTACAATTGGGGTATGTCGCTTCTTATTTGGGTATAACTCTCCCGACATTGAGTCGACTTAGAGCCCAAAAATGATATTTAAGAAGGCGAATTTGATGTAGGACAATCGAAATACGATATAAATATCGTAATTTTGAACTCCGATTGTCAAAGCCAAAGAGCCTGTCTGAATTTTATTCGGGCCAGGCTTGAGAGTTTCTTTTGAGGATGTTTTTCTGTGTTTACGAGGTTGATAGTGGGCTATCTGACAAGTGAAAACAGGAAAAAAGATCAGAAGAAAACACAAAAATGACCTGACAATATTTTTTGTCGGAAAGTTTATACAGGCTCTAAGTAAAACTTAAATTCTAAATATATATGCAAAAAACATTATCTTCTTCTGCTTTTTCAGATTCAAAACCTCATTATGAACTTCTTGATGGATTAAGGGGTGTCGCAGCTCTTTTGGTGATATGGTATCATGTTTTTGAAGCTTTTGCAACAAGTCCCATAGATCAGAAATTTAATCATGGATATTTAGCTGTCGATTTCTTTTTTATTCTGTCGGGGTTCGTTATAGGATATGCTTATGACGATCATTGGAAGATGACAATGACAGTGAAGGATTTTGTGAAACGCCGGTTGATTCGTCTGCATCCGATGGTTGTTATGGGGGCTATTTTAGGAGCTTGTACATTTTATATACAAGGTAGCGAAAAATGGGATGGCTCGCAAGTCTCTTTATCAGTGTTAATGCTTGCTATGCTACTCAATCTTTTTCTTATCCCAGCAATACCCGGTTCGAAGGTAGAAGTTCGGGGAAATGGAGAGATGTATCCTTTAAATGGTCCGAGCTGGTCTTTGTTTTTTGAGTATATAGGAAATATCCTGTATGCTTTATTTATTCGTCGATTGTCTACCAAGTCACTTGCTTTGCTTGTTTCATTGTCCGGAATCGGATTAGCTGCATTTGCGATCTCCGGCCTTTCGGGTTATGGACATTTAGGGGTAGGTTGGACACTTCTGGATTATAATCTGATCGGAGGTTTTTTACGTTTGATGTTTTCGTTTTCCGCAGGTTTGCTTATGTCTCGAGTCTTCAAACCAGTTAAAATCAGAGGCGCTTTCTGGATTTGTAGTTTGGTGATTGCCGTATTACTCTCTGTCCCGTATGTCGGTAATAAAGAATTTTCGTGGATAAATGGTATTTGTGATTCGGTGTGTGCTATTTTGCTTTTTCCGTTATTGGTCTATTGGGGAGCATCTGGTAAAACAACAGATAAATGGACATTAAAAATATGTAAGTTTTTTGGAGATATATCTTACCCTGTGTATATTGTTCATTATCCTTTTATGTACCTTTTTTATGCATGGGTGTGGAATAATGATCTGACATTTGGGCAAGTGTGGCCGGTAGTTTTGTTACTTTTTTTCGGAAATATTTTGCTCGCGTATCTTTGCCTGAAGTTATATGACGAGCCTATAAGAAGATGGTTGAGCAAGAGATTTTTATCTAAAAAATAACGATTGTTTTTTTAGGATAACGACCGGATAAAATCGAGCTGCTCTTTTTGCATTTTTCTCAATGCTACGATGCAAGAAATTTTAAACAGGCATTTGGTCCGCTTTGGCAATATAGTTCTTGATGTTGCTTCTCTAGTTTATCCGTTATTGCTTATTTACGCCCAACCAAGTCCATTTGTGCCAAATAAGTTCTAATGGCCCTTGTTTATGTTTCGACAACCACCATTTGCAGAACTTTACTTGCAATAGGAATGTAAAAAATCCGATTAATAAACTGACTGTATATCCGCAATATGGTGCGAGGTACAAGCCAAATGGAAAATAAATAATTGCTCCTATTATAGATTGGGCGATGTAATTGGTAAGGCTCATTCTACCATAAAAACATAAATTGTTGACCCTATTATGAAACTTCTTGTTTTGGTAAAGAAGTATGAAAGATGCTACCAAGACCAGAGTAAAGGCTAATTTTTGCCACATGTCAAATGCCGTTCCTGCTGTTTGTCGTATGATTGGAGTATTGTCCATAATAAGATCTTTCAATGTATATAAAGGTGCAAATGCAATAGCGGAGACAATCAGTATCTTTACCCAGAAATGGAGATTTTTTTCGGAAGAAACGAAAAGTTGCTTTTTGCCGATATAGAAACCTAATAGAAATAATCCTGCTGTTTGGAAAAAGCGTCCTGCGTTTATGGCCCATAACAAACTGGCTTTTTGTCCTAATGTGATGTTTCCTAAGATGAAATCCCAAAAATTTCCGCCTTTTATATATTCTGCTACTTCTGCATACATTTCGCCTACTTTGAGGTTAGGCAACCGGTGTGTCGGGTTTATCAGATTGGCGATATAATGATACCATTCGATGGGTTGCAACAGAAAAATGACAGAGGTTATGATAATGGCTTTGTTACTCCAATTTCGTGTAAAAAATAATATCGGTCCTGTCACTACGAATAACAGTAAGACATCTCCTGCCGGGAAAAAGGCTGCATTTAATGTTGCGAAACCGACTAACAATATTAAACGCCAGAGGAAACGATAGCCGAAATCTTTACCCCGTTTTCTTTGATTGTTGGTTTGTATGTAGAATGTAAATCCGAACAAAAGAGCGAAGATGGCATAGGCTTTTCCCGCAAAAAGAGAAAAAATTCCGTTGAATATACCTTGATCTAAGATATTCAACCAGTTTGGCGAGTCGGTCGGATAAACCGGAAAAATGAAATGTTCCAGATTATGAACCAAGATGATTGCCATTACAGCAAATCCTCGTAGAGCATCTACGACTTCAATACGAGAATTTTTGTTGATGAGCTGTTCCATGTATGATTTGTCGGTAATTTTAATATTATGCGAATTGAAATTTTATTTGTATCATCTTTATTTATTTTTTCGACAAATACAGTCTGTCAGGTGATCGTTGATGAATCCTGTCGCTTGTAGATAAGCGTAGCAAATAGTAGTTCCGAAGAATTTGAATCCCCGTTTTTTCATGTCTTTGCTCATTGCATCGGATTCGGGAGACGACACGGGTATTTCACTTAATGACTTGAATTTGTTAATTATCGGTTTTTTATCAGGGAAGAATGATAATATATAATTATAAAAGCTCCCGAACTCTTTCTGTATGGTGAGAAAAAGTTTTGCATTTGTAATTGTAGATTTGATTTTTAGACGGTTTCGTATAATGCCGTCAAATTGCATTAGTTGTTCTATGTCTTCTGAAGTCATGCGTGCAACTTGTTCTACGTCAAAGTGATGAAAAGCTTTTTTGTATCCTTCTCGTTTTCTGAGAATGGTAATCCATGCCAATCCGGCTTGGGCACTTTCAAGAACCAGAAATTCAAATAATGTTTTATCATCGGTAACAAGCCTGCCCCATTCTTCGTCATGATATTTTATATATAGCTCATCTGTTCCTGCCCAGCCACAGCGTGTATTTATTATGTCTTTCATTATCTTGATGTATAAAATTCTATTATTGTTAGTCTGATGTTATTAGTATATGACCTTTGAGAGTGACGATGTGAATTTATAAAAAAATTGTGGGTTTGCTATATTGGAAAGTAAAAAAGCCGGTTTGTTATGAGATGAAACCGGCTTTTTCAATTGGGTTAGCTTCTTGTATATATTGGTAATGCTTTTTTGAATGATTGCGTGATTCGAATGCAAATTTCCGTTTAAACGGACTATTTTATTTTTGAAGCGATAGAAGCTGCTATTTTTTCCATTTTTTCAGAAGATACTTTTAACTTCTCCTTTGAGAAGTACATGTCTGTTTCCTTGTTAATAGGGATTAGATGAATGTGGGTGTGCGGGACTTCCAATCCCATAACGGCTACTCCTACACGTTTACAGGGAATCGCTTTTTCGATAGCCTTGGCAACTTTCTTTGCAAATAAGGTCAGTCCTGAATAATCTTCGTCTGACATGTCGAATATGTAATCTCCTTCTGCCTTGGGAATGACTAATGTATGACCTTCTGCTAAAGGATTGATATCGAGAAATGCAAAATATTTCTCGTCTTCGGCAATTTTGTAACATGGAATCTCACCTGCTACGATACGACTGAAAATAGTTGGCATAGTTATATTTATTTGAATTAAGTATTTTTTGAAAAACTGCCCGCAACGTACGGTAAACTATAGGATATGTACGCAGGGGCAGTCTGTATAGCAAGAACGACACCGTCCGGGCATCAAACCCGAGGTGTCGTTCCATTTTAAATCGATATATCGATAATTTCGAATGTCATAATTCCTGACGGAACTTGTATTTCTGCAATATCTCCTACTTTTTTCCCAAGTAATCCTTTCCCTATCGGTGTGCTTACGGCAATCTTTCCTTCTTTCAAATTTGCTTCGCTTTCCGATACGAGCATATATTGCATAACCGCGTTATTTTTTGTGTTCTTTATTTTTACCTTATTCAGGATCTGGACGGTATGAGTGTTCAGCTTTGTGTCATCGATCATGCGTGCATTTGCGACTTTATCTTTTAATTGGGCGATTTTCATTTCCAATAGACCTTGCGCCTCTTTTGCCGCATCATATTCCGCATTTTCCGAGAGGTCGCCTTTATCACGAGCTTCCGCGATTTGCCTTGATATTTCAGGCCTTTTTACAGTTTCGAGAAAAGTAATCTCTTCAAGCATTTTTTTATAACCTTCTTCGGTCATATAAACAATAGCCATAATTTTGATCTCCTATAGTTTAATTTTTAATTGTTTTGTCTTCTGTGTTATAAAACAAAAAAGAATTCCCGCTGTTAAGCCGGAACTCCTTTTTGTGTGTTCTCTATTGCAAAGATAAGTTCTTTTTTTTACTTTCCAAATAAAAACGACAATCTTTCTAACTTTCTCTGAATAAAACTTTTATTTTAGAACTATTCTTTATAGGAGTTTTTGAATCTCTCCTGAAATTGATTCTATTGAAGCTATCCGTTTTTGTATTGCACCTGTCCTGTCGATAAGAAATGCGCTCGGGAGATTTTTTACATTGTATAAGTTCGCTACGGTAGAGTAGATGCTGGCCTCATCCCGTACGCATATCCATGGAAGATTTGATGCCGATACTTTCCAGAAATTTTCATTATTGTCTAAAGATACTTGATAAATTTCAAATCCTTTGTCTCTGAATTGTTTATATATTTTGGCAAGTAAGATATTATATTCCGGTGAATAATCGGTTTGATAAGCTGTAAAATCGAGTAAAACAACTTTTCCTTTCAGATCTGATAACTTCTGTTGTTTCCCTTTGATGTCAGGCAACGATATATCTATCAGAGATGCCTCTTTTGCTTGTTCTAACAAAGTCGGCTGTTTTAGTTGTCGTTCGGCTTGAAGAGAAGCTATGGCCATATTGTAAAGTTGCTTGGCTCGATGTGAGCCTTTATAATATACATCGTACGCATTTGCTACGGCACGGATGGCTTTACTGTCTTCTTTGTCGAACGGATCGAAAATTATGTTTCCGTTAACTTGCTGGAAAATGGCAAAATAAGCGGCTTTTGATTTGGGGTTTCCGTATATAATAGGTAAGGTCGTTTTTTTGTATTGATCGAGAGCGTTTAATAACCTTTTGGCGTTTGCTATTCGGATGCTGTCCGAAGTTCCGGTATTACTTAAAATTTTTTCAACTTCATTTTTTAATAGACTTCCTGCTTTAGAAACTTCTTGTATTTGTTTATTTTCTTCCGCCCCTTCTACAGAGTAATCCGTAAAAGATTTGCCGGATGTCTGAAAAGTGACGGTTTCTGTAGAATCTATGGCAAAGTGGATATATGAACTGTCGAGGCGTAATCTGTAAAATTCGGGGAATTCGGTTTTCGGGGCATAGAATGTGAACTTTCCGTCCGACTTCAATTTTATAGAATCCAAAGTGACGATTTTGTCGATTTGCGTAGCTTCGAAATAGAGCGTTTTTCCTTCTGCATCCGAAACATTTCCCGTTACGGTAAAATCATTGCGATGGCAAGCCGAAAAGGTCACGATAACAGTTAATAGATAAAGGTACTTTTTCATAAGATATTTTTATGCTTTTCTCTTTGCAAAGATATATTTTTTCATAGAACAAACCGCATTTTATAAATTTAAAGACCCAAAATAGAGATTTTACTGTAATAAAAGGTGAAAATAGAGTGTTCGATAAGATTTTTCTTTCATTTTCACCTTGTTGCACTTAAACTTTAATTATCTTTGCATGAATTTGGAAAGAAAGTGAACAAGAAAAAATTTTATGATTAATCCTATTAAGAAAACGATCGATTTAGGAGATGGAAGAACCATCACGATCGAAACTGGAAAATTGGCTAAACAAGCTGACGGAGCAGTAGAAGTCCGAATGGGTAATACCATGCTTTTGGCTACCGTAGTGTCGGCACAGGAAGCCGGCGAAGGGGTGGATTTTATGCCCTTACAAGTAGAGTATAAAGAGAAATATTCAGCTTACGGGCGTTTCCCGGGAGGTTTTACAAAGAGAGAAGGCCGTGCTTCGGATTATGAAATCTTGACGGCACGTTTGGTTGACCGTGTATTACGTCCTTTGTTCCCTGATAATTATCATGCAGATACGTTCGTAAATATAATAATGTTTTCTTCCGACGGTCACGATATGCCCGATGCATTAGCCGGATTGGCAGCATCAGCAGCTCTTGCGTTTCTGATATTCCGTTTAACGGTCCTATCTCTGAAGTTCGTGTTGCTCGTATCGACGGACAATTTAAAATTAATCCTACATTCGAAGAGTTGGAAAAAGCCGATATCGATATTATGGTAGGAGCGACTATGGAAAATATCATGATGGTAGAGGGAGAAATGGATGAAGTTTCGGAAGCAGAATTGCTCGAAGCGATGAAAGTCGCTCATGAAGCTATCAAGAAACAGTGTCAGGTGCAAATCGAATTGGCGGAAGCTGTCGGTTCTACTGTAAAACGTACCTATTGCCATGAAGTGAATGACGAAGAACTTCGTAAGGATGTTTGGGAAAAATGTTATGACAAGGCTTATGCTATAGCACAGTCTGGTAATGCGAATAAACATGCTCGTTCTGAAGCTTTTGAAGCTATCGTAACCGAGTATCTTGCCGGGATGGATGCTGAGGCTGCCGCAGAAAAGGAAGCTTTGGTAAAACGCTATTATCATGATGTCGAGAAAGAAGCTGTTCGTCGGTGTATTTTGGATGAAGGGAAACGTTTGGACGGTCGTACCACGACACAAATTCGTCCTATCTGGTGTGAGGTGGATTATCTTCCGGGACCTCACGGATCGGCAGTATTTACACGTGGAGAAACTCAATCTTTGTCAACAGTGACATTGGGTACTAAATTGGATGAGAAAATTGTTGACGATGTGCTGGATCAAACTCGTGAGCGTTTCTTACTTCATTATAATTTCCCTCCGTTCTCTACCGGTGAGGCTAAAGCGCAAAGAGGAGTCGGCCGTCGGGAAATCGGTCATGGTAATTTGGCAAATCGTGCATTGAAACGGATGATCCCTAAAGACTATCCTTATGTGATTCGTATCGTGTCGGATATTCTTGAATCAAACGGCTCTTCTTCTATGGCAACGGTTTGTGCCGGAACTTTGGCATTGATGGATGCCGGAGTTAAAATCAAGAAGCCTGTATCCGGTATCGCTATGGGATTGATTACGGATAAAGATAATGTGAAATTTGCTGTATTGTCCGATATACTTGGAGATGAAGACCATCTTGGAGACATGGACTTTAAGGTAACAGGTACAAAAGACGGTATTACGGCAACCCAAATGGATATAAAAGTTGACGGACTTTCTTATGAAGTACTTGAAAAGGCTTTAGCACAAGCTCGTGAAGGTCGTATGCATATACTTGGTAAAATTCTTGAAACGATACCAGAACCGCGTCCTGACATGAAACCTCATGCTCCGCGTATCGAAACTTTGACTATTCCGAAAGATATGATCGGTGCGGTAATAGGTCCGGGCGGGAAAATTATTCAAGGAATTCAAGAAGCAACAGGAGCTGTTGTTACGATTGAAGAAGTGGATAATCTCGGACGTATCGAGATTGCTGCACCTTGCCGGGAGTCTATCGATGCGGCTCTGTCCAGAATCAAAGGTATAGTGGCTGTTCCCGAAGAAGGGGAAGTTTATACCGGAAAAGTAAAATCGATTCTTGCTTTTGGTGCATTTATTGAGTTTATGCCGGGAAAAGACGGTTTGCTGCATATTTCGGAGATAAGCTGGGACCGCATTGAATCAATGGAACAATCTGGAATTAAGGAAGGAGATGAGGTTACGGTTAAGTTGATCGAAATCGATAAAAAGACCGGAAAGTTCCGCCTTTCTATGAAAGCATTACAGCCACGTCCTGAACGTCAAGACAAACGTGACCGTTCGAAAAAAGAAAACAAAGATTAATTATTTGTAGAAAGATTCTTGTAAAATAAGAATAGGGATGTTGACACTTTGATGTGTCCCCAAGTTATGGTTAAACATTGTTGAAATACACTCTTAGATCGGAATAAAGCTCGGTATCGTACCGGGCTTTTTCCATTTATTGAATATCCCAATTTAAACCTGAAATAAAAGATAGAGGCCATCTCAAATTCAGCCTGAATTTTTGGACAGCCTCTTCTTTGTAGTACGTACGAATGTTACTTTACTAACATCTTGCGTCCGTTTACAATGTATATGCCTTTAGGAAGGTTTTCCAAAGCTCTGTCGTTGCTTACTTTGTGACGAATCAAAACACCGTCAATCGTGAAAACGTCTACTATGGTATTGTCGGTCGTCACGTTCTCGATACCAAGTTCTTCTTCTTTTTCTGCGCTTACAATTATAGCATTGTTAATTTTTGTATTGCTCGAAATCGGAATTTTGACATTCTGTTCGTTTTCGTACAAGTATAGTTCGAGCGAGTAGGGTATCTCTTGTCGCAGATTGGCCGTAGAGCCGAGCGGTGTGAGGACAAGGGTGGTTATGTCTCCGTTTTCTAGTGAAGCAACAGTACCGGTCAATGTAGCTCCGGTCTGGCCGTCCCAAGGTTGCTTGAAATATGCGCGGAATTCTATGTTACTTACGTTCTCGAGAGCTTGCAGTTTTACATAAAGTTTGAGGTTTTCTATAGATGTGAAATTCCCGTGTTCGAAACTGATAGGTGCGGTTACGTATATTGTCGGTGTTTTGCCCGAAATGGTAAGTTGCGGTGCTTTGTTCTGACCCGTAGCTGCTTCTATGCGTATCCATTCTGTGGTGCCGCTTATTTGGTAAACCGGCCATACTTCGAATGTGCCGTTCTTTACAATATCGCTCGTGTTCAGTAGCAATGCGCTGAAACGGTTACCCGGAGCAAAGGTGTAGTCGGTTATACCCGCTATAATTTTCTCACCCGTTGCTACATCAGTCAATTCTAATCCCATGTAAACTTCCTCGGTGTTGGAGATATTTATCATGTTTCCCGAAACGAATAGTTCATCACCGCGAGTTGCCGAGTTTTGCGAAATGGTAATGGCGTCTTGTGCAACAACACCACTGCTGGCTTTAGCCGGCTTTAGTCCTGTTATAATACGCTGGTCGTTATGGTAGCCTTGACCGTGAAGTCCTGCTCCGGTATAAGGATTGAGGGCATCGGTACCCGATAGGGCGAAGTATCCGTTAAAAGTACCTTCCCATCCCCAATTAATATGAAAAAGACCATCTTTGTAACCATCGCAAACGAACGTGTGTCCGCTGCCGCTATCGTCATTACCGGAATAAAAAACCGGAAGTCCTGCTTGTAAGTCGTTATATACAAGAGTTTCCCATTCATCATCGTTAGTAATGTTGCTGCGGCTTATTTCTGCTGCTGTTTTTGCATATCCAAAGTAATCTTGAAATGAATAAACGGCCCAGTTCGATGCGCCGGCTGTGCCTATGTTTGTGTCATTGAAAAGCGAATTTACGCTAATTGCACAGTCGAACATCAGAAGAGCCACTGCGGCGGCTTGCTGTTGTGTGTAGCCGGAACGGTATGAGGGCAACA
>OHKY01000720.1_pt1 | contig 10874 bp, 7 predicted proteins | sample 1568941 | NCBI WGS metagenome assembly OHKY01 (sample SAMEA3879521, study PRJEB24766) | human gut metagenome | biome: human-associated habitat; feature: feces | place: USA | collected 1985/1987 | reverse complement strand
TCTGGATAGTGTAAGGCAATACGAAGTAACCGTCGGCCAGACCTTGCATCAATGCAGAAGCACCAAGGCGGTTTGCACCGTGGTCGGAGAAGTTACATTCACCGATAGCGAACAGACCTTTGATGGTGGTTTGCAGTTCGTAGTCTACCCAGATACCACCCATTGTATAGTGGATAGCCGGATAAATCATCATCGGGTTATAATATTTCACGCCATTGATTTCTTTTGCCAGTTCGCCCGGATTAACGTCGGTGATTTCTTCATACATATCGAAGAGGTTGCCGTAACGTTGAAGGACAACATCGATGCCCAAACGGTTGATAGCTTCGGAGAAATCGAGGAATACGGCCAAACCGGTGTTGTTTACACCGAAACCTGCGTCGCAACGTTCTTTAGCGGCACGGCTGGCAACGTCACGCGGAACCAGGTTACCGAATGCCGGATAGCGGCGTTCCAAGTAGTAGTCGCGGTCTTCTTCAGGAATATCGCTTCCTTTGATTTCGCCCTTCTGGAGTTTCACAGCGTCTTCTTTCTTCTTCGGAACCCAGATACGACCGTCGTTACGAAGAGATTCGGACATCAATGTCAGTTTAGACTGCTTGTCACCATGTACCGGAATACAAGTCGGGTGGATCTGAACGTATGCAGGGTTAGCAAATACGGCACCCTTGCGGTAGCAAGAAACAGCAGCCGTACAGTTACAACCCATAGCGTTTGTAGACAGGAAGTAAGCGTTTCCGTAACCACCGGTAGCGATAACTACTGCGTGAGCGGCGAAACGTTCCAATTTACCTGTTACAAGGTTTTTGGCAATGATACCGCGGGCACGTCCGTCAACGATGACAACGTCCTGCATTTCATAGCGGGTGTAAAGTTTTACAGTACCTACGTTTACCTGACGGCTCAGTGCGGAGTAAGCACCCAGCAACAACTGCTGGCCTGTCTGACCTTTAGCGTAGAAAGTACGTGAAACCTGTGCGCCACCGAAAGAACGGTTGTCCAGCGTACCGCCGTATTCGCGAGCGAAAGGAACACCTTGAGCTACACATTGGTCGATGATAGCGTTTGATACTTCAGCCAGACGATATACGTTAGCTTCGCGGGCACGGTAGTCACCACCTTTTACTGTATCATAGAACAGGCGGTAAACCGAGTCACCGTCATTCTGATAGTTCTTGGCTGCGTTGATACCACCTTGTGCAGCGATAGAGTGTGCACGACGCGGAGAGTCCTGAATACAGAAGTTGAATACTCTGAAACCCATTTCACCGAGTGAAGCAGCGGCAGAAGCACCTGCCAGACCCGTACCCACAACGATGATATCCAAACGACGTTTATTAGCGGGATTCACCAATTTCTGGTGAGCTTTATAGTTGGTCCATTTCTCAGCCACCGGGCCTTCTGGAATTTTTGAATCTATCTTGATCATAATATTATTTACAATTTAATCATTTACAATTTACTATTTAGCAAGCACCGCCACAAATCAGTGATTTCGCGAAGAATACCACTACTACGAGTGCGAAACCGAGTACTACAATCGTTGAATAGATGTTAGAAATACATTTCCAACGGTTGATCCATACTTTGTTGTTCCACCCCAGTGATTGCATAGAGCTCCAGAAACCGTGAGTAAGGTGGAACCACAGAGCAAACAGCCAAACGAGGTAAAGAACCACGTAAATCGGGCAAGAGAAAGTCTGCTGGATGTGATAAGCACCGTTTGCGGCATAAGCCAACGTCAGTGTGTCGGCGTGCATACCCATGTTGTGCATCAGTTCCGGCAACTGCATTTTTGCCCAGAAGTTGAACAAGTGTAAGCCAAGGCCTACGATTACGATAAGACCCAACACCAGCATGTTTTGAGAAGCCCACTCAACGGTTTTCGGCTTGTCAACCACTGCATAGCGTTCGCTACCACGCGCTTTGCGATTCTGCATTGTCAGCCAGAAGGCATAGATGATGTGAATTACGAAAAGAGCAGCCAGTCCTACGGTAGCCGCTAACGCATACCAGTTTGCTCCCAGGAACTCACAAACCATGTTGTAACCATCAGCCGAGATGATTGCAACCAGGTTCATCGCCATGTGAAATGTTAGAAACAGGACAAGGGCGATACCGGTAACGCTCATCACCACTTTCCTTCCTACAGATGAATTACTTAACCACATAAATGATTGAATTTAAATTATTTAATTGTTAGAACTAAAATTTCAACGTTTTACACCTCTTACGGACTGCAAAAATAGGGGAAATAGATTGATTGAGCAAGGAATTAAAGAAATTATTCCTTAATCGGCAACCTTTCCGATTTTTTCACCGTTGGCCGCCTTCTTTCGCAGCGCTCGGGGAGTGTCGCCGAAAGAGTCTTTGCAAAAGTGTGCGAAGTGGGATAGAGAGTCGAAACCGTAGCGGTTACAAATCTCTGTAATTCGCATATTGGTACGCTGGAGATCTTCCAGAATGCCTTCCCGCTTTTTCTCCAGTATCCATTCGTATACAGGTATGCCGTAGAGGTTTTTAAAAAGCCGGCGGAAAGTAGTGGTGGTATAACCTCCCAAATGCGCAAATTCTTCTACGTTCTTCACCGTGTTGTAGTTTTGCATTACAAAATAATGGAAACTTTTTGTGTACGTACTGATCGGATAGAAGAATGAACTTAATTGAGGCGTCGGATAATAATTGGTGATGAGGAAAACCAACTCTTTGCATTTCAGTTCGATGAACTTGCTGCAAGGTGATTCTTCACCGAGAAATTCGGGCATACTGGTGATGAGATGATGAAGCCTTTCACTCATGATCAGCGGAGTGTAGGTCAGCGGTGCTTCTGCCTGTTCCGTTATTTCACGGTAACGTTCTTCGCAAAGCAGGGGTAACTCATTAAACCAGTAGACGATGTATTCAACGTCCGTGAGGGCAAGCAACTCTATTTTCGAGCCGATAGCTTGCAGGATAAATTGCTTTTCGCGCAGGATATTTCCGGGATATTCTTCACTGTTGATAAGTAATTCGCCTTTTATCATGAAAAGCATACAGTTTTGCGTGCACTTATCCTTCGGGATATGCGCTCCTTTGAGTAGGTTTCTATACACAAGGATGTTCTCGTTGACATTGGGACATCCTGTGCAGTTGGTGTATTGTATGCAAAATGAATCTTTTGGCATGAGTTTTATGCGTGAATTATTATCTTCCGGGAACAAAGATAAGTTTTTTTGCGGAAAACGGAACTCTTTCTTTCATTTATGTTTGAGCAGAAAGTTGACAGCACCGTTATAAAAACTCTGTGTCCTCCGTAGTGAAATCTTATTTATAGTACTTCTCCAGTAATTCCTGCATCTCCGGATATTTCTCGTCGGTGTCACCTACTTCCTTGCGAAGATTCAATAAATCTTTTTTCATCTGTCTGATGATAGGAGCGTATTTCGGATCGTTATACAAATTATGATTCTCGTGCGGGTCTTCTTCTAAATCATAGAAATCCCATGCAGGAGTGAAATCAAAGTTTTCCGTATCGGTCATGTCCAGATTCTTTGCGTAATAGAATATGAGTTTGTAGCGCTCGGAACGGATAGCGAAATGTGCCGGGCGGATAGCGTGATTCGTCCAGTAACGGTAATAGATTTCTTTCCGCCAGTCTGCCGGAGTTTTTCCTCCGAGGTTGCCGGTGAAGCTGTGTCCTTGTACATTCTCCATTTTCACTCCGGCAAATTCGGCCAGTGTCGGTGCAAAGTCGATGTTGAGTATCAGGTCTTTCAGGCGTTTCCCGGCGGGGATTTTTTTCGGATAACGGATGACGAAGGGCATACGGGCGGCTTCTTCATAAAACATTCGTTTGTCGAAGAAGCCGTGTTCGCCGAGGAAGTAACCTTGGTCGGAGACATAAACAACGATGGTGTTGTCGGCAATACCCATTTCGTCCAGTGTTTTGAGGAGTTTGCCGATGTTGTCGTCTATGGTGGCTCCGCAACGCAGATAGTCGCGGATCAGTTTTTGATAAATTGCACGCCGGGCGGTGGTCCGTTGCATTCCGTCGGTGTTGAAAGGTAGTCCGGGATAGCGGCACCACCACTTGTCCGGGTCTTTGGAAGCAACTCGCCAGCGATGTCCCAGTTCTTCGAGCGTTTGCCCTTGGAAAGAACGCCCGTTCGTTTCCGGTCCCCAGTCGAGGAAGTTCTCCGGTTCGGGGAAGGTGACTCCGTCATAAAGGTGTTCCATGCGTGTCGGGTAGTCGTATGGCTCGTGGGTGGCTTTGAAATGGCAGCACATCAGGAAAGGCTGGTTGCTGTCCTGCTGCTTGATCCAGTTGATCGCTTTTTCTGCGACGAGGTCGGTGGAGAAACCGGGCACGCGCTCGCCGAACGGACGGTTGCCCGGCCATGGGTCGCTGCTTTCGATGAAAGTAGGGTCGCGGTATTCTCCCTGGTCGTAGAAAATGGAATAATAGTCGAACCCTTGCGGTTGCGATTTGATATGCCATTTACCGACAAGTCCGGTATTGTAGCCGTTGGCTTGCAGGACGGTTGCCAGTGTGGGAATTGAAGTATCCAACGAATCGGCTAACGTATAAAGCCCGTTCCGGTGACTGTAAAGTCCGGTGAGGATACTGGCGCGGCTGGGGGCGGAGATAGAGTTGGTGCAGAAGCAGTTGTCGAGCACTACACCTTCGTTTGCCAGCCGGCGGATATTGCTGTTATAAGCATAATCTGCCAGAACTCCGCCATAGATTCCCCATGCCTGTGAGGTATGGTCGTCGCTCAGGATAAAAAGGATATTGGGCCGCTGGCTTTTATCCTTCGGGTCTTGTTGTTGGTTTTCTTGTCCGGCAAATTGAGCACCTTGAATGTGTGTCATTGCTCCGGCTGCCAGCAGGCCGGTTAGTATTAGTTTATTCATAGATATATAGGTGTTGCATTTCTTCAAATATAAGTTTGTGCTTACATCTATTTTTTTATTGTACGCCTAAAGATAGAGAATATTTTACTACTTTCTGTCTTTAGGCAAGTTCTTTTTACTATTCTGATCGTATTTCTCATAGCTTCGCCCTGCCATAATACCCCGGCATCGGCGCATAGATCGGATTATAATACGTATTGATATTCTGCAATTTCTTTTCCTCTTTCAGCCGTCTGATGTGCCGGGCGGCAGTGGTAGCGGTAAAGTTGCACAGCCCTTGAAAGTCGGGGCGCGTCAATATCGAGTTGTTGCTGAAGTAATTTGTCAGGAGCTTGTCAACCTCTTCGTTCGTGCGGGAGGCTGAATGCCGTTTCACTTTGCTTCGTTCCAGATGTACGACGCTTACCGACTTTTTAAGTTTGATATCCGCCTTGAAACTGATGTTGGCTTTGAGTTTGATTTGGTTTGCCTTTAGTTTGGGCGAAGTGATTGGTTCCTGACTGTTCAGCTTTATCTGAAAGTAACCGATACCATCCAAATGGACGCTTTCCCCTTCCCGGAGCCGCTCCCCCATAAAGTGGCTTAGAGATTCGAGGACAGATTTTACGTCTCCCTCGGTCAGTGAAGTTGCCGTTTGGATTTGTCTGGCCAGATAATCCGTGTCGATATGCTGGAAGTTGACCACACGTGCGTGGTATGTCTCTTTGTCTGCCTCGTCCTTGGGACGGGGAGTTTTGTACAATTCAAATTGTATTGCCATTATTTTCTATTTATTTTATTTGTAAGGACATCGTATTTTGTCGTTGCAAACCGGGTTAATAATCTTTGGGACTTAGAGGGGATTGTGTTATATAGCTGTTGTTTGTTTGTTATCAAGCGGCTTTATATAAGTTGTCCTGCCTTTATTCTTTGATTAAGGCATAAGGATAGTTGTGTTCCGGTGCCTTGATCGTTCGTTTGTCACAGCCGTGGTAACTACTTGCCACGGCTGTGGTAGCTTCTCGTCATGGCCGTGGCAGGAATTCGTCACGGCTGTGGTGAGTAGACTATATCGGTAGCAAAGATAAACTATATAAGGGAGAAAAGCAAAGTATTCCTGCTTGTTTAAGGAACTTGTTCACCTTGTCATGATGACTGTATATGCTTGGAAAGGGGCCGAACTATATTGCGAAGCGTAATCCGGCGGTGATAGGTGATAGATGTGGTGATAGGTTAAGAAACAACCTGTCACCGCTGGAAACCTCGATGAATAAAGCGTTTGATTACCGACGGTGATAGGTGAAAGAGAAATGTGTGTTTTTTATCGGGAGAGATAAGGATTAATTTGCTCTCAGTTTCTTCTGATATTCCTCCGAATTGAGAATCTCCAACGCCTTCTGTACGCTTTCGTTCGTCGTATTCATCACCCGGAAATATTCGTTCATATCCCAAAGGTCGCGGGCGATCAAGGCTTTGAGTTGCGTCTTGATGAGCGGGAGCGATTTCTGATACTGCTCTTCATTGAACTTCACGCCTTCTTTCTCACCCATTTCACGCAAGGTTGCCAGCATATCATCGTCTATGATGAACTTCTCATTAAACGATTCGAACTTCTTGTACTTGTTGGCCAGTTCCTTTCGGTGTCCTTCGATAAACTTCATGGTGAATTTGATAACGGCGCCTTTGGCTACCAGGTTGCGGTGATAATCCGTGTAAAGAGTGGTGTCAATCGGCACGAAATAATCCGGCATGATACCGCCTCCGCCGTAAACGGTACGACCGAGTTTCTTGGTCTGTACTTTCAATGAGTCGGGGAAGTGAATGCTGTCGGCATTCATCAGTTCACCGTGGTTGAAGCGCTCTATCAGGTCTTTATTGTAATCTGTCGAGCTGTCGTAAGGCTTTTGGATGCAGCGGCCGGCGGGAGTATAATAACGGGCGATCGTCAGGCGGATCATTGAGCCGTCGGGCAAGTCGATCGGGCGTTGAACCAGTCCTTTACCGAAAGAACGGCGTCCTACCACCACTCCTCTGTCCCAATCCTGAATGGCACCTGTCACAATCTCACTTGCCGAAGCCGAATATTCGTCTACCAATACCACCAGACGTCCGTTACGGAAGTTTCCGTTGCCTTTGGCAAAAAACTCACTGCGTTGTGCAGAACGTCCTTCTGTGTAGACAATCAGTTCTTTTTGTCCCAGGAACTCGTTTGCCAGATCGATGGCGGCATTCAGATAACCACCTCCGTTGCCTTGCAGGTCCAGAATCAGGTCTTTCATCCCTTTTTTCTGTAACTCTTTCAGGGCTTTTAGAAACTCTTCGGCGGTAGTTGCTCCAAAACGGTTGATACGGATGTATCCTATTTTAGGCTGAATTATATAAGCGGCATCCAGGCTGAGGATTGGAATTTTATCTCGTTTTACATTAAATAAAAGCGGTTCTTTCACACCTCTGCGGATAATGGTCAGGTTTACTTTCGAATCTTTGGGGCCCCGCAGGCGTCCCATGATTTCTTCTGTTCCCATTTTTACGCCTGCTATGGCTGTGTCATTCACCGCGATGATACGGTCTCCTGCCAGGATACCTACCTTTTCGGACGGGCCATTACTCACCGGTTGTACGATGAGCAGCGTATCTTCGATCATCTGAAACTGTACACCTATCCCTTCGAAATTGCCTTGGAGCGGTTCATTCATTTTCTTCACCTCTTCGGCATCCGAATAGGTGGAATGAGGGTCGAGCTGTGCCAGCATTTCTATGATGGCCGATTCAACCAGTTTGTTTTCATTGACCGTATCTACATATAAATTAGAGATGGCGAACTCTGCCAGTTGTAATTTTCGCATGGCGGGTGAGCCAAAGTTCTGTGCCTGTAGTCCCAAAACGGAACACAAACCGATAAGCAGGTATATTATTCTTTTCATGATCACATGGGTTTATTACATTTCCATCCCTTTGGGAATGAACATACTGATATCCTTATTATAGCCAAGCAGTTCGCGGACGATGGTAGAGCTGACACAGGTCAATTCCGGTTCGGTAAATAACAGAATGGTTTCAATGCCGGCCAGTTTCCGGTTGATATCGGCAATTGTTTCTTCGTATTCGAAGTCTTTCACGGTACGGATACCGCGAACGATGAATTGGGCATCTACCTGACGGGCAAAGTCGATCGTCAGGCAATCGTAAGATTCGACCTTGATCCGGGGTTCGTCTTTATAGAACTTACGAATCATTTCCACACGTTTCTCGATCGGAAAGTATGTATTCTTGTTTTCGTTGATACCGATACCGATGACCACTTCGTCCATGAATGTCAGGGTGCGTTGAACTACGGAGTAGTGTCCGATGGTAAACGGGTCGAACGTTCCCGGAAAGATAGCTCTTCTCATGTTTATGCGATGTCTTCTTCTATAACCAGATTATCAATAATAAAGTTTTGCCGTTCCATTGTATTCTTACCCATATAAAATTCGAGTAGTTCTTTTACCGTGTCTGTTTTGCGCAGCGATACTTGTTCGAGACGCATATCTTTGCCGATAAAGTGTCTGAATTCGTCGGGCGAGATTTCCCCCAAACCTTTAAAACGGGTGATTTCCGGATTCGGGCTAAGCTCTTTAATAGCATTTACACGCTCTTCTTCGGTATAACAATAAAGCGTTTTCTTTTTATTGCGTACGCGGAAGAGAGGAGTTTGGAGTATATATACATGTCCTTTCTTTATCAGATCGGGGAAGAACTGAAGGAAGAAAGTAATCAGCAACAAGCGGATGTGCATACCATCCACATCGGCATCGGTAGCCACGATCACTTTGTTGTAGCGTAAGCCTTCGATACCGTCTTCTATATTCAATGCAGCTTGCAGCAGATTGAATTCTTCGTTCTCGTAAACTACTTTTTTGGTCAGGCCGAAAGAGTTGAGAGGCTTACCGCGGAGGCTGAATACGGCTTGTGTGTTCACATCCCGGCTTTTGGTGATAGAGCCGCTTGCCGAGTCACCCTCGGTGATGAAGATGCACGATTCCTCTTCCAGTCCTTTGCCTTTCACATCGTTCAGGTGGACGCGGCAATCACGCAGCTTCCGGTTGTGCAGGTTGGCTTTCTTGGCGCGTTCACGTGCCAGTTTGGTCACTCCGGCAATGGCTTTGCGTTCTTTTTCCGAATCCTGTATCTTTTGCAACATGATTTCGGCTATATCGGCATGTTTGTGGAGGAAATTGTCTACCTCCTGTTTTATGAAGTCACCCACGAACTTATTTACTGTGATGCCTCCCGGCGACATATTGGTAGAGCCGAGTTTGATTTTGGTCTGGCTTTCAAACATAGGTTCTTCCACGTTGACAGCAATGGCGGCTACCAGTCCGTTACGGATGTCAGTATAGTCTTGATTCTTGTTATAGAACTCTTTGATGGTGCGGGCGATGTGTTCTTTGAAAGCACTTTGATGGGTACCTCCCTGAGTGGTATGCTGACCGTTTACAAATGAGTAGTACTCCTCTCCGTACTGTCCGGTATGGGTAAAGGCTATCTCGATATCTTCGCCCTTCAGATGTACGATGGGGTAGAGGCCGGTAGCTGTCATGTTATCATTCAGCAAATCTACCAGGCCATTGCGCGAAAGGATCCGTTGCCCATTATAGATAATTGCCAGCCCGGTGTTCAGGTATGTGTAATTGCGCAGCATCGTCTCGATAAATTCGGGACGGAAACTATAATTCAGGAATAAAGTTTCATCCGGTTCGAAGAAGATGTAAGTACCGTTTTCTTCTTCCGTATCTTCTGTGTGGTCTGTCACCAACTCTCCTTTGGTAAAGGTGGCGCAACGCACTTTACCATCCCGGTAACTACGTACTTCAAAGTTTGAGCTCAAAGCATTGACAGCTTTCACGCCGACACCGTTCAGTCCGACACTTTTCTTGAAAGCCTTGCTGTCATACTTACCACCGGTGTTCAGCACACTGACTGCCTCTATTAGTTTTCCCTGTGGGATACCGCGGCCGTAGTCGCGTACACTGACACGAAGATTCTCTTCCACTCTGATTTCGATCTTCTTGCCGGATTGCATTTTGAACTCGTCGATACTGTTGTCAATAACTTCTTTCAGAAGGACATATATTCCGTCTTCGGGATGCGAACCGTCGCCCAGCTTACCGATGTACATACCCGGACGGGTGCGCACATGTTCCATGTCGCTCAGGTGGCGGATGTTGTCGTCTGTATATTCTACAGGGTTGTTGTCTACAGGTATCAGTTCGTTCTCTTCCATTGTTTTTAGTCTATCTTCTTAGTAAACGCACGACGACGTTTATGTTGTTCGGTTTTAAAGTATTCCCATTGTGCCTGAACCTTTCCGTTCATTTCCAGTTCGGGGTTGCTTTCTGCAAAGATAAAACCTAATTTTTGATAAACCGGAATTAAATCGGAAAATAACAAAGCGTTAACACCTTTGTTTTGGTACTCCGGTTTCACGGCTACAAGCAGCAGGTCAAGCATTTTGGCGCGTCGTTTCATGAACAATGCCTTTAGCAGATAATACCATCCGAGGGGCAAAAGGCGTCCATGCGATTTCTGTAACGCTTCCGAAAGTGAAGGCATTGAAATGCCTACGGCAATTAACTTGTCTTCCGCATCTGTGATCAGGGTTACCATTCGCAAGTCGACAATCGGAAGGTACATTTTAACATATTGGTCAATTTGCCGTTGCGAAAGCGGAGAGTATCCGTACAGCGGACTATAAGCTTCGTTCATCAACTCAAAGATGGCTTGTCCGTAATCGGCTGCAATCTTTCTGGATGAGGTATATTTCTTTATCTTGAGGTTATATTTACGCTGAATAAGATCGGATATGCGCTGGTGCTTCTCAGGGATGGCGTCAGGAATATAAATTTTGTATTCCACCCAGTCGGCATCTTTCTCAAATCCCAGTTTCTCCATGTGTTGCGGATAGTAGGGATGATTGTAGATGGTTGCCATGGTGCTGAGTTGGTCGAATCCTTCGATCA
>OHKY01000707.1_pt1 | contig 11060 bp, 9 predicted proteins | sample 1568941 | NCBI WGS metagenome assembly OHKY01 (sample SAMEA3879521, study PRJEB24766) | human gut metagenome | biome: human-associated habitat; feature: feces | place: USA | collected 1985/1987 | reverse complement strand
GCCCCGAATTTTAAGGACTTTTCAGGGCATTTCATACATATGATCCTCTAACTCATTAATACGGCTTCCAGCCTACTCAAAAACCGTCCTCTGGCACCTTCCTGGTTTTTAAGGCTCTTTAACTTATCCGTGCTCTTCGCCGGGATCCATGCTTTATTGGTATTATAATAAAAATTCAGCTGCTTCCAGTACTTTTCCGGAAACAGGAACATATAGTAAAGGCATTTTCGCTCTTTCTTATCCATAGGGCGAACCCGTTCATAAGAGTCTAACATGGATATGCCAAGATCACAGTCCCAGCTGTGTTTTTCCATTACTTTTCGCATAAGCCGGTACAGGTCTTCTGCCTGGACTCCCAGGTGCATGCGGTTATATTCAATAATCGCTGTGTAACCATTTCCCATAAGTACATGATGCTGGTCCAGGTCGCCGTGACAGAGATAGCCCTGATTTTCCCCGGATCCTTCCGGCGCCAGTTCCGCGGCTTCCAGCCTGTCAGTGATCCCGTTTTCTGGAAACAGGCTGTTCATCTGCCTTACGGCTTCTTTTGCCTGGTCAAAGAAATGATCAAAGCTGTCTATTACACAAAGTTCAAATTCTGTTTTTCCCCGTTTGCCCCGGATAAAATTCCTGGCACGCTTCATTTCCCTTACATGGCGTTCCTGCTCTTTTTCCAGGCTTTCTATACAGATCGACCCCATATTCCATTCTTCTCTTACAGGGATCTGACGCAGCTGGCCATGGAGCATGGCAAGCCGGGAAATCCCCTGACGGATCTCATAGCTGTCCCTGATATTACATTCCCTGTCAGAAAACCATTCTTTCATAATATAACCTGTTCCATCCCCGGCTTTGCTTAAAAGAGCTCCTTCCTGGTTACGTACATACTGATCTGCCCGGAGACTTCCCCTGGTATCCAGGCATTCCAATACCTGATCTTCAAATTCCAGTCTGCGCACAGTCCCCTTATATTCCCGCAAAAGCTTCAGTCCCTTATCGGTTTCACAGATCCAGGCGCCCCTGCCTTTTCGCACAGACAGGATCTCCACTTCATATTGTTCTAAAACCTCCTGGTATCTTTCATTCATTTTAACCCTCCCACCAAGTTCAAACCTCTGACCACATTTACAGTTTTCCATGATCTTCACTTAAACTGTCTTTTACTGCTTTTACAGACTATGTAGACAAAGGCCTGATTATGCGGAAGTTTTTGCCCTTAAATGTTTACAGACACAAAAAGTCCCCCTGCAAACGCAGGAGGACAATTGGTTCATTTATTTCTGTTCCCAGCCATCTTTCCACTTCATGTGATGAAGCTGGCCTTCTAATGCCATTTTTTCAAAATCATTATGGCGCAGGGCCTCGTAAAGCACCACTGCCACGGAATTTGACAGGTTTAAGGAACGGATCTCGCCCCACATAGGGATGCGGACGCAGTGATCTTCATTTTCCACTAAGATCTCTTCCGGGATACCGGCGCTTTCTTTTCCAAACATAAGATAGCAGTCCGGCTCGTAGTCTACTTCTGAGTAGACTTTATGTGCCTTTGTGGTAGCAAAATACATTTTTCCCGGGGCATCCGGGTTCTTCTCCAGAAAATCCTGGTAATCGCTGTATACATGTACATCTAATTTATCCCAGTAATCCAGACCGGCTCTTTTTAAAGCTTTTTCATTTAACTTAAAGCCCAGAGGCTCGATCAGGTGGAGTCTGGTGTTGGTAGCCACACAGGTACGGCCGATATTTCCTGTATTAGAGGGCATTTCCGGCTCTAAAAGTACAACATTCATCATAATCTTATTCTGCCTTTCCATCATGGCGCTTTACAAAGCGCTCAATACGGCTTAACGCCTCTTTCAGGCTCTTTAAGGAGTACGCATAGGAAATACGTACAAAGCCTTCTCCACAGGCACCAAAGGCCGTTCCAGGAACTACAGCTACCTTTTCTTCCATCAGAAGCTTGGTAGCAAATTCCTCAGAAGTCATACCAAAACGGCTGATATTTGGGAATGTATAGAATGCGCCTAATGGCTCAAAGCAGTCGATTCCCATTTCACGGAATGCATTTAATAAAAATCTGCGGCGCTGGTCGTAGGACTCACGCATCATCTCTACATCCGGATCACCATTTTTCAGTGCGGAAACTGCTGCATACTGGCTGGTGGTAGGCGCGCACATAATAGCATACTGGTGGATCTTTAACATCTGCTTTAAGATCAGGTCTGGCGCTGCCGCATATCCAAGACGCCAGCCGGTCATAGCATAGGACTTGGAAAAACCGTTGATCAGGACGGTACGCTCTTTCATGCCTGGAAATGCTGCAATAGTAGCGTGTTTTCTCTGGTAAGTCAATTCAGAATAGATCTCGTCTGTTACTACAAACAGGTCTTTTTCAATGACGATCTTTGCGATCTCTTCCAGTTCATGTTTTTCCATAATAGCGCCGGTTGGGTTATTAGGGAATGGAAGGACCAGGATCTTAGTCTTGTCAGTGATCTTTTCCAGCAGCTTCTCAGGAGTCAGCTTAAACTGGTCTTTTTCCTCCAATTCAATGATCACCGGAACACCATCTGCCAGAGTAACACATGGAAGATAGGAAACATAACTTGGCTGTGGGATCAGTACTTCATCTCCCGGATTTAACATAGCACGCATGGCAACGTCGATGGCTTCACTTCCGCCCACTGTTACCATAATTTCTGTATCCGGATCATAGCTTACTTCAAAACGACGCTTTAAGTAATTACAGATCTCATCCTTTAACTGTTTTAAACCTGCATTGGAAGTATAGAAGGTACGGCCTTTTTCAAGGGAGTAGATGCCTTCTTCCCTGATATGCCAGGGAGTGTCAAAATCCGGCTCGCCTACACCTAAGGAAATAGCGCCTTCCATTTCATTTACAATATCAAAAAATTTACGGATTCCTGACGGTTCAATACCGATTATTTTCTTTGACAATGGATTTCTCATGGTGTCACCAGCATCCTTTCATCTTTTTCTTCTGCATCCAATACCCTGCCGTAATCCTTATATTTTTTCAGTACAAAATGTGTGGATGTGCTGAGTACCGAATCCAGCGGTGAAAGCTTATTGGCTACAAACTGTGCCACTGATTTCATCGTCTTGCCTTCAATAATGACCGTAAAGTCAAATCCACCGGACATTAAATAAACCGATGTAATCTCATCATATTTATAAATGCGCTCTGCAATGCTGTCAAATCCCAATCCGCGCTGCGGTGTGACTTTCACTTCAATCAGGGCTGTTACTTTTTCTTCACTTGTCTTGTCCCAGTTAATCAGGGTATTATAACCGCAGATGACATGCTCTTTTTCCATATCCGCGATTTCATTGGCGACTTCCACCTCTGTCATGCCAAGCATAACCGCCATGTCTTTTAAATCGATTCTGCTGTTTTTTTCCAGCATATTTAATATCTTTTCTCTCATACATTCATCCGCCTTTCGCTGTAATCCAAGACTTATATAAAACGATATACCTCGTCCCGGTTCGGTGTGTCCAAATACCGTACCTCATCGTCATTGCGCAGAATTTTATTGTGGTCTGCCGTTGTCCTTCCAATGACAGATGCCTTAATTCCTGCATCAGACAATATTTTTATTATATCATGTCCGTTATCCGCTGTCATTAACAAAGCACCACAAGATTCCAATTCATATGGATTTACGTCAAAAATTTCACAAATTTCAATAATCTCCTGTCTGACCGGAATCTTTTTAAAATCAATATCCAGTCCGACTTTTCCGGCTTCTGCCATATCCCACAGTGCTGCAAAAATGCCGCCCTCAGAAACATCGTGCATACCGGTCACGCCTGCCTGTGCAGCAAGTAGCGCTTCTTCCCCAACGGACATATCCTGTGCATTTCCCTGTGCCTTTTCAATCACGTCTTCTCTGTAAAACCGTAAAATTTCCGGTCGGTTCTTTGCAATAATCTGCCGGATGCCGCTGATACCAATCCATTTTGTCAGAATCACATCCTGTCCCGGATGAATATTTTTCGCTGATAAATTTTTCCCGTCACACAGCCCGATTACCGTCACCGTTACAACCGGTTCTAAAACCGCTGCACTGCCCTGCGTATGTCCGCCGGAAATCTGGATACCCAGCGGTTCGCACTGCTTTTGGAGCGTTTCCATGATTTCCCGCAGCTTCGCCTCCTCTGCGGACAGCGGTAAAAGCACCGTACACTCCGCCGCCACGGGAATTCCGCCGCCTGCATAAATATTATTGGCGGCTCGCTGTACCGGATTTTTCGCTGCAATGTCCCCCGTTGCAGCTGCTACCGCACTCACCACTGCAGGCTTGTCTTTCTTTTGCAGGCTGATATACGCACAGTCTACACCAATCGCCGGTTTCGCCGCATATTCTTCTCGTTTTTTTATCTGCTTTAAAACGGAACGCTTCAAAATCGAATTTGATACTTTTCCCGGATTCATATACTCTCCATTCCGGCAGGCCTTTAAGTAAAACTTGCCACTTTGCCTTATTTAGGTTATGATTAGTAAAGCAGGGCTGATGCCACCATCGGCACAACCATTGCCAATACTAAAATAATAATGATAATTGCAGAAAAAATTTGCTTGTTTTTTTTATTGTTAAAATTAATCATGCTTACCTCATTTCTGAGCGACTTTGTCGCGAAGCGGCGATGAGAAATTCGCGCAGGCGATTTCTCATCTGCCATCTATGATATTTGTTTTCGCTCAAAACAAATATCTATGTGAAAAATTGTAATTTATGATTTTTCACATTTCTCCATATTTTTAAATCTGATGTATAAACAGTCCGCTGCGCAGCTTCGGTTCAAACCATGTGGACTTCGGCGGCATCAGCCGTCCTGCATCTGCCACGGCAAAAAGCTGTGCAATTGATGTCGGATACATTGAAAATGCCAGTACACAATCTGTTTCGCAGCGTCTTTCCAGTTCTCCAATTCCACGGATACCGCCTACAAAATCAATGCGTGCATCGGTCTTTGGGTCTTTAATGCCAAGTACCGGCGACAACAGGGCATTTTGCAAAACAGACACATCCAGACCGTCTACCGGGTCATCCGATAAGATTTCCGGCTTTGCCGTCAGCCGATACCACTTCTTTCCCAGATACATGCCAAAGATTCCCTGCTTGTCCGGATGCACCTGCACAGCACTTTCTTCAACTGTAAATTTTTCTTTAACTTTTTCCAAAAAATCCTGTTCGGTATAACCGTTTAAATCCTTTAACACCCTGTTATAGTCCAGAATCTTTAACTGCTCGTCCGGAAACAGCACAGACAAGAAATAATTAAATTCTTCTTTTCCCGTATACTGTGGGTTTTCGGCACGGCGCTTTAAGCCGACTTTAACTGCTGAAGCGGCTCTGTGATGTCCATCTGCAATATATATAGATGAAATTCCTTCAAATGCACCGCGGATTGCTTTAACGGACTGCGGTTCGCTGATTTTCCATACCTGATGACGGACCCCGTCCGGCGATACAAAATTATATAAAGAAGGATTTTTCTTTGCCTTATCAATCTCACCGTTAATCACGGCATTGGCACGGTATGCTAAAAATATCGGACCGGTCTGCGCATTACAGGTATCCACGTGCGTAATGCGGTCTAATTCCTTATCAGCTCTTGTATTTTCATGTTTTTTAATGACATTGGATTCGTAGTCATCAATTGAAGCACATGCCACAAGTCCGGTCTGCACTCTGCCATCCATTGTAAGTTCATAAATATAATATGCCTGCTCGCTGTCTTTGATAAATGTACCGTCTGCAATAGCGTTTTCCAAAAGTTCTTTTGCCTTTGCATAAACTTCCGGTGCGTAGGTATCGACCGAACTGTCAAACTGTGTTTCCGCACGGTCTATTTTTAAAAATGAAAGCGGCTCGCGGGCAACTTCCCTGCACGCTTCTTCTCTGTTGTATACATCATACGGAAGTGCTGCCACCCGCTCTGCTTTTTCTGCCTGCGGACGTACACATTCAAAAGGTCTGATTACTGCCATATGTCCTCTTTTCCGGGGTCATCCCCTGCCCCTTTTTACTGTTCTTTTAATTCCTGTGCCAGTGTTTCAAGCTGTCCGCTTAACGCTGCCAGTTCTTCCACAATCACATTGTTGCTTTCTGTTGCGGAAAGCGTATCACTTGCATGGGCAGCCACTTCTTCGGAAATTGCCGAAATGGTAGAAATGCTGTCCACAATTTTCTTGTTCGCATCGGCTAACTTTGTAACATAGGCTGCCAGTTCATTAGAATGTCCGTATACATTGTCCGAATTCTTTTCAATAACCGTAAAGCTTTCTGCTGTCTTTTCAGTGGTTTCATTCTGGCTTTCAATCATGGAAATCATACTGCCGCTGACCTCAACCACCATCTGAATGGCATTGGATACATTTTCAATCAGCTGCGAAATCTGCACCGTGGAATCTTTCGTCTGCTGTGCCATTTGTGAAATCTCGGAAGCAACAACTGCAAAACCACGTCCCGCATCTCCGGCTCTCGCTGCTTCAATGCTCGCATTTAACGCCAGAAGACTTGTCTGTGACGTAATACTGTTAATAATATCCAGAATTGAATTCATCTGGCTCATATATGTATCCAGCTGTGAAAGTTCTTCTGTCACCTTTTTGCCGGATTCAACCGTTTCTTCTGCCTGTTTTACAAGAATACCGACATTTGCATTTCCCTGCGCAATGGCTTCTTTATTCTGATTCATACTGTCTATGATATTCTCTGTGCCTTTTTCAACCTGCTCTACCATTGCCTGAATTTCTTCAGTCTGGTTTAACTGGCTCTGTACTGCTTCTGCCGTATCATTAGAACCGGAATTGACTTCTTCCATGGATTCTTTCATTGCCTGCATGCTTTCACCAAGCGATGCTGTCTTTTGTGCACTTACTGTGATCTGCTGTGTCATCTTATCGGAGGTATCCATAATCCGCATCAGCAGTTCTTCCGTCTTTTCATGCTCTGCCTTCAACTCTGCAAGCTTCTTCTGATTCAACTTTTCTGCCACAATTGAGACATACAGCTGAATACCGCAAATCAATACAATAACAAAAAACTGGATTTCCACAGATGCTATATCTGCTTTGGTGTAAATGCCCTTCTGGAAAAACATTACCAGCTGTACGACATTGACAATCACCATACCGACTTCAATCGGCAGCGAATACTTAAAATCATTGTATACCGTAATGGCAATCAGCATTGGAATAACATATACAAACGTAAAGTGATTATTGGTTGTAAACATTACAAATGTATATAAAATTGCATAGCCAATTCCTACGAAATGCTTAATCATCTTTGTATCATGCATCTTTTTATAGGAAATAAATTCTCCTGCTACCGGCGCCATTGCCAGAACAATTGTTACAAGTACATATAACAGTGTCCTGTCACCCTTTAAAAACTCCACAAAATATGCCACCGACATAATACTGCATACCAGACAATGGCAGTTCATGGCAACTGCATTCGCTTTAGCCAGTTCATAATCACTTTCTTTTGGATTGATCCCGCTGTTCATTTTACTCCTCCACTATCACATTTGTATTTTTTTATTATTATACCGTACCCATTTGTTTAAGTAAACAAACATTTCTAAAATCAAAGCAAAAAAAGAGCTGTTCTCCTCCAATTGCGGAAAACAGCTCTGAATTTATTATTTTACAACCCTGACTTTGATGATTCCTTCAATAGAAGCCAGTTTATCAATCACACTGTCATCTACATTCTTATCAACATCAAATAAAGAATATGCATAATCGCCTCTGGACTTATTTGCCATTTCATCAATGTTTACACCTGCATCGCCAAGAATCGTTGTAATCTTGCTGATAATAGCCGGAACATTTTTGTGGCAGACAGCAATTCGTCCTGTAGCCGTGCAGACACCCATATCACAGGCAGGATAATTTACAGAATTTATAATATTACCGTTTTCAATGTAATTTCTCAATTCCTTGACTGCCATCACTGCACAGTTATCTTCTGCTTCTGCGGTAGATGCCCCAAGGTGTGGAAGTACAATTGCACCTTCCATTCCGGCGGTTGTCGGATTCGGGAAGTCTGTTACATACTTCTTTACCCTGCCAGACTTTAAAGCTTCACCGATTGCTGTTTCATCAACAAGAACATCTCTTGCACAGTTGACGATAATTGTACCATCCTGCATTAAATCAAATGCAGCTTTGTTAATCATCCCCTTTGTACTGTCTAATGCCGGAACATGAATGGTAATATAATTACATTCTTTATAAATGTCTTCTACATTGACAATATGCGTAACCTTGCTTGAAAGATTCCAAGCAGCATTGACTGAAAGATACGGATCATAACCGTAAACATCCATACCCAGTGCAATGGCTGCATTGGCAACAAGCTGTCCGATTGCGCCAAGACCGATAACGCCAAGCTTCTTACCCTTTAATTCCTGTCCTGCAAAAGCTTTCTTTGCCTTTTCGGTTGCTTTTGCAATATCTGCATTGTCTTTATTTTCAGCAACCCACTGATTACCGCCGATTAAATCACGGGAAGCTAACAGCATTGCTGCTAGCACCTGTTCTTTTACGGCATTGGCATTCGCACCCGGTGTATTAAATACAACAATACCGGCTTCTGCACATTTATCAAGTGGAATATTATTGACTCCTGCACCGGCTCTTGCAATTGCAAGTAAATGATCATTTAATTCCATATCATGCATTTTGGCACTTCTTACAAGAACTGCCTGTGCATCTTCATAAGAACTCTCCATATTGTAGTCATCTGAAAAAAGGTCAAGACCTACAGAGGCAATATTATTTAAGCAATGTACGTTTACCATTATTTTGTATTCTCCTTTTCAAACTTCTTCATAAACTCAACCAGTTTTTCTACCCCTTCGATTGGCATTGCATTGTAAATAGATGCTCTCATACCGCCAACGGTTCTGTGTCCCTTTAAGTTTACAAAGCCTGCTTTTGTTGCTTCTTCAACAAATTTTGCATCCAGTTCCTTGTCACCGGTTACAAAAGGAACATTCATTAAAGAACGGTCTTCTTTTACAACAGTTCCCTTAAATAACTTACTCTCGTCAAGGAAATCATAAAGAATCTTTGCTTTCTTTTCATTATGTTCCTTCATGGCGCTTAAACCGCCCATCTTCTTAATCCACTTAAATACCTTACCGCAGATATAAATATTATAACAAGGAGGTGTATTGTAAAGAGAATCTGCATCTGCCTGTGTCTTCCACTTTAACATGGTCGGTGTTCCCGGTAATACGTCATCTGTAATCAGGTCTTCCCTGATAATTGCAATAACCACACCGGTCGGTCCGATGTTCTTCTGAACGCCGCCGTATACAACGCCGTACTTTGTTACATCAATCGGTTCAGATAAGAAACAGGATGAAACATCCGATACAAGCAGATGTCCCTTTGTGTTTGGAAGAGTCTTGAATTTTGTACCATAAATTGTATTGTTTTCACAGATGTAAACATAATCGGCATCTTCCGGAATATCCAGATCCGAACAGTCCGGTATGTACGAGAATGTCTTATCCTCAGATGAAGCAACTGCAACGGCTTCACCGTAAATCTGAGCTTCTTTGTAAGCTTTCTTTGCCCACTGTCCTGTGATAATGTAAGCTGCTTTCTTATTCTTCATAAGGTTCATCGGAACTTCTGCGAAGAACTGGGATGCACCGCCCTGTAAGAATAATACCTTATAATTATCCGGGATATTCATCAGTTCTCTTAAATCTGCTTCTGCTTCTTTGATGATGTTATCGTATACTTTAGAACGATGGCTCATCTCCATAACAGACTGTCCTGAACCCTGATAATCCAGCATTTCATCTGCTGCTTCCTTCAATACTTCCTCCGGTAATACTGCCGGACCTGCACTAAAATTATAAACTCTTGCCACTTTTCTTTCCTCCTACAAGTTTTAAAACTATTATCTGACATTTTATTCCATTAAAGTGTTCCTGTCAACTCAATTCTTTATTTTTCTGAGTTCATTCTGTCTAAATCTTTTCTGTCAAATGCTTCTGAAATTGCCGCACCCGGTGAAACCATCGGGAATACTTTATCTTCTCTGTCAATAAGACAGTCGATGACACACGGAATATTCAATGCCATTGCATCCTTTAATGCTGCTTCAAATTCCTCAATTGTCTGGACACGGTAGCCCTTTGCCCCCATGCCTTCCGACACTTTGACAAAATCCACACAATCATCCAGAACAGTTGCCGAATAGCGTTTTCCGTAGAATAAATCCTGCCACTGGCGTACCATACCGAGTACATGGTTATTGAAAATAATCTCGATAACCGGAATGTTATAACGGGTTGCTGTTGCCACTTCGTTCATATTCATTCTGAAGCAGCCATCACCTGCAATGTTGATGACTGTTTTATCCTTGCAGCCTACCTTGGCTCCAATTGCCGCACCAAGTCCGTAGCCCATTGTACCAAGACCGCCTGATGTAAGCAGCGTTCTTGGCTTTTTATATTTGTAATGCTGTGCTGCCCACATCTGATGCTGTCCGACATCCGTTGAAATAATCGCTTCACCCTTTGTCAGCTCATAAATTTTTTCCATAATGAGTGGTCCGTTTAAGCAGTCCTTACGATATGCCATCGGATACTGTTTCTCATAATCGTAGATATGTTCCAGCCACTCATGTCTGTCCTGCTGTTCTAACTTTGCATTGACACGTTTTAAGATTTCAAGGGCATCACCGACAACGCTTGCATCAGAATGGATATTCTTATTAATCTCTGCTGCATCGATATCAAAGTGAAGAATCTTTGCATTTTTTGCAAATTTATTTGCATTACCGGTTACACGGTCTGAGAATCTCGCTCCAATGGCAATCAGCAAGTCACATTCAGATACTCCGAAGTTAGACGTCTTTGTACCGTGCATACCAAGCATCCCTGTATAATGCGGGTCTGTTCCGTCAAATGCGCCTTTGCCCATCAGGGAATCTGCAACCGGCGCATCAATCTTCTTTACAAATCTCGCCAGCTCATCAGAAGCATCCGAAGCAATG
>OHKY01000700.1_pt1 | contig 11109 bp, 7 predicted proteins | sample 1568941 | NCBI WGS metagenome assembly OHKY01 (sample SAMEA3879521, study PRJEB24766) | human gut metagenome | biome: human-associated habitat; feature: feces | place: USA | collected 1985/1987 | reverse complement strand
CAGCATTTCACCGTCAAATTTCTTTCTCTTCCTATACCAGAGCATAAATGCCAATACGCACAGGTTCCAGCAGGACTCATAAAGAAAGGTGGGGTGTACCTGGATGTATTTTACACCATTTTCCACGATCTCATGTTCTAACAGTCCGGCTGAGATCATAGACGGGTTTACAATACTTTCTTTAATGCGCATGGCAAACAGGTTATCGGTGTATCCGCCAAATGCCTCGCAGTTAAAGAAGTTGCCCCAGCGGCCAATGATCTGTCCTGTGATCAGTCCTAATACGCCGCTGTCTGCCATGGAAAAGAAGGACTGTTTCCGTACTTTTGTAAAAATAAGAAGGGTCAGTACTGCTCCGATCACACCGCCGTAAATAGCCAGTCCGCCGGCGCGAAGGTTAAAGATCTGCAGCAGATCATTTTTATAATTATCCCACTCAAAGATCACATAGTAGAGTCTGGCACCGATAATGGAAAAAATGATCCCATACAGTGCAAAATCCATATACAGATCCGGGTCCTGTCCCCGCCTTTTGGCATCAGAGAAAGCCACCGCCATACCGGCTAACATACCGCAGCCAATGATAATACCATAAAATGCAATGCGAAAGCCAAAGATACTGATGCTGTTTCGCAGGTGTTCTATGGTGATCCCAAGATGGACGAAACTTAAGTCCGCACCTGTGGATGTGAGTAATTCCATAATATACTGTTCCTTTCCGTTATTTACTCGTGAAGTCTTCTGATTTACGGGACATTCTTTTTTCATCGTCTTACTCTTGGTGGTTTCATCCGGTAATCATAACAATCATGTGGATTACCGGAATAGCAATATGGTATCTTGTAAAAAAATATCCTATTATCTCAGGGAGCGGAATACCTCAAATCGAAGGTGCGATATTCGGAAGATTTCAATTTATCCACCCGCTAAAAGCATTAATAGCTAAATTTATAGGAGGTGTTGCCGGAATAGGTATGGGATTTTCTTTAGGAAGAGAAGGTCCATCTGTCCAGATGGGAGGGTTCATTGCAAAATTAATCGGAAAGTGGGGAAAGGCTAACATCTCCGAACAACGTTATTTATACACAGGCGGGGCAAGTGCAGGCCTCTCTTCTGCTTTTACCGCGCCATTGGCTTCTACGATATTTATCATCGAAGAAGTGGAAAAGTTCGATTCCGTAAAAATCGCCATATCATCACTTTTAGCTGCAATCATATCCGGCTGGATAGCATCTCAGATATTCACGGTCAACTCATATACTTTGATCAATACGGCCTACCCTGATGAAATGAATATCGGCGAAATAGCTATTGCATTTATCCTTTTCTCAACGCTATTGACTATTATAGGAAAAACCTTCAACTATTTATTACTCCGATTTCAAAAGCAATATAGAGGCAGCCGGATACCTGTCTCCATACGTATTCTCGGAATAATCATTGTTACTTATATTTTAGGATATTTCTTTTCAGGATTAGTTGCAGGAGGAGAGAAATTCTTACTAAAAGAGGCAAATGCTATTCATACCGAAATGGGGATATTGGTAATTCTTATTATCATAAAACTTTTATTTACAACGCTTTGTTACGCAACTGGCTTTCCGGGAGGTATCTTCCTCCCGCTATTGGTCATAGGTGGACTTACAGGAAAATTATTCGCACTTCTCTTGATTCGGATCGAAATACTCTCGCCCGAGCACTTTGGCTTTTTCATGCTAATCGGAATGTCTGCTCTATTTGCTGCAGTAGTGAGATCACCTATTACCGGAATCATTCTAATACTCGAAATGACTCAAAAATTCAATATGTTAATACCAATAACCGTTGTCGTAGGCATAACTTATTTTATCAGTGAAATTTGGAAAGTAAAACCTATTTATGATCAATTATACAAAAACTTATTACCTGCCAATTATTCACAATCGGATGAAAGAATTACTATTCCGTTTGAAATAAATACGGAATCCTATCTCGCCGGCAGAACAAATAAAACAATTAACCTCCCGTACGGTTGCCATATAGAAAATGTAATTCGAAACAATGAATGTATTTCTAATAAAAATTATTCACTCAAACCGGGAGATCAAATCAACATATCTCTTTATTCTAAAGATTTAGAAAAGTTATACCGTTCTTTGAGAAATATAACGAACGAATAAACGTAAAAAGACTATTATTCAAGAGATAGGACAGCTAAAGCTAAACGTATCTTGCCATAATCTATTTCACCATTTAACGCTTCATATATAGGCTTCAGATTTTGAGTTTTACTTTCGGAAGATGATATGACATTCGCAACGGACTCGATTTCAAAAACCGAAATATAATTGCTCCAATCTGTTAACTTCCGGGATATGATCAATTCTGCTATATGAGAATAAATCGTAACAAGCTTTAAATTCCGGCTTTCTGCAACCTGCTCGATCGTCAGTCCTTGACGTAAAAGCATCAAAGTCTCGATATAAGAATCGCCTTTTTCTCGTTTAACATTCAATTCTTTACGAAGCAAATCGACAAATTGCTTACCATAGCGAGAAACTTTTGCTTCTCCAACTCCGCTGATCCGGGCAAAATCATATAGTGTAACAGGTTTGCGCTCTACCATCTCTTGTAAGACACGATCTGTAAATATCGTATAAGCAGGTTTATCCTCTTCTACCGCAAGTTTCATTCGCAATCCACGCAATGCTTCAAAAAGTTTTTCGTCATCAGATAATTCTGCAACCTCATGACGCATTGTTTTTTTAGGAGTTTTGGCTACCGATTGCACAGGTTCATCGGTTACCCATGTAAGCTTAATTTCCAATTCATTCCGAAGGGCTTTCCAACCCAATTCTGTCACAGATAATCGTTCACCCTGATTATAAAGCATTTCGAATAATCCTAACTGCAACATTTGCAAAAGATATCCCTGCCATTGCCGAAATGTCAAATCAGAACCGACTCCGAATGTTTTTATTTTATCATAATTTCTTTTCAGAATTTCTGCTTTATGCGACCCTCGCAAAACATCAATCAACAAATTAAAGGTCACTTGTTGTTCTGTGCGAACGATAGCACTCAAAGCCTTCTGTGCCAATACAGATCCATCAAACCGTTGAGGCGGATTCTTGCAAACATCACAGTTTCCACAATCATGATCGACTGTTTCGCCAAAATAACTGAGTAAAATACGTCTGCGACAAATCGGAGATTCTGCATATTGCTGCATTCGGCGAAGCTTCTCCAAATTGATTTTCTTCTGCCCGCTTTCTTCAGCAAATTTTGAAAGCATTACCACATCACCTAAAGAATAGAACAGCAATGTGTCGCCTTTCATTCCATCCCTTCCGGCTCTCCCGATTTCCTGATAATAACACTCTATACTCTTAGGCATATTATAATGTATGACCCACCGCACATTAGATTTATCGATTCCCATTCCAAAAGCAATCGTAGCACAGATTATCTGTACCCGATCATTCAAGAATGCTTGTTGTGCCGTTTCTCTCTCCCGAGACGACAACCCGGCATGATAAGCTGTCACTGAAATTCCGTATTGAGACAGTTCTCGGACCAATATCTCAGTACTGTTCCGACTCATACAATAAATTATTCCGCTTTGGCGCGGATGCTGTTCTATAAATGAGAGTATTGCTGATAGTTTTTGCTTCTTATTCAGATTTTTACGCACCGAAAGCGTGAGATTGGGACGATCAAAAGAAGATATAAACACCTGAGGATTATCCATAGCAAGCTGAGTCACGATATCTTCACGTGTCAACTTATCCGCAGTAGCAGTCAATGCCATTAACGGCACTTTAGGAAAATATTTTTTAAGGACGGAAAGACGATTATACTCAGGCCTAAAATCATGTCCCCACTGCGAGATACAGTGTGCTTCATCGATAGCAAATAAAGAAATATTCATCTCTCTCAACAGTCCGTCTATCTCACCCATCAACCGTTCAGGAGAAATATACAACAGTCTCAGATCTCCCCGCCGAGCAGCAATCTTTACTTTCACCGTTTCTGTCTCATTTTGCAAACTATTCAGCATTGCAGCAGGAATTCCGTTCGAATCGAGAGTGTCGACCTGATCTTTCATTAAAGCCAATAAAGGAGAAACGACAACCGTCGTTCCTCCTTTTATAATTGCAGGTATCTGATAACAGAGAGATTTTCCTCCTCCCGTAGGCATTAATACCAAACAATCGCGACCGGATATAATCGTATCGATTATTTCAGCCTGTTGGAGACGGAATGTATCATATCCATAATATTTCTTCAGTATCTGTAACGGAGTGTTCTGGTTCAAAGTCATCTAACGTCCTATGCATTCGTAATCAAAACCTAAAGCTTTTACCTCTTCCCGGTCATAGATATTGCGACCGTCCAATATATAAGGGGTTTTCATTAACTTGCGGATAACTGCCCAAGAAGGTAATCTAAACTGTTTCCATTCAGTCACCAACATCAAACAGTCTGCATCAATCAGAGCATCATACATATCATCGACAAAAATAATATGATCCTCGCCTAACCGACGTTTAGCCTCAGGAATAGCGATAGGATCATAAGCTTTTACAACACATCCGGCCTTGACCAAAGCATCAACCAACAACAGAGACGGGGCATCTCTCATGTCATCGGTTTCCGGCTTGAACGAAAGCCCCCAAACCGCAATCGTTTTTCCCGATAACTTATTTGAATAATAAGCAGACAACTTCTTAAACAAAATCATTTTCTGCTCGTCATTCACCCGTTCTACTGCTTTCAGAATTTCAAGATCGACATCGTTTTCCGACGCAGTCTTTATCAACGCCCGAACATCTTTCGGAAAACATGACCCTCCATATCCGCGACCGGCATACAAAAATTTGCTGCCAATACGTTCATCACTTCCGATTCCTGAACGCACCATATTTATATCAGCACCGACTTTCTCACAAAGATTAGCAATATTATTCATAAAACTGATGCGGGTAGCCAACATCGCATTTGCCGCATATTTAGTCATTTCGGCCGATGGAACATCCATAAATATAATACGGAAATTATTGATCAAAAACGGTTTATAAAGACGAGACAACAAAGCTTTCGCTTTTTCTGATTCTACTCCGACAACGACACGATCGGGATGCATAAAATCATTCACAGCATTTCCTTCTTTCAAAAACTCAGGATTAGAAGCAACGTCAAATTGAATATCCAGATTCCGAATATCCAACTCGTCTTGTATAGCCTTACGCACCAAAGCTGCAGTTCCCACAGGGACAGTACTCTTCGTAACAACAAGCAAGTACTTATTCATCGTGCGTCCGATAGTACGTGCAACCTCCAAAACATAACTTAAATCGGCACTTCCATCTTCGTCGGGAGGAGTACCTACCGCACTAAAAACAATATCTACATCATTAATACATGAAGCCAGATCTGTCGTAAAATTCAATCGTCCGTCATTACAATTCTTTTTAACCAACTCTTCTAAGCCCGGTTCATAGATGGGAATTATACCGTTTTTAAGCTTTTCGATTTTAGTCCGGTCAACATCAACACAAATAACATTCGCTCCCATTTCAGCAAAACAGGTTCCTGTTACCAAACCCACATAACCGGTTCCGACAATTGCAGTTTTCATAATCTATGCTTCTATATTTAATACTTTAATTCTCAAATTAATTCCGGAAAATTCAAATAAGTCTCCAACATTTTCTAATCAAAATGCATTCTTATCACCTTTAAAAATACCGATTAAAGTTAAAAAGATAATCTTCATATCGAGCATAAAGTTCCAATTTTCAATATACCAAACATCATACTCTACTCTCTTTTCCATCTGCCAAAGTTCTTTTGTTTCTCCTCGATACCCATTTACTTGCGCCCATCCCGTCAAACCGGGTTTTATGAAATGACGCACCATATATTTATCGATAATCGCCGAGTAGTCTTTGGTATGCTTCAGCATATGAGGACGAGGACCGACAACCGACATCTCTCCTTTAAAAACATTAATAAACTGCGGCAATTCATCCAGACTTGTCTTTCGCAAAAACTCACCGATACGAGTTATACGGGGGTCTCCTTTAGTTGCCTGAAGTTTATCACTTTCATTATTTACCCTCATCGTCCGAAATTTCAAACAATTAAATTCCCGTCCCATAAAACCTGTACGTTTTTGCTTGAACAATACAGGACCGGGTGACGACAATTTCACGCATATAGCTATCGGCAACAACCACAAAGGAGAAAGTAAAAGAATAACTGAGGAAAAAACGAAATCGAACAAACGTTTGACTGCCCTCATCTCCCACCTCTGCAAGGGTTCTTCCCGAACAGACAATACCGGAACTCGTCCCATAATCTGAAAATGCAGCCTACGTAAGACATAACGGCTGATTTCCGGCACGATAAAAAAACGGATGGCATGACGCTCGGAAAACTGGAGTAAATTTAATATTTTAGCATCTTGAGATCCCGGAAGCGCACAATAAATTTCGTCTACATTATTTTCCAATGCAAATTTTTCGACCATACCGGTATCGCCCAGCAATTGGGGAATCTGCCCTTTCAACTCCGCATTATCATCAAAAAAACCTAAAAATTTATATCCATATCCTAAATCAGAATGTAGTTCCCGAAACAGCATCAAACCGGTTTTCCCTGCACCTACAATAATGATTCTCTTAAAATTAAATCCCTTACTTCGATAATATTTAAGAACCCTACTTGCCAATAACCACCAAAGATTCAAGGATATAAAGAAACCCACAAAAAATGTAAGCAGGACAATTGTCCCGACCTCAATTTGCAAAAATGTCAACAACGATATAAAAATCAGGAACAATAATACAACCGACTCAGAAGCCGCCAATAATAAAGAATCGATATAGATAATACGGGTATTATGTATCTGATTAAACATCAATACTACCGGGAAATAAGATATATTCAGTAAAAGCCAAACTATTTTCTGATTGAATTGATGGGTCATATCTGAATCGAAAAACAGATAAACCATAAGGAAAACAAGATTGATACAACAAAAATCTCCAACTGCAACCAATCCCCTTATAAAACGTCCTCTATCTCTTCTTTCCATATTATCAAACACTTATTTCACAATAGAAGCATCTATGTGATTATCGATAAAACAGCCCGTAACAAACCTCAGTCTGTTACGAGCCGTACAAATCTTTACTTATTTTACAGATTCTCGTCGATCAATTCGATTTTTTGAGCAATCAGCTGCATTTCATCTTTTAATTTTTGCATCTTCCGTTCCATTTCCTTGAGCATGCCTCCTCCGCTTTTCGAAGAGATATTTAAAAAGCCCATATTATTTTCGTACGTCTGCAACTCCGCTTTAACATGTTCATACGAACGCATCAATCGTTCTCTTTCCCGATATAATTTATTTTGAGCTTGGTCAGAAGACGCCATTTGTTGGACAGCAGAAGTAAAGGAATTTAAACGATTCTTGGTTTCATTCATGTTCAAACGTTTAAAATGCTTATCCAATGCAGCCTGATAACTCTTATAAATTTTGTCTTTCTCTTTGAAAGGGACATGTCCTATCTGATTCCATTCGGCCATTAAAGTCTTTACCAAAGCAACCGCTTCGCTCGGAGCCATTGCTTCGTCAAGAGCATTTAGTTTTTCAATGACAGCTTTTTTCAACAGAAGATTTTCCTGTTCAACTTGACGTACAGAAGCTGTCTGCTTATTTTTTTGTTCAAAGAAATAGTCGCAAGCCGCAATAAAACGAGTCCATACAGCATCCGAATATTTTTTTGCAACCGGACCTATAGTTTTCCATTCTTTCTGAATAGCTATCATCTGATCGGTTGTATTTTTCCAATCAGTACTGTCTTTCAGAGCTTCAGCCTTTTCGCACAAAGCTTTCTTTTTCTCAAGATTGAGAGACATCTCGTCTTTCACTCGTTTGAAATACTCCGCCTTTTGTTTAAAGAACTCATCACACGTTTTACGGAAACGTTCGAATAAAGCATTATTCACCTTACGGGAAGCGAAACCTATACCTTTCCATCGTTCTTGCAATGCTATAATATCTTTTGTTTTTTCATCCCAAGCACTAAACGATTTCAACGCAGTCATATCGATAGCTTCAATTTCCTCACATATCGCAATTTTCGCCGCTTCATTTTTTTGCTCGTCAGCCTTCAAAATTTCAAAATGCTGCTGATGAGCCTTATTAATTACTGTAGAAGCCGCCTTGAACCGATTCCACAAATCTTCACGCAACTCTTTTGCTACCGGTCCTATAGCTCTCCACTCGTCATGCAAAGTTTGTAAAGACTTAAAAGCAGCCACAACATCATCATTTTTAGCTAATGCTTCGGCCGACTCACAAATTGTCAACTTCAGATCAAGATTTTTTTTGAAGTCATAATCTCGCAACTCTTTGTTGATTTTTAATAAATCATAAAAGTGCTCGACATATAATTGATAATTTTTCCATAATTCATTAACAGCAGAAGCCGGAACATCCGTAATTTCTTTGAATGCCTGTTGTAATTGTTGAAAATCGTTATAATGCTTATTGATATTATCAGAATCTTCGGTAATTTTCTTTATTTCTTCAAGAATAGATTTTTTACGCAGAAGATTTTCTTCTTTCACTTTTTCTTGTTGCTCAAGCAGTTTTGCCTTTTTTTCTTTAAACACATTCAACAAGCCTTTCAATGTCTCTTCACACTCATCAGGCTCAGGAGTAAATCCTGATGTGTCACCAGTCTCTTCTTCAAACTTCCGACGAGCTTCCTCTACTTCATTTTTACGAAGCTTATAGTAATTTTGTTTCAACGAATCTATCTCGTCTTTTACAGACTCGACAGGTTGATCTACAAGTTCTTTGACTCTCGCTACTATTTCTTCTCGCGATAGTTTATTTTCAACCAATTTATTTTCTTTGGCAGTTTCTGGTAAAGAAACATTTTCCGTGGTAATGTTCTCCTCTGCCTGAGCAGACTTCTCCAACAAAGGAGCTTCATGAAGGTCCATCATATTCAAATTCTTTAAGAAAAAAAGCTAATTACTTTAGAGAGACAAAATAAAAAAATTATTTTGTCAAATCATATAAAAAGCTTCACTTTTTTCAAAGAATTCTTTTTTTTCGGAAACAAAGATGCAAATCATTCTAAAATTTCAATACAACCAAACCCCAAATTGACTTTATCTCCCAACCCGGTATTATGAATCAACTGATGCAAAACAGGATGCAATGTCAGCTTAAATTTATACATATAACCGATAATCTTCGACTCTTCTTTTGTAAAACGCTTTATAAATATACCTTTTCGCTTAGGTTCGGACAACAGCTCAAAATTAAAATTCATATTATCGGAAAAATCTTTCCCATAAAAATGACGATACTTTTCCAGAATATGATTCAATAATACCTCTCCATATCCCGGAGTATAAGGACTCACATATTCTATACTTCTATTAGGACGAACATGCACAAATACAATAGGAGATAATGAAAGATAGCTCAACGTCTCAGGATAAGAATCCATATCTGTTTTTATTATGTCATCCACTTGCAATTCTACTTGAGTATGACGATCTCCTATCAACAAAATTTTTCCTGCAAAAAGCGCTTTTATAAAATCTTCAGTACCACGCTCCGGCAAACAAGAAATCCATAATTGTACTCTTTTCGAAAGAATAAAAGACGATCGGTTTCGACTTTTATTTTAGGAATATAAAAATTTGAGATAGATAATAACCTATATTTCACACTCATTTCCGGTAAGAACCCATTCATCCTCAACCACTGTTCATACAGTTCTTTATTATCAGTCAATATTCGATGAATGCAAGAAGATAATTCATATTGGTAACTCACCGGAAGTACATTTCCAGAATGTTCTGAATTTACTGTAAGTATCAACTTAAATCGCATATATTCCCCCATTTATTCACAATAAAGGTTATCGGGCAAAATCTCTACAGCCCCGTTTCTACCTGTATTGATTGTCTTTCTTATATTAATCTAACTACTCTAAAATCACAAAATGGATTTTATCAATTCTACTATATATGCAAAAACGGTTTATGATAAGTCTCCGTCTGCACGATAATATAGAGTAGAACTATTCTCCTCAACAAATGCTCTTTCTGCTACTTCTTTCAGCATACGGGAAGTGATACCTTTATATTTTTCTATTTCACTATCGATATTTTCGGCTCTATCCAATAATTCGTAATAGGCTAAATTAGTTGCTTTATTCAAGTAATTAATATTGGAAAACAGATCGTTTGACTCAAATTTATTGACTACTTTTTGCAATTCATACGCCGACACCTCATTCTCTCCCAATCTACGCAACTCTTCAACAATAGCACGATCTGCCTCCTCTAAAGAAATTCCTTTATTGACTTTTCCCTTGATCATAAACAATCCGGCATCTATATCACCTGTAATACTGGCATCTATATCGGCAAACAGTTTCCGATCCATAACAAGCCGTTGAAACAACCGGGAAGATCGTCCATTGGATAGTATGTCGGATAACAAGTCAAAGCAATGATATTCTTTATCCATTCTCCGGCACATGTGATACACCTTCGTAATCGAATCTAACGGTACAGAACGTGAAACTTCCTGAAACCGTGCAGACTTCTGAACAGGCTCTGCCGGTAAATTCCGAGGCTCTATATCTCTTCGCTCTATCGTGCCAAACCATTTTTCGGTAAGTTCAACAGCTTCTTCAAAAGAGATGTTTCCCGTAACTGCCAAAATGGCATTATTCGGAGCATAATGTTTATAAAAGAACGACTTCACATCTTCCAGTTTTACCTGTTCGATATGCTCAACCCGTTTCCCTATCGTAGGCCACCTGTACGGATGCACTTTATATGCCAATGGCCTTATCAATAACGGAATATCACCGTACGGCTGATTCAGGTTACGCTGCTTAAATTCTTCGATTACGACTTGCTTCTGTACGGACAGACTTTTTTCCGAGAAATCAAGCCCAAACATACGATCCGACTCCAGCCAAAAAGCTGTTTCTACATTCTGACGCGGAACTACCGAATAATAATTCGTTATATCATTACTTGTCCACGCATTATTCTCACCACCGGCTTTTTGCAACGGAG
>OHKY01000697.1_pt1 | contig 11125 bp, 10 predicted proteins | sample 1568941 | NCBI WGS metagenome assembly OHKY01 (sample SAMEA3879521, study PRJEB24766) | human gut metagenome | biome: human-associated habitat; feature: feces | place: USA | collected 1985/1987 | reverse complement strand
TCCTATGTCTACCGCATTAATGGGGAACTTAAGTGTTGCAAATATTCCTTACGATCGTTGGATGCGCTTTATGTGGAAAATCATGCTTCTCTGGCTGGCAGTAGGAAGTGCCCTGGTATTTATCGCTCAAATGATTCACTTAGGCCCCATGTAACGGCAAATATATCAAAAAACTTTTAACATTCACTATACGTTAGTAATTTCGAAAAAACGTCAAAGAGCCTTCTTTACTCTTTGACGTTTTTTATCAACTATCTGACTACGCCTGTGGCTGTCTGATACTGTCATAAACCTGTTGTACCTGGTTTTTCAGTTCATCGTAGTAATCAAAATGGATCAGGACCAGTTTGGAATCAATCTGGCGTACATACCAGTCAGAGTGATGGGCGGTTCCATCACCAAAATCGTAGGAAGTCCTGCAATAGCGGAATTCATAGCCCCCCAGGCTCACTTTACCTGAAGCATCTACCTTATAGCCATCTGTTCCCCCGTGACCAACTACTGCATCCATGAAACGATCCAGCTCCATGTCTGCCTCTGTAAAATCCACTGTAATACGGTAACTTAATTCAGGATCATTTACATCCACATGTTCGCCTCCAACCAGGGCATAGGTCTGGGCACTGCCATTTCCGATCATAACAGTAGCTTCCTCCGGGAAGGAAAGTGTCATATCTGCCCAGTAATTCGTATAGGTATTTCCTTCCAGTTTTCCAAGGGAATAATCCGGGGCCGCTTTCTCACTTCTGGCGATCATATTTCCCTTATCATCAAAGGTATACTGGACTCCGTTAATGGTCTTTGTTACAGAAGTAACCATATGACCACTTTCATCTGCATACTTCCAGCCGCCATTTTCCTGTACCCAGGCATTGTACTCAATATTTCCGTTTCCGTCCAGATGATAGGTAAGGCCATTTTCATCCTGTTCCCAGCAGTTTAACGCCAACTGTCCGTCTGCCTTTTTATACTGCCAGTTTTCCCCGTTCTGGTACCAGCCTTCTACTCCTGTATAAGGCTTTAAAAGACCTAAAAAGGCTGCTGCACGCTCTGCCTGGTCAACAGAATAGGTCTGGCAGAGCACATAGATCTTGTCTCCTGTATTCCGGATATAAAAATCATTGACTAGCAGTTTTTCCATCCGGTCTAATAATGCCTTTGCCTGCTCTTTCTGTTTTTCAGAAAGCTGTCCTGACTCCAGTTGTCCCCTCATGGAGTCTGCCATCATTTTTCCGTAATTTACCTTCAGATACTCATAATCTGCAGCTCCCAGCTTTACTGTACCGCTTTCTGTATCTGCCGGATCCAGACCGGACTCTGCCAGCTCCGCTTTTAAGGTTTCTACGCTAAAAGGCTGTCCGGAACCATCATCTGCAGGCAGGACCATGGCTGTATTGATGATATAACTTTTATTGGTTTCATCTACCATGGACGCCGCAAAATCGATTTTTCCGCTATCTTCCACAAGACCCGCTACGATCTCCCCGGAAAGAGCCGAAGAAGCGCCACTTCTGTCTACTTTATACTCTGCCGGTGCGCTAAATTCAAAGCCGCCCATACGGCTTGTTACAGTCTGACCATTAATATAGCTTAAGCCCAGCGGATCTGCAAAAGCTGCAAAAGCACCTGCTGCCGCCAGTGACATTCCAAGAGCCAGTGTCAGCACGTTTCTTGATAAGGTACGTTTTTTCATATATATTCTCCCTGTACTTTCAAATATATTCAACCCATGTACTCTCAGGATCTTTTTGTATCCGATTTTGCGAGTACATCTAACAAAAAAGCAGGGGCCGACCCAGGCAAAATACCTGTGAAACAGCCCCCGCAACTCTGTGTCGTGCTTCTTATTGTACTATTTATTCTGCTTTCTGTCCAGCCATGATCATCATAATATCATTGCTGCGGTTTACAAACCCGGTCATACGCTCCGGTGACAGCTGGCCATGTGCCAGGCTTGCCAGATCATACAGCTGTTCGCAGATCTTGGCTGTATTTTCCCCGTCTTTGTGCTCCAGAACATATTTTACCAGTGGATGATTAGCATTTAATACAAGAGTCTCGCCTGTTGCGCCGAAAGCACTCATATCCATACCGCCCATGCTGTACATCTTCATCATATCCTGCATACGTCTTGTTTCCTCAGATACAGTGATCATAGATGCAACAGATGCGTTCTTCATCTTCTCAACCTTGATATCCAGCTTATCGTTATTTAAAGCCTTCTTAAATTCCTCGGTCAGCTCCTCAGAGGACTTCTTAAATTCCTCGTCATCCTCCTTTACTTCCTCCTTAAAGGAAGCGTTTAAGTCCGTATCAATACGCAGGAACTTCACGCCCTCTTTCTTCTGCTCCACATGGCTGATAAACGGATTGTCAATGGCAGCCGGCATGATAACAGCATCGATCCCTTCCTCCTTAAAGAGGTTGATATACTGGCTCTGCTCCTTTTCGTCGGTTACATAGAAAATGGTATTTTCATGCTTTTCCTTATTCTCATCCAGGCAGTCCTGTAAGGTCAGATACTTGCCCTCCAGGTTCTTATACAGGATATAGTCGCCCATCTTATCTGCAAACTTCTCATCCTTGATATAGCCGAACTTGATGAAGGGAGCAATATCATCCCAGTATTTCTCATAGTTCTCACGGTCAGTCTTGCACATACCGGACAGCTTGTCTGCTACCTTCTTGGTAATATAATCAGAGATCTTCTTTACAAAACCGTCATTCTGCAGCGCGCTACGTGACACGTTAAGAGGCAGATCAGGACAATCAATAACGCCCTTTAACAGCATCAGGAACTCAGGGATAACTTCCTTAATGTTATCAGCGATAAATACCTGGTTGTTGTACAGCTTGATAGTTCCCTCTAAGCTGTCGTATTCCATGTTGATCTTCGGGAAGTATAAGATACCCTTTAAGTTAAACGGATAATCCATGTTCAGATGGATCCAGAACAGTGGTTCCTTGTAATCCCTGAATACCTTGCGGTAGAAGTCCTTGTACTGCTCGTCTGTACACTCATTTGGATGCTTATTCCACAGCGGGTTGGTATCGTTTAATGCAACCGGGCGCTTTAAGATCTTATATTTCTCTCTGGATGGCTCAACTTCTACTGTTTCCTTGGTACCATCCTCTTTTTCCTTTTCTTCTGTCTTTGCAGGTTCGATGACAGTCTCAACTACTGTATCCTTATCTGTCAGCTCATCTTTTTCAATGGTCTCATATTCCGGCTCTGCAGTCTCATTCTTTAAGAAAATGTTTACAGGCATAAATGCGCAGTATTTTTCGATGACTTCTCTTGCTCTGTATTCATTTGCAAATTCAGTGCTTTCTTCGTTCAGATACAGCTTAATAGAAGTACCAACTTCTGCCTTGTCGCCTTCGGTCATCTCAAAGTTGATGCCGCCTTCAGACTCCCAGTGTACCGGCTTTGCATCTTTCTGGTAAGACAGGGAATTGATCTCAACCTTGTCAGCTACCATAAATGCAGAGTAGAAACCAAGACCGAAGTGACCGATGATCTGATCCTCATTTGCCTTGTCTTTGTACTTCTCCATAAAGTCCTGAACACCGGAGAATGCGATCTGGTTGATGTATTTGTCGATCTCTTCTTCTGTCATACCAAGACCATTGTCTTCAATAGTGATGGTCTTATCTGTAGGATTTACACTGACCTGGATCTTGTACTCAACCTCTTCCGGTTTCTCGTACTCTCCCATCAGTTCTAACTTCTTTAATTTAGTAATCGCATCACAGCCATTGCTGATCAGCTCTCTGTAAAAAATGTCATGGTCGGAATACAGCCACTTTTTGATTACAGGGAAAATATTTTCACTTGTTATAGATAAACTGCCTTTCTTTGCCATAATATACGCCTCTTTCTTATAAATCTTCTTAATCTTTTCTAGTACATCGTTTTCAAAATAACTATACCACTCACTTGTCTGCGAATCTGATTGCACAGGCCTAAAAGCCTCAGCGTAGCCCGCTACGCCTGCGTTTTTAGACCTGCACACTCAAATCCGCATCCTACGTGATTAGTACAGTTATTTACGAAACGATGTACTAGCATGGCATATTGCACCAGAAACAGACGCTGGCGAACGGTGGAGAGTATTGCGACTATTTTATTACGGGAAATAAAGAATAGATTGAAATGGGGGTATCCGGACGCTTTGAGGGTGCTGGATATCCTCTTTCTATTTATCACATTGCCTATTGTAATAGTTCAGTCCATTTAAAATATCCGAATTTTGAAAGGCAAGCTGCCGGAGAATGAGTTCATATAAACTGATCGGAATATATTTTTCTTCCTCTGGATCTTTAAAAGTTCTGTTTTGGATAATACGCAGGACAGGGCTGTTATCCGGGATCTGCTTTTTGCATCGCTGGATCCAGGAAAGCACGGCCAGATCTCTGGCCTGAGTCAGTTTTCCGTCTTCATCTTCTAACCCATATAAGGTAAAAAAGAGAAACGTATCCGATTCTGCGAGGTAGTAGGGCCGATGCCGCAAAAGGAACAGGGCATATTGTGGTTCCAAATACCAGCGGATAAAATACGCCGCGGCATAATACAGGATACATATACCTAAAAAACTGGTTTTTAACTGCGGATAGTAGCGAAAAAAACCATAGTAAGCCATGAGGCAGGCGATGATATAGGGGATTGTCAGGTGGAAGCGTTTCATCATACGGTTCGCCCTAGCTGCTGCCCGCAGCTCCTGTTTGTTTTTCGAAAGAACACTGTAAAACACTGGGGCATCCGGCAGGGGATGACCGTGATCATTATTTAAAAGCATCATTTATTTCTCCAGAAGTTTGGAAAGTCGGTCCACCAATGATGACAGGGAGGGCTGGAGCGGACTTACCGGGTCTTCATATAGTGACAGGTAAGAATTATTATATTTCCAGACCTGGTCATAGTACGGCAGCGTTATAAGAACCGGAATGTGAAGAAGTTCCTCTATTTCCTGATCCGAGTACATTCGTTGTTCTTTCCTGATCTGATTTACGATCACATGCATGTGATCGTAACTGACCTGCTTTTGGGTCAGCAGTCGGCGAAAGCGCTGATTGTTTCTAATTGAGCATTCCGTATCATCTGTGATCAGCAGGGCCAGGTCCGACATTTCCATAAGTTTTGCGGAAGCATCCGTGGATGCCATATCGGTATCGATAAGAATCAGGTCAAAATAAGTCTTCAAAGAAGAAATGAGCTGTATGATTCGATTGAGAGGCAGATGGTATGCTCCTTTCACCTGTTTGGCGGATAAAAGATGGATATTCCGACCGGGGACAGGCGTAAGATAGGGTTCCAGATCCTGCCAGTACAGAGGGGAAAGATCCCCCGCATTGTGCTTAAACAGATATTCCATTGTACGTGTTGGAAGTATGCGGAAAAGTGTTTCCTGGGCAGGGCAGGAGAGGGCCATATCAACCAGACAGACGGAAACGTCTTTACTAAATGCAATCGCCAGTTCTTTGGTTAATGTGGAGGTTCCAACTCCCCCTTTGGCCGAAATAAGTGATACAACGGCATGGCTCATATATTTTTCTGAATTCATAAAACTCCCCTTTTGAAATCTTAAGGATATTATATCTCAGGAGAGTGGTTCTGTCTAATAGTAAACCCGCTTCGCTTACCATAAGGCAACTTGTGATAATTTTTTTAAGCGGTATAATGCTTTTGAGATGAAAGTGGTCGGTGCCATTTAGAAGGTGAAATGGAATGAAAATTATATGTAAAAAGGGCTGCAGCTTAAAAAGCGCATTGCAGATAATGTCAGAATATATTGAGAAGAAGGGGCTGGAGTATCCTCTCATAAGCGGGGATTTGGAGATAGAAATCTCTTTGAAAAATCAAAAAGGGGAAGAATACCCGGGCAATAATCAGACGGTGTACTTTGATGAAAAGGAACTCCCTTTTCGGAATTGTGTACCCACTGAAAACGAGCCTATAAACATGCATTCACAATGCATAAAAACACGTTCCGGCTATTTCCCACACATTGAAATATACACTTAGATAACGTATAATACGAAATATATTTTGGGGAGGATTATGACCATGAAAAAGAAATTATGCAGTATTGTTTGTCTTTGCTACTTTGTTTCAATTATGTTATGTGCATGTGGAAGAAAAGAACAGGGGAATCCTATTAGATTGCCAGCCAGAGAGGATATTGTATCGATTGGGGTCTCTGACGGTGACAAATATGCTATATCACCTAACACAGAAGGTGAAGCTACGGAGTTTATTGATGAATTTTTATCTATGCTAATGGATATGGAAACAACCAGTCAGCAATCAATCAATGATGCACCGGTCAACAAAGATTCTATTACGATCAATATAAATTGTGATGGGGCGGCAGGAACTACTCTTTTTTACTATGTAGATAAAGGAATCGAATATGTAGAACAGCCATATCAAGGAATTTATAAACCAACGCCTGCTTTAGGTAATTGTATAACTGAAATGCTTGCTTCGGCAGATAATAGACCGCTAATGGTAACATTTCAGGCATCGGTAATTGAAACGAATCATGATTCAATAATAGTAAAACCGGTAGATGGTTCTTTGGAACTTGATTCAGCAGATAAGTTTTATATATCAAACGAAGAGAACCTTGAATTGCAAATTGGAGATTTCGTAGAAATTAGCTATAACGGAGAAATAATGGAATCATATCCTGCACAATTAGGAGAGGTTTATAAAATTACCGTGATAGAACAGACAGAAGCAAATGCCATGTGGGATAGAATACCTATGGTAAGAATAGATGGTAAATTATACTACGATACAGGGAGAGAAAGCATCATGGATGCACGTTGTGGCACTATGGATGGAGAAATAACATCAACTGTCGATGGAACTGAAATACCAACAGAAGATAATCAGTCTAATTTTGGAAGTGGGTTTGGTTATCAGTATGGGGCAGACGATACAATAGAAATTTATATGAATGAAAAGTGGTTCGTCTTTGAATACAGAGAAGAATCTGAATGAGAGAATAAACTCATGAAGGGGATTATCGTTGTACACGTTTACAGGTAAAAACGATGCTTCGTGATCAGGCTGAGAATACTATGGATATGGAAGTGTTGGACGATATACCAATGGAAGATTTAAACTATGAAACGATACAGGGATCCAAGAAATAAATCTCTTATGAAGATGTTTAACCTCATTAGTATTGGGGAACGTTCCGGCAGCGGAGTACCGAATATTTTTAACACGTGGGCAGATGAAGGCTGGAAGGAACCTGTAATTGAAGAACGATTTGATCCTGATCGCACAATATTAACGCTTGAATTTGTTGAAAAACAAGCGAAGAAAACAAGCGAAGAAAAACGAGCAATCATATTGCGAAGATATATGAATATCTTACACAATATGGTGAAGGTAAAACAAATGATATTGCTGCATATATTGGTTTAAGTGCTTCACGCACAAGGGCAATTCTGTCGGAACTGGACAATATTGAGATTATAGGTACCAACACGAATAGAAAGTATAAAATTAAAAAATAGCTAAATTCTTGAAAAAGAATTGACAGATGTGATAAATAGTGCTAGAATATCACCAATTTAACAAATTAAAGAATTAAAGTCGATGAACAAAATAGTACTTTCAGAAGGTACACTACAGAGAGCCGGTGGCGGTGAGAACCGGTGTGGAGAGCTGGAACGAATGGGTTTGGGAGATGCATTGGTGAACATTTTATGGTTAAGTAAGTAGCTGATGACGTGACCTCACGTTACAGGGGCAGGGTATTGCGCAGGCAGTATCAGGAATGAGTCAGATAACAGGTGGCATATCCGGTTTCGGGTATGCTTTTTTTATTTTATTGGAAATGACAGCATTTCTATAATATAAAAATAAAAGCCAGACTATCCGTGACTTTTATTTTCCTATATTTGTAACAGGGAAAATGAAAACACATAATCCGGTATCTGAGAAAACAGGGTGGCACCACGATAATTCGTCCCTTATGCAGTGATAATAGCTGCATAAGGGATTTTTTTTATGGAGGAATGGCGATGAAAAGACGGTTAAAAGCATATAAAAAGACAGTCAGCATCGTAGATGAATCTACGATAGCACTGTATGAAAGCCTTGGCAGAGAAAAGAAAGGCTTTCTTATGGAAAGTAATGACAAGGAAAACGGAAGATACACCTTTATGGGTGTTGAGCCGGAAGCACTGATTCAGTCAGACGGTGAATCTCTGGTAATTACAAAGGCAGACGGCACAAAGGAAGTGCGCAGGGGCAACCCGCTGGAGCGGTTAAAAGAATATTACAGTGAATTTGAAATTGTAAAAGAAGACGGTGAACTTGAATTTACAGGTGGACTGGTCGGCAGTCTGGGATATGATTTTATCCGCTATACCGAGGATTTACCGGACGACAATGAAGATGAAATCGGAATTGAAACCATTCAGCTTATGCTGGCTTCAAAGTTTCTGGCAATCGACCATGTAGCAGAAACCTTTACAGCGGTAATACTGGAAGAAGACAGCCCGGAAGGCAAGAAACGCGCAGAACAGGAAGCCAAAGAGCTGATTGCGCGGGCAAGAAAAAATCCAAAGGCGGCAGAGAAAAAACACGTCCATGACGGCATTATCGTGAAAAAATCCGATACCTGTGAGCAGTACAGCAGGAAAGTTGAAAAAATCAAACAGTACATCAAAGAAGGACACATTTTCCAGACGGTGCTTTCACAGCGCTGGACGATTCAGACCAAACAGGACGGTTTTGAACTGTATAAGGAACTGCGGGAATTAAATCCGTCACCGTATCTGTATTATTACAATTTCGGTGATTTTGAAATTATCGGAAGTTCGCCGGAAATGATTGTCAAGCAGACAGATAACAGAGTTTATACCTGTCCGATTGCGGGTACGAGAAAGCGCGGAAAGACACCGCAGGAAGATACGGCATTGGAACAGGAACTGCTCGCAGATGAAAAAGAGCGTGCAGAACACGTTATGCTGGTCGACCTTGCAAGAAATGACATGGGAAGAATTGCACAAATCGGTTCGGTAAAGGTGTCCGAATTTATGAGAATCCAGCGGTATTCCCACGTTATGCACATCGTTTCACTGGTAGAGGGAAGAAAAAAAGGCGAGTATCATCCACTGGATTTGGTATCCTCATTTCTTCCGGCAGGCACCTTAAGCGGTACACCGAAAATCAGGGCAATGGAAATTATTGACGAACTGGAAACGGTCAGACGCGGATTATACGGCGGCGCAACCGGTTATCTGGATTTTGGCGGCAACATGAATTTCTGCATTACAATCCGTACCATGATAAAAAAAGGTGAAAAAGTCTATTTACAGGCAGGTGCGGGAATTGTGGCGGATTCTGTTCCTGAAAATGAATATCAGGAGTGCTGTAATAAGGTCATGGCACTGGCAAAGACACTGGTCGAGGAGGAAAAGTTATGATATTACTGATAGATAACTATGATTCGTTTACATATAACCTGTATCAGTTTATCGGTACATTTAACAATGATATAAAGGTCGTCAGAAACGATAAAATTACAATAGAAGAAATAGAAGACTTAAATCCTGAATCCATTGTGATTTCGCCGGAACCGAAAAGTCCAAAGGAGGCAGGTATCTGTCTGGAGACCATCCGCCATTTTGCGGGAAAGAAGCCGATGCTTGGAATCTGTCTGGGACATCAGTGTATCGGAGAAGCATTCGGCGCAACGGTTTCTTATGCAAAGAAAATCTGTCATGGAAAACAGTCGCTGATAGAACATGATACAGACGGTATTTTTGAAGGCATTAACGAACCAGTCAAAGTTGCACGCTATCATTCACTTGCAGTCATAGAGGATACCCTGCCGGACTGCTTACAGGTGACGGCAAGAACGCAGGACGGAGAAGCACCGGGAATATCCGATTGTGGGATTGCAGTTTCATCCGGAATCCATTTATACAGAGCATGGAAAGAGAATGATAGAAAATTTTGTAAACAACATAGGAAATGGGCAAAAATGCCTGCGGAATGGGGATTAATATGATTCTTGATGTAATTGTTGAAGATAAGAAAAAACGGCTGGTTGAACATAAGGCGGCAGTCAGCGAAGAAGAAATGAAACAGAAAGCATTGCAGAGTACACGTGAAAGTGTGGGATTTGCAAAGGCATTAAAAAAAGACGGCCTTTCTGTTATCGGTGAGTTTAAAAAGGCATCGCGAAGCCACGGGGCAATGGATATCAAGGTGGATTTGAAGGAGCGGATTTTGCAGTATAACGATTCGGTTGATGCGATTTCCTGCCTGACCGAGGAAGACCATTTTTACGGTAGTACGGCGTATCTGGAACAAATCCGGAAAATGACAAATCTGCCGGTTATCCGCAAGGATTTTATTATTGAAGAATATCAGGTCTATGAAGCAAAGGTTATCGGCGCAGATGCGATTCTTTTAATTGCCGCGATTTTAGATGATGAAACCTTTAAACGACTGTATGACCTTGCTTACAGCCTTGGGCTGGACGTATTGTGTGAGGTTCATGACGAAGCAGAATTGCAGAGAATGCTGGCGTTAGATGTTGAAATCATCGGAATCAACAACCGTAATTTAAAGACTTTTGAAGTGACCATGGATACGACAAAGAAGCTGTCAGCCATGCTTCCGAAAGACTTCAAGGAACGCGGTAAAGTGCTGGTATCCGAAAGCGGTGTCAGCACGGACGGAGATATTTCAGCATTAAAACAGAGCCATGCAGATGCATTTTTAATTGGCACGGCGCTTATGGAATCAGACAATCCGGGGGCGCTTACAAAGCACTGGAAGGAAGTTTATGCAAATGGGTAAGACAAAGGTAAAGGTCTGTGGGCTGACGCGGGAAGAAGAAGCCAAAATGCTTGCGGACTGCCGGGTGGAATTTGCGGGCATGGTATTGTTTTTCCCAAAAAGCAAACGCAATGTCACCTTACAGCAGGCAGAACAAATCCTTGCGGCCCTCAAAAAATACGGTGTATCAAAGAGCGTTGCCGTGACGGTGTCCCCGACAAAGGAACAGGTAGAACAGATTATGCGGCTGGGATTTGATTACATACAGATTCACGGAACATTGTCCGATGAGGTACACGATGTGCTGAG
>OHKY01000694.1_pt1 | contig 11204 bp, 7 predicted proteins | sample 1568941 | NCBI WGS metagenome assembly OHKY01 (sample SAMEA3879521, study PRJEB24766) | human gut metagenome | biome: human-associated habitat; feature: feces | place: USA | collected 1985/1987 | reverse complement strand
TCTCAAACTCATAAATGGGTTTCAGCGTCTGTACCAGCGCTGCCAGTCCCTGTTCGATTCCTTGTTCAATTCCTTTCTCAATTCCCTGTTCAATTGCTCTTTTTTCAACATATCCGGACAGATTGCACATAAGGTCTACCTCCTTCCCTAATCCGTCTTCCATTTTCATTTCAAACTTTTCCGACAGACATTTTTTCTTATCCTGCGCCGATATATCCGGCGAAAGCAATATGTTCAGCATCCCCGTCAGCTCATTCGCAGACTGCTCCTTGTCGCACAGACCGATCACGATAACGGAAAGCTTGTCGTAGACGCTTTTTATATCCGGGAATCCCGGTATGATGTCCCGTTTTTCCATCCGGTATTCCGCTATCGCATTCCCGATCTTTTTCGGGACATTCATGCAGATCCAGATGGAATATACCTTTTTTATATCATCATACTCTGCGCTGCAAAACTCCGTCCCCATCTGAGACGAGATCATCCGCGCGCAGTAAAACACCCCTCTCGTCGGAATCTGATAGCCCGGATAATAATCCTTCTGCGCCTCCACATTTATGATCAGCCGGATCCGTCCTCCTTCCCCCGGCACGCTGGCGCAAAAACGGATGTCATAATAAATACTCCCTTCTCCCGGCACTGTGCTTTCTGTGGAAATTCCCGTAATGACCGGAGCCATTTTGCCCGGCTCTACTTTTACCGATGAAATTTCCGGTTCCCCTTCAATGCACGCTGCGATCTCCTCCAGTGACATTTCCATGAATTCTTCTGCAACGTTTTTTAGTATCCGTGCGAGTATCTCCCTCTGCGATAATACTCTTTTGCACTGCGCATCATACTGAGCTTTTACATCAGCCATATCGATCGTTTTGCTGAGTTCACTCTCCATCCGCATTTCCCTTCTGTATCATTTTGTTTTCTAGGCTGCAATATAATTTTACACCACTTTATCGCACTTGTATAGCTGCAATCAGCTTCTGATTATTCCATCTTTTTTTGAGCATAAATTCTATTCGAAACGCAGCATATGTTATCTCATTAAAATATTTTCTCAAATAATTCCTGTCTTCCCCGGCAGTCAGGGAAATTTTGTACTTTAAAATAACGGTCAGGAAACCAAATTTCCTGACCGTTATCGTAAAACGCCATCATAAAAATCGCTCCGGCAGCTTCTGTCAATCCTCCTTACTTCTCATACAGGCGATAAACCTCTTCTCTTGTCACATTCGCATAAACCGGATTTTGAATCACTGCCTGATACAATTTCTCAAACTCATAAATGGGTTTCAGCGTCTGTACCAGCGCTGCCAGTCCCTGTTCCAGTCCTTGTTCCAGTCCTTGTTCCAGTCCTTGTTCAATTCCCTGCTTAATCCCGCACTCCATCCCCCGTTCAATCGCTCTTTTTTCAACATATCCGGACAGATTGCACATAAGGTCTGCCTCCTTCCCTAATCCGCCCTCCCGCAGGCTTCATTTCCCCATATTTTTATCTCGTCACATTTTTAAGCCATTTCTTCTGCTTATATCTCCACAGACAGATCGGCAGCTTGATGATCTCGTCCGACAAAAGGATCACATAAACTGCGACGACCGGCCATTTAAAGACAAACGCCGCCAGCCAGCCGATCAGGATCGACCCGCCCCACATGGAGGCGATGTCCAGAATCATGCCAAAACGCGTATCGCCGCCCGCGCGGAATACGCCGACGACCAGATCCGTGTTGAGCGCCTGCGCCACCACATAATAGGACATGACGCCCAGAAACGCATTCATATAAGCCGCAGTCTGTCCCTCAAAGGCAAGCCCGGAAATAACCAGCGGACGGATGAGCAAAAGCAGCGCCCCGCCGATCACTCCGCCGATCAGGGACAGGCGGACAAATCTTCTTCCGTATTCCTCCGCAAGCGCAGTCCTGCCCTCCCCGATCACCTTGCCGATCATGATCGCGGTCGCATTGCCCAGACCAAATACCACGACCTGCGCCAGCTGCCTGCATACATGGGCGACCGAATTTGCCGCCACCGCACTGCTTCCCAGATGGCCGACGATCGCCGCATTTGCGGAATAGCCAAGCCCCCAGAACAGCTCGTTTAAAATAACAGGCCCGGAGTAATGCATAAAATCCCGAAACAGCACCGGATCCATATGCAGCACATATTTAAGCCGTACCTTTACATCATGGTTGCAGCGTTTCGCATAGATCAGCACGATCAAAAGCTCCAGCATACGGGCGCAGAACGTCCCGACCGCAGCGCCCACGATCCCCAGCTTCGGCGCGCCCAAAAGTCCGAAGATCAAAATTGCATTGATCACAAAATTCAGCGCCAGCGAGCTTGCATACACGATCGTGGAGATCACCACTTTTTCCACGGACTTCATCACGTTGAGATAGCCCATCGTATATACCGTCACCGGATAGGTCAGCGCCACGATCCGCAGATATTTGCAGCCCTCTGCGATCACCTCCGGATCGTTCGTAAAGATCCGCATGATCGGCTCCGGCATAAGAAGGGTCACTGCCATAAACGCGATGCCCGCCGTCTCCGCCAGACGGATCACGATGCCAAGTATCTTTTCGATGGAATCCTTATCGCCCTTTCCCCAGTACTGGGCGGTAAGCACGCAGGCTCCCGAGGTCATGCCGAAAAGGAATAAATTCAGGACAAAAAGTACCTGTCCAGCCAGCGAAGCCCCGGACAGCGCCTTTTCCCCGACCCTGCCCAGCATAATCACGTCCGTCGCATTGACGCCGACGTTGATCAGATTCTGCAGCGCCATCGGCACGACAAGGGCGATCACCCTGCTCCTGAAATTATCATCATCCACGATAGACGATCTTTTGTTTCTTAAAAATCCCATAAATCTCCTCATAGAGGATGCGCTGCAAAAATTTCACAGCGCATCCTCTTTTCCCATTTTTTCTATTTTTCTGCTGTCTTTTATCTTCCTCTGCCCCTATCCCTGCAGCCCGAAGCATTATTTTTTCTTCCGCCCGGCAGCCTCTCCGATCAGATAGCACACCGCCGCGGCAGCCATGCCGTTGATGGACGCGATGCCCACATGCACCAGATTTGCCACGACCGCGCCGATTACAACGCCTGCGATGGCAAACCAGTTCACCTGCTTTTTGATCACATCCCACTGCTCGTACTCTTTTTTATGGAAAAAGTAGTCGATCACGATGATCATGCCGACCGGGGGCAGGGTGCAGTTTAAAATGTTCAGCCAGCCCACAAAATTGTTGTACAGCCAGATGGCGCTCACCGTCCCCAGCACGCCGGAGATCATGACCATCGGGCGCTTTCTGATCTTCGTAATGTTGGAAAGCCCAAGCCCCGCCGTATAAAGGGCGTTGTCGTTGGTCGTCCAGATGTTTAAGCCCAGCACGATGATCGCAAAAAACGTCAGGTTTAAGGCGACCATCACCTCGAAAATATCATTGCCGCCCACATACACGCCGCTGAACGCCCCAAAGCAGAACATCAGGCTGTTTCCGATCAGAAAGGCGATCACCGTTACGACAACGGACTGCACCGCATTTTTGGAAAAACGGGCAAAGTTCGGCGTCGCCGTGCCGCCGCTGACAAAAGATCCGATCACCAGCCCCGCGCCTGTGATCACGCTCATGCCCTGGCTTTCCGCAAATTTCTCCGCCAGCGGCACGTCGCCTGTCTGTACCGCCATTACCATCGCCGTGATGCCCAGGATTGCGATGAGGGGAACTGAAATGTAGCTTACAACCGTCATCGCCTTAATCCCGAAAAACGCCGATCCCATCATGCACGCGCCCGCGATCAGCACGAGCACATAGGGAAGCCACTGGTTTTCCGGATCGATCAGCTTCGCGACGGGGATCGCAAACATCGCCACGCCTACGCCAAACCAGCCGATCTGGGTAAAGCTGATGAGCACCGACGGCAGATAGGAGCCCTTTGCGCCAAAGGAATGCTGCGCCAGAAGATCCAGCGAAAGCCCCGTCTTTGCGCCCACATAGGCAAGTGCCCCGGTGTAGACTGCCAGGATCGCACCGCCCAGTGCCAGCGCCCCGATAAATCCGGGCAGATCCATGCTGTCGCCCAGCTGCTGCCCCGTCCACATGCTCGCGGAAAAAAACGTAAATCCGAGCATGATCATAAACATGGTCAGAAAACGCCGCCTCGCAAACTTCGGCACAGGCATCAGCGAATAATCGTGATCCACCACTTTTGTTTCTTTTGAATTACCCATAATCTCCTCCGGTGTTTATTTGTTCATTTTGTAAACAGGATCGGCAGGATAGCCGCCGCGCAGCTTCTGCATGCCCCGCTGTACCGCATCCTTGGAATTTTTCCAGTCTGCGTCCTTGTTCAGATAGTCAAACTTTTCGATCAGCCAGTCCACATCCGCGCTCATGCGCTCCATGTTTCTTTGCATGACCTCAAAAATCTCCGGGAAAAACGTCTCCTTTTCCTTATCGGAAAGCTTTCCGTCCGCATGGCTGCACAGCTCCCCGAAATGATGCAGGCAAAATCCTTTTCCCTTCCGGATCTTTTCCGCAAAGGCGGGATCATTTTCATACAGGTAAAAAAACGTGTCCAGATAGCGCGGATATTCCTTTTTGAAGCGGTCGCAGATATAGCAGCTCTCCTCCTTCTGGGCAGCCCACACGCCGATGGCATTCCGGCTTGTCACACGGCGCAGCCTGTCCGCCATGGACTGCTTTCCGGGCTTAAAGCGCGCAAATTCGCCCTCCATCTCCTTTAACAGCTTCTTATAGTAGGTTTTTAAGATCCAGCCGTTTCCCAGCGTATTGCCGTAATCAAACATTTTTTTCATGTGGACGCGGCAGAAGCCCTCCTTGTCCGTATCCTCCCGCACATCGCTCTCCATATAGGAGGCGCAGGAGCCGAGCACAAAATCCATCAGATCCTGCTCCACATTCCGTTCAATATAGCAGAACGGGCACTCATCGTCCGCATTTACCGCGTCGTTTAAAGGGATCGTATACAGCTTCTCCTTCATGATAATCTCCTCACCTTTCCGTCATTTTCTGCAGCATATCCACATAGACGCAGATCTCATGATACAGCCGCTCCGGCGTAAAATCATAGCGGCTCGTCATGTCCTCTGTGATCCCGTCGATCGTATAGCGCACCAGCCGCACCATGTGGTCTGCATCCCCGTAGGGCGCAAAGCGGCTGTAGTCCGCCTGCATGTTGTAGGCGCGCATTTTTTCCATGTAATCGTTGCGCTTGTCCGCGATCTGCGTCACCGCCTCCAGACATTCCTCGCGCATCGCCCCGTTTAAAAACTTCTGCATATACGGATACAGCTTCATTACCTGCATCCTCGCCCGCTCCATCTGCTTGACCAGCGCAAAATAATCCGTCTCGGAGCGCCTTACCTCCCGGGACAGCTCCAGCAGCATAAAACGGGCGCTGTAATCAAACAGGAAATTATACAGCCCGATCTTGCTCCCGAAATAATGAAAAAGCAGCCCCTTACTGATCCCCGCCTCCTTCACAATATCGTCCGTGCTGGCGTGCTTGTAGCCTTTGCGGGAAAATATCTTGAGGGCTGCGTTGATCATCCGGTCCTGCTTTTCCTGTTTCAAATCAAAAAACTTGTCATTCATGTACTTCTCATCCCCGTATGTATTGACCTTGCCGGTCGGTATCTTTCTGCATTGTACCATACCCGCCGGATCTGTTCAACCGGGAACTTCTGAAAGCCGGGAACTTCTGAAAACTTCTGAAGGCTGTCAGGGCATCAGCTCCCCGATGCCCTGCTCCTTGTTGTCGCGCACGGAAATCCACAAATAATTGTTGTCGTCGTCCACATCGCGGCAGATCGGCACCTCCTTCGCGTTCGTCCCCGCCCCGTAAGGGCTCCATACGCCGCTGTCAGCCACGCCGTTCCACTCCTCCTGATTACCGTCCCAGTTTAAGGTGGTCAGATACATCTCGCCGCTGTAGCGGCCGTCCTGAAACGTCCCGATCACGTTCTGGATGTAGCGGTCCTTCTTTGCCGCATGCGCCATGTCCAGCTCATAGTGCTCCTGCCCTTCGCCGTTTGGCATGTCGCTTGCCCATTCGCCCATGTACATATGCATCCGGTACGCCCTATCCGAAGCAGTGTCGTCGTCATAATAGACATAATAATGAATCCACTCCCCCTGGCCGGAGCGCCTGCCGCCTTCCCATTCGCCGTAATAGTAGGCGTTGTCCGCATAGCAGGCGATGCCCTTGCCCTGCGGCTGGCCCTCGTCGTTGCGCTCCCCATAATAATAGAACGTGTCCTCATCGGCAATGCTTGCAGACATCTTCATATACCATGCCAGCATTGCCAGATCCTCCACCGCCTCCATGTTGTCCTGCTCCCAGTAGGCAGCCATTTCCAGAAGCATCTGCTCATTGCTCTTGTTGGCGCTGTCCGCTCCCGCAAAGGGGTCGTTGCCGCTGATCGTGCGCATGGATGCGCCTGCGGTCTTATTTTCCTTCGGCTTGCCCGACGGAAGCTGGTTTGCAATGCTTTCGCTCTCCGTCTCTGCTGCGTCCTGCGCTGCTTCGGCAGATTCCTCCGGTTTTGCCTGCGTCCCGTCCTCTGTCTTGTAGCCTTCTTCCGTCTCTTTGCTTTCTGACGCAGTTTCCTGTACTGCCGTGACAGTCTCCATGCCCTGCACCGCCTCTGCGCCGCCGTTTACGTCCGCCTTCTTCTCCTGCAGGCGCACCACGCATAAAATGATGATAATGACTAAAAACAGGGCGATCGCCGCAACCGGGATCAGATCTTTCTTTTTATCCTCCATGTACTCATCTCCTCCAGTTTTTTTATTGTATCATAGGCTTCCGTCTTTTCCCATATAAACTTTATTAAGAAAAACGAAAGGCTGATCCTTTTTTCATATATATGCCGAATCCTCCCTTGACATCCCTGAAACTCATGACTATTATTATGAAACAAGGCTATCCGCCGCAATCCGGCTAAAAATTGCCTTAAATGCGAAAGAAAGAAGGTTTTTTATGCAAAAATGGACCGACAGGGCAAAAAAATGCGTGCCCTATCTCTTCCTTATTATCATTCCGGTTCTCAATTTCTGGCTGCTGGAATGGTTTACCCACAATCCCTTTGAAACAATGAAGCCCTATGTACAGTGGATGAACGTCGCGCTGTTCTGGTTTTCGGCACTTTTTTTATTCGGCCTCACCGGGCGGGTCAGCCGGGCTCTCGGCATCCAGACCGTATTCTGCATCATTTACGGCCTGGCAAACTATTTCGTGCTCGAATTTCGGGGCGCGCCCATCCAGCCCTGGGACATTCTTTCCATCGGCACGGCTGCCAGCGTCGCGGACAACTATGAATACAAACTGGACAAAGACGCGCTTACTGCGCTGATCGGGCTGCTTGCTTTGCTCGTCATGGAATTTTTCCTGCGGGCAGGCTTTCCCCGTTCCGGCAAAAAGCGCCGCGTCTGGATTGCGCGCACGGCGCTCTGTCTCGTGACCGGGCTGCTCTGCTTTGGCTATACGAAGATGCTCCACAACGAGGATTTCGTCCAGAAAAAGCTGCGCCTTTACGACAAGCTGTTTACCCCGACCACGATCCAGTTCAAAAACGGGACCGTTACCGCATTTTTGATGGAGCTTCAGTATATGTCCGTGGAAAAGCCTGCCGGCTACAGCGAGGACAGCGCCAAAGAAGCGCTTGCTTCCTATGAAACGGCAGATGTACCCGAGCGTACCCCAAACATCATCGTCATCATGAACGAGGCGTTTTCCGATCCCGCGGTTCTGGGGCAGTTTTCGACAAACGAGGATTACATGCCTTTCGTCCACAGCCTTTTAGACGGCGCTGAGGATACCGTTTCCGGGCTTTTGAACGTATCCGTCAAGGGCGGCAACACGGCGAACACCGAATTTGAATATCTGACCGGAAGCTCCATGGCGTTCCTGCCCTACGGCAGCATCCCCTATCAGCAGTATATCAAGGACGAAACGCCTTCTATGGCGTCCTGGCTGTCTGATTTTGGATACCGCACCGTCGCAATGCACCCTTACCGCGCCGCCGGCTGGGACCGCAACAAGGTGTATCCGCTGATGGGCTTTGACGAGATGTATTTCGAGGAATTTTATGAGGATTCCGCCCTCGTCCGCAAATATGTAAGCGACGAGGCGGATTATGAAAAGCTCATCCGGATCTATGAGCAGAAAGAACCCGGCCAGCCGCTGTTTTTGTTCAACGTCACGATGCAGAACCATTCCTCCTATAACGACTGGGCGGATTATGACAACTTTACCCCCGACATCACGGCAGACGGCATCGATTCCGACGTCCTGTCCGCCTATCTGTCCCTGATGAAGCTGTCCGATCAGGCGATCGAAGAGCTGGTTCAATATTTTTCAGAGGAAGAAGAGGATACGGTCATCGTCTTTTTCGGCGACCACCAGCCTACCGATTCCGTGATCAATCCGATCCTGAAATTAAACGGCACGACCTCCTCCGCCCTTTCTCCCGAAGAGGAAGCAGGCCGATATCAGGTTCCGTTCTTTATCTGGGCAAACTATGATATTGAAGAGGAAAGCGGCTTAAACATCAGCGCCAACTATCTGGCTTCCAGAACGCTGGACGCTGCGGGGCTTCCAAAGCCCGGCTATTTCAGCTTCTTAACCGAGCTTGAAAAACAGGTTCCCGTCATCTCCGCCAACCACGTTTCCTTATCCGACGGCACGTTTTCTGCCGCCGACGAGCAGGACGGTCTGTTGAACGAGTACAGAACCTTCCAATATTACCAGCTTTTTGAATGACCCCGAAAAGGAGTATCCATCCGATGAAACAATTTTTGAGCAAACCGCATTCTGCCCGCCCCTGCACGGGGCGGGTGCGCAGCTTTTTTGCAGACAACAAGATCTGCTTTTATTCGTTCCTGCTGCCCTTTCTTGCCATGCTGGCGATCTTTATCGGCAACGGCATCTATCCCTTCGGCGACGGCAGCTTCATGCACTCCGATATGTACCATCAGTACGTCCCCTTTCTGGAGGAATTCCTGCGAAAAGTCAAAGACGGCGAGCCTCTTTACCATTCCTGGCGCATCGGCATGGGCTCCAACTACCTTGCCCTCTACGGCTATTACAGCGCCAGCCCCTTCAACTGGCTGATGCTCCTTGTCCCCCAGCAGTTCCTGATCGAATTTATGAGCTACATGGTGGTGTTCAAGATCGGGCTGTGCGGCTTTACCTTCGCCTGGTACCTGAAGGAAAAATTTCAGACCAGACAGCTTTCCATCCTCTTTTTTGCAACCTTTTATGCTATGAGCGGCTTCGTTGCCGCCTATAACTGGAACGTGATGTGGATGGATACGCTGGTGCTTGCGCCGCTCATCGTGCTGGGCTTAGAGCGCCTTGTCCGGGAGAAAAAGGGCGGGCTTTACTGCGTTACCCTCGGGCTGTGCATCCTTTCCAACTACTATCTTTCCATCATGGTCTGCCTCTTTTTGTGCCTGTACGCGCTGGTTCTCGTACCGGAACTGTACGGCGCGGACGGCTGGAAGGCGTTCTGGAAACGGCTTGGGGGCGCGGTGGGACGCTTCGCGCTTTATTCCCTGCTCGCCGCCGGCATGGCTTCCGTGATCCTTATTCCCGAAGCCGCGGCGCTGACTGCGACCGAATTTTCCGACGTGAACTTTCCGAAAAAAGTGACGTGGTATTTCTCCTTTTTTGACGTGCTCGCGCGCCATGCTGCAGGCGTACAGCGGGAAACCGGACTCGACCACTGGCCCAATATTTTTTGTTCCAGCGCCGTGTTCTTTCTGATCCCGCTCTATGTCACAAACTGCCGGATCCAGATAAAGGAAAAGGTTGGAAAGCTCCTTTTGTGCGCTTTTCTCATCGTCAGCTTTTCGGTGAACAACTTAAATTTCATCTGGCACGGCTTAAACTATCCGGATTCCCTTCCGGCGCGCCAGTCCTTTTTGTACATCCTGCTTGTGCTGACCATGTGCTTTGAGGCGGTATACCGTTATAAAGGCTTTACCGCAAAGCAGCTGCTCTCCTGCGCCGGCTTCGGGCTTTTTTATCTGCTTCTGGCGCAGAAACTTGTGGACAACGACGCTTTTTCCACCGGCGTATTCCTGCTCACGGGAGCGCTCGTCGCCCTCTACGCGCTGCTTTTGTACTGCCGGGAAAAATACCGGGCAAACGCTTCTGCAATGAAGCTCATCTCTGTCCTTACGCTGGCGTGCGTTGCCTTTGAAGCCACCTTCAACATGGCGTATACGAGCGTATCGACCACGAGCCGCTCCAGCTATTTGGATCCGCTTCCCGCCTATCAGGCGCTGACTGAGCGCACGATGCAGGAGGATACAGATTTTTACCGCTTTGAAAAATTCAGCCGCGTCACCAAAAACGACGGCGCGCTGGCGGGCTATCCTACCGCATCCCTGTTTTCCTCTACGGCAAACGCCGCCGTGGAAGGCTGGTATGACCGGATGGGCATGAGCGAAAGCAAGGTATTTTACTGCTTTGACGGGCAGACGCCCTTTACCTCCGCCCTGTTAAACGTCCGCTATATGTTCTCCCGGACAGACAGCGAGGATCCAAATCTCTATACCCTGATCGGCGAGCAGGACGGCGTCTATTTATACAAGTGCAATTACACCCTGCCTGCGGGCTTTGTACTGACGGACGGACAAAACCTCTCCTCTTTGGAGCTGGAGGCTTCCTCCTCCGACCCGCTGGAGCTGCAAAACCAGATGGCGTATTCCCTTGGCGCAGCCTCCCCGCTGTTTGTCCCCGTCGTTTCCTCTGAAACGGACGACGCCACTGCATTTACGGCAGAAGAGGAAGGACATTACTACGCCTACACCAAAAACCGCAAGGCAGACACGATCGAAATGGATTCGGAGAGCCTGACAAAAACCTTTAAAAAGGTAAAATACGACTACATTTTAGATCTCGGCAGGCATAACGCCGGCGAAACCGTTACCCTCTCCGACGAGGAAGGGCAGGCGCTGGATGCCACAGTCGTCATGCTGGATGAAGCCGTGCTCGCACAGGTGCTGGATACCCTTTCTGCGCAGCCCTTTGTCGTGGATTCCTGGGATTCCGAGCATGTAAACGGCACGATCGACGTGTCAGACGCCGGACAGCTTGTGCTTTCCATTCCGGACGAACCGGGCTGGACGCTTAAGGTGGACGGACAGACTGCCGAACATGAAGCCTATGACGGC
>OHKY01000681.1_pt1 | contig 11526 bp, 8 predicted proteins | sample 1568941 | NCBI WGS metagenome assembly OHKY01 (sample SAMEA3879521, study PRJEB24766) | human gut metagenome | biome: human-associated habitat; feature: feces | place: USA | collected 1985/1987 | reverse complement strand
AAAAGATAATTGCTGGCTGGCATCCAATGTGGTTGTTTGTGGTGGTGTTACCATAGGAGAGGGATGTGTAATAGGAGCAGGAAGTGTTGTGACAAGGGATATTCCTCCATATAGTCTGGCTGCTGGAAATCCATGCCGGGTTATTCGCAAAATAACTGAAAAAGATCATATGGAATAAGATAATTACAATCAATATTTAGTGTATTATGACAACAACCGTTATCAGTGGAAAAGGTGAGGGAATCGGTTATGAGCAAGTAGCGAAGCGGATTGCGAATATCCGCTTGAATGATAAGATTTAATATAAGGCTATTGCACTGAGTAATTAGTGCAATAGCCTTTTTGCCAAAATAAGTTAGTTTTAACTGGTTGTATTACGGCGAATCAATATTGGAGTAATCTGTTTATGGACAGGCTTTTCCAATGGTTTAGGGGAACGTTTTTTTTGTTCTTCCATCTGTTGAACCAGAAGCTCCATGGCAGTTTGTGCAATAATATCAATCTGCTGACCAACGGTTGTGATTGGGAGAATTGCCTCACTGGCAATGGGAGAATTATCAAATCCTATGATTTCATAGAAAGAGGGTAATTCTCGGTATTTCTGGAAAATCAGGTTAAGAAACATGTTTGCATAGGTATCGTTGGAAAGGAAAATACCTTTTTTTTGATTGGGATATTTCTCTTCTATTCTTGTAAAAATACGTCTTATTTCATTTAAAATTTCCTGATAAGAATTACCGCTTACACTTAGATCAATATCATAAGGAACCTGATATTCTTCACAGGTTTCCTTAAATGCGCGAATACGGTCGTAAGCAGGAACTGTTTTCTCAACATTGACATTGATGTGGATCAGTATATCACATTTATCACGGATCAGCAGAGTGGTAGCCTGAAGCGCACCCATATAGTTGTCAGTGGTAACACTGCTGATATATTCCGCTTCACGTTCAATGGCAACGATGGGAATCTGATAGGAGGATAATTGTTTTGATGACAGCGTATGACTTAAAACAATGAGACCTTCAATCTGATAGGATAGGAGCTCTTCAATATATTGCTGTTCTTCTTCAGCCCCATGTTCACTGCTAAAGACGAGAAATTTGTAGTGATAATCACTGTAGCTGGACAGCAGTTGTGTCAGCATTTCAGAATAATAATGCAGATAAAGATTCGGAATAATGATTCCGATAAATTCACTTTTTCCATTCGCCAGAACTTTTGCAAGTTTATTTTTTTTATAGCCAAGGATATCAAGGGCCTGAGAAATTTTTTCCTGATTTTCAAGTGTAAGGGAATCAGGATGATTGAAATATCTTGATATTGTAGTTTTTGAAAAATGGGTATATGCTGCAATATCTGCAAATGTCACCTGTTTTTTTGACATGAAACTTATTCTCCTTATAAATAAATGCAAATATTTTTTTTAGTATAGCAATTATTATACAAAAAGGCAATATTAAAATAACCGATTACGTAACCGGTTATTTTAATGAAGAAAAGTGTTGACAGAGAGTGTGTGATGTAGTAACATCAGATTATAAAGTAACCGGTTACTTAACCGGTTTCATGAACAATGTATGAAAGGAATGGAGGAAAAAGTGCATGAAAACAGTGCAGAACCAAGCAAAGCCCGTAAGCAAGCAGACGTGGAGAAATAAGGTTACGTATGTGAAGAAAAACTGGCAGTTATATCTTTTTTTCTTAATGCCGGGACTTTTACTGACAATCATTTTTAAGTATCTTCCGATGGGAGGGCTTTTGATTGCGTTTGAAGATTATAATGTAATCAAGGGAGTACTTGGAAGTCCATGGGTTGGACTTGAATATTTCAGACGTTTTTTATCATCACCGGATTTTATGAACTATCTGATGAATACATTAAAGCTAAGTATCTATGGATTATTATGGGGATTTCCGGTTCCGATTATTCTGGCATTACTTATGAATCGTATTCAAAAAACGGGGATCAAGAAAAAAGTACAGCTTCTGATCTATATGCCGAATTTTATATCTGTAATAGTACTTTGTGGTATGGTTCGTATGCTGTTATCACCGGTAGGACCTTTGAATAGGCTGCTTGGGATTAGCACAAACTGGATGACAATGCCATCTGCTTTCCGTACTATTTATATAGCAAGTGGAATCTGGCAGACTGCAGGCTGGGCATCTATTATGTATACTGCAGCATTATCTAATGCGAGCAAAGAGTTGGAAGAAGCGGCAGTTATGGATGGTGCAAACCTTTTGCAGCAGATCTGGTACGTGGAGCTTCCGGCGATTAAGAACATTATTGTAATTCAGTTTATCCTGCAGGCAGGAAATATTATGAGCATTGGATTTGAGAAGGCATATGCATTGCAGACAGATATGAACCTGCCGGCATCAGAAATTTTATCTACATATGTATATCGCATCGGTCTTTTGAACGGTGATTATGGTTATTCTACGGCAGTAGGTCTGTTTAATTCAGTTGTCAATGTAATTCTGTTGATTTTTGTAAACTGGGTTGTAAAGAAGCTGAATGATGGAGAGGGATTATAGGAGGAAGAGAAGATGGAGAAAAAGAAGAGAAAATATTCAAGGACAGATCGTCTGATCCTTGGAATTGGATTCACGATTCTTGGACTGTTTGTACTTTCTATTGCGATTCCAATTATATATGTAGTGCTTGCATCTTTTATGGATCCTACTGTTTTGAATAATCAGGGACTGAGCTCTGATATTAAGGACTGGACTTTGGATGCTTATAGAAGAGTACTGGAGAATGAGATGATCTGGCGCGGATTTTTGAATTCTTTTCTGTATTCATTTGTATTTACAGTGATCTCAGTTTTTGTAACATTACTGGCAGCCTTTCCTCTGTCTAAAAAAGAATTTGTGGGAAGAAAATTTTTTAATCTTATTTTCCTGATCACAATGTTCTTTGGTGGTGGAATGATTCCTACATTTATCCTGATCAATCAGCTGCACATGGTTAATACGGTGTGGGCAATCCTGATTCCGGGGGCATTTAACGTATGGAATATGATTCTCGCAAGAACTTATTATCAATCAATTCCGACAGAATTAAGAGAAGCATCTGCAATTGACGGTGCTAATGAAATTCAGCATTTTTTCAAAATTATGATGCCGGTATGTAAACCGATCATTGCAGTACTGGCACTGTGGTCATTTGTCGGAATGTGGAATAGCTACTTTGATGCGATGATTTATCTGAACGATGCAAATCTTCAGCCACTGCAGCTGGTACTGCGTTCAATCCTGGTGCAGAATACTCCGCAGCCGGGAATGATTGCAGATATCCAAAGCACAGCAGAGATGGCAAAGGTAGCAGAACAGTTGAAATATGCAACAATTGTAGTATCAAGTTTACCACTTTTAGTGATGTATCCATTTTTCCAGAAATATTTTGATAAAGGAATTATGGTTGGATCGGTAAAAGGCTAAAGAAAGGAATGATACAGATATGAAGAAAAACAGAGTAAGAAGTTTGCTTGCACTTGGACTTTCTTTAACAATGATGGTAAGTATAATGGGGTGTGGAAAACAGCAGAGGCTTGATGCTGAGATTAATCCGGATACACCGGTATCGGATGTACAGTTTCCATTGAAAGAAACAGAGGAGCTTTCTTTTATTACCAGTGCACCGGCCACTTCAACACAGGATCCAAATAAAAGAGTGATTTTCCAGAGAATGGAAGAACAGACAAATGTTCATATTGACTGGACCTGCTTTGTATCAGATCAGTTTTCAGATAAAAAGAATCTGGCGTTGGCTCAGTTTGGAAATCTGCCGGATGGACTGTTTAATGCAGGCATGAGTGATTATGATCTGTTGCGTTATGCAAAGCAGGGAATTATTATTCCGCTGGAAAATCTGATTGACAAATATATGCCAAACCTTCAGGCTGTGTTTGAAAAATACCCGGAATACAGAACCATGTGTACAGCACCGGATGGACATATTTACTCTTTTCCGTGGATTGAACAGCTTGGTTCCGGAAAAGAAGCAATTCAGGCCATTGGAGATATTCCTTATATTAATAAGAAATGGCTTGATTATCTTGGTCTTGAGATTCCAACCACAACAGATGAACTGGAGCAGGTACTGATTCAATTTCGAGATCATGCAGATGATCTGAAACAAGAGTTTTCCATTGAAGGTGATGTAATACCGATGTCATTTATTATCAATAACGGAGATCAGGATCCTTCAATCTTAATAAATGGATTCGGAGATGGTTATGGGGACACAGGAGATCATTTTGCTGTAACAGATGAAGGTAAGGTGATTTATACAACGGTTCAGGAAGGATACAAAGAAGGTATCAAATGGCTGCATAAACTTGTGACAGAGAATCTGATCGATCCGGAAGCATTTACACAGGAATGGTCTACTTATGTTGCAAAAGGAAAGAATCACCGTTATGGACTTTGCTTCACATGGGATATTGCTAATATAGACAACAATACGGATTATGTGATGCTTCCGGCACTGACCGGACCGGATGGAATGAGAAATATCACCAGACAGAACAACAGTGAGACCAGCGGTTTTGACAGAGGAAGATGTGTGCTTACTACCAGCTGCCGTAACACGGCACTTGCTGCCGCATGGATCGATCAGATGTATGCACCCCTTCAGTCTCCACAAAATAACTGGGGAACCTATGGAGAGAAGGATTCCTTTAATATTTTTGAGCTGTCTGTAAACAAAGATGGCGAAAAAATGTTAAAGCATATGGACTTAGGAGATCAGTCACCGGTGGAAGTACGTGAAGCGCAATCTGTAAATGGTCCTCTCGCTATATTAAATGAATATTATGACGTATATGTAACACAGCCGGAAGATGCGAAATGGCGTCTGGATAATATGCATGAGACATATTTACAGGATATGAACAGCAAATATGTTTATCCTAATGTATTTATGAGTATTGATGATACAAACAAAGTGTCACAGTATGATACAGATATTAAGAAATATGCAGAACAGAAGAAAGCAGATTGGATCCTGAACGGAGGAATTGATGAAGAATGGGATTCTTATCTGAAAAAAATGGAGAAGTACGGGCTTTCCGATTACCTTTCAATCAAGCAAAAATATTTTGACCAGTATCAGGATTCATTAAGCAGTGAAAAATAAGAGAAGATATCATTTTGACAGGAGGAACTATATGAGCGAAATGTTGGAAAAGGCAAGAAAATATGAATTTATACAGGGACAGCAGATCAAAGAGGAAGAAAGACCAGCCTTTCATATAACTCCTTATGTTGGCTGGATGAATGATCCAAATGGATTTTCCTATTATAAAGGAGAGTATCATTTGTTCTACCAGTATAATCCGTATAGCACACATTGGGACAGTATGCACTGGGGACATGTAGTGAGTAAGGATTTATTGCATTGGAACTATGTTCCGACTGCATTGGCACCGGATGAAGATTATGATAAATTCGGCTGTTTTTCAGGAAGTGCCATAGAATTAGAGGATGGCAGACAGTTGCTTATGTATACTTCTGTAAATCAGGAGAAACTGGAAGACGGAACTGTAAGGGATATTCAGACACAGGCAGTGGCAGTTGGAGATGGTAAGGATTATGAAAAGTATGATAAGAATCCGGTTCTGACAGCCAAAGATCTTCCAAAGGGGGCTAGTAAAGTAGACTTTCGTGATCCCAAAATCTGGAAAGGGAACGATGGAAACTTTTATTGTGTTATAGGAAGTCGTCCGGCTGATGGAAGCGGACAGATCCTTCTTTACAGAAGTAAAAATGGCTTTGAATGGGAATTTGTAAGCATTCTGGCAAAGAATCAAAATCGTTATGGAAAAATGTGGGAATGCCCGGATTTCTTTGAATTGGACGGCAAATATGTGCTTCTGACAAGTCCACAGGATATGCTTCCGGAAGGATTAGAATTTCATAATGGAAATGGAACGTTATGTATTATTGGGGAGTTGGATCCTGAGACACATACTTTAAAGGAACAGTTTTGTCAAGGTGTTGATTACGGAATTGACTATTACGCAATGCAGACACTGCTTGCACCGGATGGACGAAGAATTATGATCGCCTGGATGCAGAACTGGGATACGCTTGCATATCGATGCAATGACTCTGGATGGTTCGCACAAATGAGTCTTCCAAGAGAACTGTCTGTTAAAAACGGAAGATTGTATCAGGTTCCGATCAGAGAACTTAATGCCATGCGTGCAAACAAAGTCGAGTATAACAATGTTGTGATAAAAGATACCAGGCTCACACTGGATCAGATTGAAGGACGAACGGTAGATCTGGAACTTGTGATACGACCGGCAGATAAAGACAATCTTTATAAAAAATTTGAACTCTGTTTTGCAGAGAATGAGAAATATCATTCTACATTATGTTTCCGTCCGGATGAATCTGTTTTAAAAATCGATAGAAAATTCTCAGGAAGCGAACGGGCGCTGGTTCATCAGAGCAGTTGTCTGGTAAACGGTGACAGCAATGAACTAAAACTGCGTGTGATTTTGGATAAGTTTAGTGTGGAAGTATTTATTAATGACGGCGAGCAGGTTATGTCTGCGGTTATTCTTACAAAGCAGGAAGCAAAGGGGATTTCTTTCCTTGCTGATGGTGCAGTTAAGCTTGATATAGTGAAATATGATTTATTATAATAAAGAGTTATAAATTGGGACATAATGCAGCATTTATTGGTAAGGTTGGTAATGATTTTTTTGGAGATCAGTTGAGAGCAGCCATAAAAGAAGCAGGAATTGATGACATTGGATTATGTACAGATGAAAAAATTCATACTACGCTTGCTATGGTACATACATATCCGGATGGAGATAGGGATTTTTCCTTCTATCGTAATCCGGGAGCAGACATGATGCTGAATAAAACTGAGATTTCCGAGGATATTCTCAAGGAAACAGAAATGCAAATAAGTAAAAAACTTTAAATTTGTAATTCTTGCCAAATAGCAAGGAAATCGCAAGACTTTGGTCATGTGGATTTCCTTGCTTTTTTTTCTCAAAGTGTCAGGTAAGGCTCTTGTTTATGGAAGAAATCAGCTCTGCCAGTTGTTTCCTTTTGGTGCGTGTATCACCGTTGATCATCAACTTGGAATAAATCTGGTTGACATATTGTTTCACAGTGCCTTCAGAGAGAAATAACCTCTCTGCGATTTCGCGGTTGCTTAGACGGTCGGTGATCAAAGCTGCGATTTCTGCTTCTCTGCTGTTCAGCACATTCAGGCTCTCAGGTCTGGAATTATGGCTGGACAGGCAGCGGCAGTGTTGTTCATAAACAGAACCAAGGGAAAGGATCCGGTCTGTGAAAGGCTCTGGTGTTATGGAATTAATACTGCCCAGCACGTCCTTGATATAGTTATAATTTTCTACAAACGGAATCAGAAAGCCATCCGGCATGGCGTGTCCTAAGGCTTTCTGCAGAAGCTGTCGTGCATCATGATGTTTGCCCAGCATTGCGTAAGCAGCAGCGGTCTGGATCTGAACGTGGAGAGACACAAGTTCATAGTGCATTTTCTCACAGACAGGCAGAAGCGTTTCGCTTCTGCCTATAACTTTTGCGTACATTTTCTGTGAAAGAAAGACCTGATTCTCGATCATTTCCATCATAGGTCTGCAGGGAGAAAGAAAGCTGACAGTGGATAACATATGGTCTTTAAATAATGCAGGAATCTTTTCCGGCATTCTAATTAATGCATAGTAGTAAGCATAAGTACTGTCAAAAATATTCAGCCACATCATATTGTGGAGAGACAGAAACTCCTTACGCTTTACTTCAGGGTTCTTCACAAAGGTGACGCCCTCCTGAAAAAGGGAAAGCCTTGCAGCAAGGAAATCACAGCAGAGCGAAATATTGTGCTGTCCGTTTGATGCAATGGTGGAATAAGTCTGCTCCAGCATAATCTGTGCATCTGAAAAATTCCCCTGCATAAATGCTGCCTCTGCATTCATGAGCAATTCCGCACCCTGTCCATGTCCCTGGGTAATCCTGTAATAGTGGGGCATACATTCATTCATAGCTGTCAGTTCTGCATCCAGGGTTCCGGATCTGCGGTGAAACATCATCAGAACAGAAGGAGAACCGAAGGTCCAGCTTCCTGTTTTGCGGATACTGATGGCAGGTCTGGTCATTTTAGAACTGGCCTGACGGTGCAGAACGCTCATACCGGTGATATCGTTATACATCAGAAAACTCATAATAAGATCACATTCTCCGGAGAGATTCTTTCGCTCATCTTCGGACAAAGTGTTATCTTCAGCTATGGTATCTGTCAGAAGCTGCTTCAGTTCCAGCATTTTGGGAATCTGATGCCAGGTAAACATACGGCGCATTAATACGAGAAGGGCCAGAGGCCTGTTCTTCAGGATTTCTGTTGGACAGACATCAAGAAATGCGAGAACCTTTTCCGGCGAAAGAGAAGCCAGGAGGATTCCTGCATCCTTTTGGATAACAGCAAGTGCTGCATCATAGTTAAGAGCCTTGTTATAGGCAGCAAGTGCCTGCAGGAACTGTCCCCGGGATTCATACCATTGTCCGTAACGATTCCGGAAATCTGTCTGTTTTTCATGGGAAAGCATGGCAAAGGCACGCTGTGTACATTCCTTCATCATATGGTGAAAACGGAAGCTGACTCCATCGGGCAAAGGAGTGATAAAAGCATTCTGTCTGGTCATAAGGGAAAGAATCTGTCCGGCTTCCGGATTTCCTGTAATAAAAAGAGCCATCTCAACGGTAAATTCATCTGCAAGTCCCATAACAGTGAGAAATTCCTGCTGCGCATCAGAAAGAGGTGCGATCATGGCAGAGGAAAACATATCATAGATATTAGAAGTATGGTCAGGAAAATGTCCGCTTTCAAAAAAGGTACAGAGATTCAAATAGACTGCAGAGAACCACCCCTCACTGGAATAGAGAAGCGTGTTCAGCTGATCTTCGTTCAGGTTGGCACCGCAGCGATGGGTATAGACAGAAAGCTCCCGGCGATTCAGACACAGATCCCTGGTATGGATCTGATATAACTTTTTGCCAAGACGGAGAATCTCTTTTCCGGACAGAAAAGCATTTCTGCCGGATACGATCAGGTGGATATTTTCAGGCAGTCTGTTGGCAAGCATACAAAAAAAATCTGCAACATGAGGTTCACCCAACAGATGAAAATCATCAATAAAAATGTAGTAAGAGGTCTGACCGCTCAGGGAATAACAAAGCTCGTCAGCAAGCATCCCGGCACTGGCAGCATCTGAGGGGCAACTATAATTATCCAGAAAATCAAGCCCTGCAAAGGCAAATGCCTTCTGAACGCTCTGCCAGAAAACAGACAGATTATCAGAATAAATACTGATCCGGATCACACAGGAATTTCCGTTTTTGCTCTGTTTGTCCAGATACCAGTTGATAGCAGTTGTTTTTCCATATCCCATGGGAGCGGTCACAGCAGTGAATGCAGATTGTGAAATCGGCTTCAGATTCTCCTGCAGACGCTCAGAGATGTAAATTGTATTCAGATTATATTTCTTTTTAGACATCTGTAAAACCTCTCATTTGATACGATATGTTTTATTTTAGCATACAAAGTATCAAAATGAAACTTTTTCCCAGGCGGTTTTTCAGGCAATATCGGCCACTGCTTTTGCTATACAGGGGGCACTTTTTGGTGCCGAAAAGTGCATTATCAAATACCTAAGAAAATGTTATAATTATTAGTATAAAGAAACTTGGCTGAATTGGTGATTTGAGGGAAGCAGAGAATGTTCCGGGGGTAATCAGATCTGATTCAGCAACATCAGCATAAGCTCAAATGTGAAGAAAGGAAAGGGGTAAATATGAAAAAAGAACAGTTACGAAAAAAATGGCGACGTAGTTTTGTGATTGCATTGACAGCAGCAATGGTAGTAAATTCTGTAGTTCCGGGAACAATTGCATATGCAGCAGAATTTACAGCACCTGACAGTGAAGATGAAATAGTGCAGGAAGCAACTCAGGAAGATTCTGCTCAGGCAGAAACAACAGATGTGTTTGGAGATGAGGAAACAGTAGAATTGTTTTCCGATAATCCTGCTGAAGGATGGTCTTATCAGGGCAACAGGCAAAGGAACCTGCACAATATGGGTATATGCACAGAATGGTGTATACAAAGCTCTGAAAATCACTGTAAAATAATCCTGATGGAGTTTTAACTGTGAAATGAAAAAAATACCGGATTGAGCCAAACAGGCCTGATCCGGTATTTCTTATGTGTCGAGAATTTATAAGTGTTATAGAAAAAACAGGAAAAAGGTGGTAATATAAAAAAATACAGAGAGAAAGGACATGGCAGAGGGGATATATGACGGAAAATACAGTATTACCACTGATAAATACAGCATTTGAGCCAGGAAATGCAAGAAAAGCAGCAGAGAATTTTGCAGACAGGGATTTCCGGGAGATCGCTATTGCAGAATTTTATTATTTCACAGGGCAGGCGCAGAAATGCAGTGATCTGGTGGAGATTTATATTATGAGTTCCCGGCTGGAACTGAAGCTGTCTGCATGTATGCTCTATGTGTACTCTAATCTTACACTGGGAAATGCGAAGGCATCCGGACGTGGCCTTGAGATCATCCGGGAATGTCTGAGAAAAGAGATGGAAGCTCCCACTTCTGAGAGAAATACAGCATACTGTGTATTTGCAGGATATATGGGAACAGTTCTTTTACATCTCTCTACAGAGGAACTGCCGGATATGAAGAAATATATGAGCAGTCTGCCTCAGGGACTGAGAATTTTTGCTGCCAATGTAATTTCCCATGACCTTTATCTGAAAGGTGAATACAGCAGAGCGCTGGGAATCTGTGATGCGGCACTGTTTTCCTGTAAAGAAATTTATCCTGTTGGGATGATATATCTTTACTGTGTGACTGCTATGTGTGAAATCAGTCTGAAGCATCAGGCGGAGGCAGAAAAAGCCATACTCACTGCATGGAAACTGGCAGTGAAGGATGAGCTTATCGAGCCGTTTATCGAACTCCACGGACTTCTCCAGGGACTTCTGGAGTCCTGCATCCGCAAAGAAAATCCGGAGATGTACAGAAAAATATCGGATGCAGTTATTACCTTCAGCCGTGGATGGATGGCGGTTCACAATCCTGCATCAGACAACCCTGTGACAGACGCTCTGACTACCATGGAATTTTCCATCGCCATGCTGGCCTGCCGGGATTGGAGCAACCGGGAGATCGCAGAACACATGGGGGTATCCTTAAACACAGTGAAGCATTATCTTACAGATATCTTTAATAAGCTTCATGTAAAAAAGAGAGATGAATTAAAGAATTTCGTATTAAAATGATCGGGAAATCCAGGAAGATACGGTATTTGCTCTGCGTAACCATCCGCTGATGCCGCAGGATATGAAAATACATAGTAATAATGCCCAAAAACAGAAGATACATTTTTAGTAAAAAACGCTTTTGAATAACTGCGCGTCGCATTCTCGTTACTTTAGCCTGCAAATAAAAAGTCAAT
>OHKY01000680.1_pt1 | contig 11532 bp, 9 predicted proteins | sample 1568941 | NCBI WGS metagenome assembly OHKY01 (sample SAMEA3879521, study PRJEB24766) | human gut metagenome | biome: human-associated habitat; feature: feces | place: USA | collected 1985/1987 | reverse complement strand
CCGCCGCTCCCTCGAGCCGCACGCCCGTATCCTTCCAGCGCCCGTAAGGATGGGTAATGTTAAAATACTCGTTCGCCAGAGTGTAGCCGCCGGTAAAGCCCACCCTGCCGTCCACGACCGTGATCTTTCTGTGGTCGCGGTTGTTCATGAACACCCGCAGAAACGGGATCACGCGGTTGAATACACGGCACTTGATCCCGTGCTCCTCCATCCTGTGGATAAAGTCCGTATTGATAAAGCCGATGCTTCCCATATCGTCATAAAAAATACGGACCTCCACGCCCTCCGCCGCCTTGCGGATCAAAATTTCCTTGATCTCCCCAAAGGCTTCGGCATCCTCGATGGCGTGATATTCCATGAAAATAAATTTTTCCGCCTTTTCCAGCTCGCGCTTCTGCGCGGCAAAGCCCTCTTCCGCTTCCGCGTAAAACACTACGTCCGTATTCTGCCACACCGGATATTTGCCGCATTTCCAAATATAGCGGGACTGGTTTGCCAGCCGCAGATCCGTTTCCTCCAGACGCTGAAACGTCGCTTCATCCTGCTCAAGCCACTGCGCCAGCTCCCCGTCGATCACATCCAGACGCCTCTGCATCGGCTTTGTGATCTCCGGGCGTCCCATCAAAAGATACAGGCAGATCCCCAGCACGGGAAATGCCAGGATAATGATGATCCACGGCATTTTAAAGGCGGCATTCCTGCGGCTCCCGTATATAAACAATACTGCGACTACCGAAAGGATGCTGCTGCCTACCGCGATCCACGTGGAATACCGGTTCAGCCGCATAAACATCACGAGCAGCCAGCCGACCTGCACTGCAACGGAAAGAATCACGAATATCAGCCGTCCGACGCTGTTTTTTACTTCTGTTTTTTCTTCTGTACGCATTTTAATCTCCATTCCGCATTTTCTCGTTCTCCGCCGCCTCATTCTATCCTATCAGCATGATACCGCCTGTATACCCTTCTGTCAAATCAAAAGTGTTCGCGTCAAAAAAAGGGGACACATTAAAAAAGGGTGCGCCTTGGCGCACACCCGCGCCGAGCGCGTTTGCCGTCAGGCAATAAGCTCCCTTCGCGCGAGTGCGCATAAGCGTATTTTTTTATTCGGCAGAAAAGTTCCTTTCCTGCCGAATAAAAAAATCCCCCCAAAAAGGGAGGATGCCAGGCAGCTGTCCTGCCTGGCATTATTATGAAAAAGCTATTTCAACAAGTTTATTGTTATTGTCTTTTGGTGCTGTTGTATTTTATGGTCTTAGTATAAAAAACGAAAATGGATAAAACATGAGCCGCCAAAAAACATTCCGTTAAGGATATATGAACAGTTTATGAACGCGGTTTCCGTTGTCACACATGCGCGCCCATATCCGCTCTCCCGGTCTTTTATCCCTTCACGCCGCCATTGGTGATTCCTCCGATGATCATCTTGGACAGCAGCACGAACAATAACAACGTCGGTAAAAATACGATTACAACGGCTGCGAACAGTCCGCCCCAGTCGCCCGTGTACTGCATGGAGGTCAGGACACTCTTTAAACCGGGTCCTACCGACATGTTCTTTTCGGACGAAGCAAAGATCAGGGACAGGAAATATTCGTTCCATACGTTCATGAAATTGAAAATCCCCACCGTCACGATTCCCGGCTGCGCCAGAGGAAGCATGATCTTCCAGAAGGTTTTCATCGGGCTGCAGCCGTCGATCGCGGCAGCCTCCTCATACACTCTGGACAGGCTTGCAAACGACGCCAGCAAAAGGTCGTCGTATACGGGATCTGCATTCCGATGTACAAAAGGATCAGCACGATCTTGGAACCGGACAGATGCGCCCTTGTCGCCATCGAAAACAGCGGCAGCACGATCATGATCTGCGGAATGCTCATCGCCGTAACGAAGCCGCTCTTGATCACAACATTTCCCTTAAATACAAATCTCGCAAGCACGTATGCCGCAGGCGCGCTGATCAGGATCGATCCGACCATTGCGCTGACCGCATACAGAAGGGAATTCATGAAAAATATGGAAATGCTGTTTGCCGACCACGCCCTCACATAGTTTTCAAAGTGCAGGCCCGATTCAAATTTCAGCGCTTTTCCCTGCATGATCTCCGGCGAAGTCGAAAGGCTCGCCGCCAGGATCCAGAGCAGCATCGCCAGCGTGAAAAGCGACCACAGACCTACGATCAGATGGCCCGGAAGCAGCCTTAACTGCTTTTTTATCCCCGTACGGGAAATTCTTCCTTTATGTTCTTTCATTTTCACACCTTCCTTACAGTTCCAGATCATCATCTTTGATCAGACGGTTCATCACAAAGAATACCAGCAAAACAACAAGTGCCATCACAACGCCGACTGCCGCTCCGAGTCCGCCGTCTCTTTCCGCATTGCCCAGCGTGCCGAACGTCACGTTATACATGTAGACAAACGGCGTGATCGTGGACAGCTCGCTCGCCATGGGCGCGCTCCACATCTGGCTCCATACAAAGAATCCCACGACGCTGACCGTCCAGAAGGTCAGGCAGGTCTTGAACGTCCGCTTCAAAAGAGGAAGCGTGATCCGGAAAAACTGTTTGATCTTTCCCGCGCCGTCGATCGTCGCGGCTTCAAACACATCGCCCGGTATCTGCTCGATCCCGCTCATGAAGATCAGCATGAAATAGCCGACAGAGCCGAAGCAGAAGGCGATCAGAAGGGACACAAACTTGATGGAACCGTTCATATAGTCGGTCTTTGCAAGGGTATCTGCCCCGATCCATTCAAAAAACGTATGTAACAGGCCGAAACGCTTGTTGTACACATAGTTGATCCACATCGTGGACATCGCAACTGCATTGATGATATTCGGAATGTAAATGATCGCCCGGTAAACGCTTTTGCCTGCGATCCCGCTTGTGAGGATCGCCGCGAACAAAAGCGCTATCGCCAAAACGATAATGCCGCCGATGAGCCAGATTTTCAGCATATTCATCATCGCTACCTGAAAGATCTTTGTCTGTGCCAGGGACATGAAGTTGGAAAGCCCGACAAATTCCCACAGGCTGACCGGATCACTGACTGATTCGACTTTGAAAAAGCTCATGACCACGGTTCTGCAGATCGGATACAAAAATGCAGCGACAAAGAATATCAATGCAGGAGTCAAAAAGCATATTATCATTTTTTTGTTTTGTTTCACAATTTTTTCTCCTTTCACCGAAAATCCGGCTCAGAGTCCGAACGGCTTTTCCTATTCTTTATTTGGACGCTGCCATCGCATCGATGAAGCCCTGACCATCCAGCTCAAGCTTTGTCAGTTTGATCAGGTTGTCCTGAAGGATCTCTTTGTAGGTAGCGTTGTTCTCAAGACCAACTGCCCACTCATATGTCTTTGTCATGTTCTTGAAGTAAGGCTCTGCACCCTTTACAGCTTCAGGCCACTCTGTGTTCTCTGTATCTGCGGGGATAGAGGATACTGCTTCTGCCATCTTCAGGTCGTTTTCGCCGGTTACAACGGAAAGGATGAAGTCAAACGCTTCCTGCTTCGCGTCGCTCTTGTCAACGATACCGAAGCCCTGTGCGCCTACCATGGAAGCCTCTGCTCCGTCAACGCCGCCTTCCACGCTCGGCCATGGGAAGAAGCCCCAGTCAACTGTTGCGCCGGTGTTCTGGTTGATCTCGTTCGGAATCCAGGATGCGTTCAGGATCATGCAGCTTTCGCCGAAGCCGATCTCATTCTGGCCTTCCGGATAGTTTGCAGGAGCATATTCGGACATGTAGCCTTTTTCAAATAATGTATGGATGTCGTCCGCAGCCTTCTTTGCCTCAGGAACATTTGCCCAGTCAGCGTTGTCCAGGATCTCGATTACCTTGTCCTGTCCAACGTAGCGTGCCAGCTGATAACCGTAAAGCAGTGTTACGCCGTCGGAGTTACATGTCATCGGGTTTACGCCGGATGCCTTTAACTGCTCGCATACTGCCAGAAGCTCGTCGAAGGTCTCGGGTGTCTCTGTTACGCCCGCATTCTCAAACATCGCCTTGTCATACCAGATACCGGTTGTGTAGGGCTGGTAAGGCATTACCTTTAACTTGCCGTTGCTCCACTCTTTTGCGTTCTCCAAAAGGATCGGCATCACGTGCTTCTCGTAATCTGCAGCGGCTGCCATCTCTGTCAGGTCTGCCAGATACTTGTCGTTCTGCTGTGTCAGCATCATGTAGTCGGTATCAAAAATATCAACGTCTTCTCCCGCGTCCAGTGCAGGCCCGATCAGCGTCTTGATGTCGCGGCCCTTCCACTCGATGTTGATCTTCGCGCCGGTCTTCTCGGAGAATGCGTCTGCCGCCTCCTGAAGTACCTGTCCCTGAGGCTCTGCCGCGTTCCACATAGACCAGTATGTAAGCTCTACGCCGCTGTAGTCAGGCGCTGCCGCATCGTCTGCTGCCGCTTCTGTGCCTGCTGCCTCGCTCTCTGCCGGTGCTGCCTCGGAAGCCGCCTCACTTGCGGGTGCGCTCTCTGCCGGTGCGCTTGCCGGAGCCTCTTCGCTGCTTCCACAGCCTGCCAGTGCAGTTGCTGTCATCGCCGAAACGAGAAGCAGACTTAACATTTTCTTTTTCATAATACATAACCTCCTTATAAAATGTGACAACGTGTTTTGCTTATGTACTAAGTATAACTGCCATTTCACATATAAACTAGGCTTATATTGCTTCATTTTTTATAAATATTGCTTTTGTTCGGATAGTATGATAAAATATCTGCATAGGACAAACATATTAAAGCGCGATATGCACAAAATATTTTCCTTTTTGCTTCGGCAGAATGCCTAATTTTATTTTTTTGATATATTTCTTTTTGTGCATTATCCTTTTTTTCGTGTTTTCATGTGCAGTCCCGACATTTTTCCGAATTTTGGACAAGCAATTTTTTTACAAAGAAAAGCAACTTTTCAAAAAATTGTCCGTCCTGTTTTTTACGCTGTGAGGGATTTTTATGCCGATTTCCAGATATGATATGAGCGCCGGCGACGTCAGCCCGCTCAAGCTGCGCCTCCTTTACGTTACCTATTCCAAATACGAGGACGACTGGCCCAGCATGCCGCATACCCACCCTTTTTCCGAATTGTGCTATGTGATCAAGGGCAACGGGAACTACCTGATCGAAGACCAGATCTTTCCGGTCAAAAAAGATGATTTCATTATTATAAATACAAATATCGCCCACACGGAGGTTTCCGTAGGCGATATTCCGCTGGAATATATTATTCTTGGCGTCGAGGGCGCGGATTTTGATTTTCCCGACCACTCCGGGCATCTGATTTTTAACTGCAGCGGCGAAAATTCGGACTACCGTTATATCATGCAGTCCCTTTTGTCCGAAATGACCAAAAAGGGCGCGGGCTACCGGCTCATCTGTCAGGATCTCCTCGAGGTTATGGTCGTGCGCCTCACGCGCCATTCCAGTCTGCTTTCCTCTGACGTTTCTTCCGTAAAATCCAGTCAGGAGTGCGTCAAGGTAAAGCAATATATCGAAAGCAATTACGCCCGCGCCATTTCCCTTGACGATCTGTCGCAGATCTCCCACCTGAATAAATATTATCTCGTCCATGCTTTTACCAAATGCTTCGGCTGCTCCCCGATGAGCTTTTTGTGCGGCATCCGGCTCAAAGCCAGTCAGGAACTTCTGGCAAGTACCGACCATAATATCACTCAGGTGGCGGAGCTTTCCGGCTTTTCCTCCCAGAGCTATTTTGCCCAGTGCTTCCAGAAGCACTGCCATATGAGTCCCAGCGCGTACCGGAAAAAATGCCGAGAATAGCGCTGACACCCTCATCTAACCGGCATTGCCGGATCGATCATTTTTTATAAAAGGAGTTTTCTCATGAATATACTGAATATCGCGCTGCTGCAGATCGCTCCCTGCGGCAGCCTTGAAAAGAATCTCGAAAAAGGCATGGACGCCTGCCGCAGGGCAAAAGAAGCCGGCGCAGACATCGCCCTTTTTCCCGAAACGTGGAGCAACGGCTACAATATTTATAACCGCCCAGCAGACGAATGGACCGCGGAAGCGATCCCTTCCGACGGAGATTTTGTAAACGCCTTCGGCAGGCTTGCGCAGGAGCTTGAAATGTCCATCGGCATTACCCTGCTGGAAAAATGGAGCGGCGCGCCCCGCAATACGCTCGTTTTGTTCGACCGCTTCGGAAACCGCAAAATGATCTATGCAAAGGTCCATACCTGCGACTTCGGGGACGAGCGCTTCCTCACCCCCGGCGATGATTTTTTTGTGACCGACCTCGATACTGCCTGCGGTAAAATTAAGGTCGGCGCGATGATCTGCTATGACCGGGAATTTCCGGAGAGCGCCCGCATCCTCATGCTAAAGGGCGCGGAGCTTATCCTCGTGCCAAACGCCTGTCCCATGGAGATCAACCGGCTTTCCCAGCTTCGCGGCCGCGCCTATGAAAATATGACCGCCATCGCCACCTGCAACTATCCCGATACCGTCCCGGACTGCAACGGCGGTTCCAGCGTCTTTGACGGCGTCGCTTATCTTCCCGCCCTCCCCGGCTCGCGCGATACCTGCATCCTGCAGGCGGACGGAAGCGAGGGGATCTTTCTGGCAAAGCTTGACCTTGACCAGCTCCGAAGTTACCGGCAGGAGGAAGTGCACGGCAACGCCTACCGCCGTCCGAAAAAATACGGGATCCTGACGGAATGCAGGATCGAGGAGCCGTTTGTGCGTGAGGATTACAGGGGATAGTTATCCCCCTTTATGCAAAAAGCATCCCTCCTCGTGGGAATCGATCACGCCGACCGCCTGCAGATACGAATAAATGATCGTCGTTCCCACAAACCGCATCCCGCGTTTTTTCAGATCGTCGCTGACCGCATCCGACAGCGGCGAATGCGTCTGCCCCGTCTCTGCAAAAAGCTTTCCTCCCGTAAATACTTTCAGGTATTCATAAAAGCTTCCGTATTCCTCTGAAATTTTCTTAAAAATCCGCGCATTTTCGACGCTTGCGCGGATTTTTAAGCGGTTTCGGATAATCGACGCATCCTCCGCCAGCTCTGCCATCTTCTTTTCATCATAGGCACACACCTTTTCCAGATCAAAGCCGTCATAGGCTTTCCGGAACGCCTCCCTTTTGTTCAGCACGCATTCCCATGAAAGCCCCGCCTGAAACGATTCCAGAATCAGCATTTCAAAAAGATGCCGCTCCCCAAAATCCGGAACGCCCCACTCTTCATCGTGATAGCGGATATAGGTTTTGTTTTTCAGATTGCACCAGCTGCACCGCTTTTTCTCTGTCATGGATTATCCCCCTCGTATTCTCACAGCTCAATTTTTTAATGCGGTAAGCGGAATGACATATACGCCGTCCGGACGCTGATATGCTGCATTCGCCAGACCGCAAAGCACACAAAGGACTTTCGGCGGCCTCCCCTTCGGATCGTTTTGTATCTCTTTCTGAATTTTCAAAAGATTCTCCGCCGCTGCGTCGATCTGATTTGCCCCCAGCTTGATCTCAAAGGCGCACCAGCTGCCGTCAGGCATCTCTATTACCGCGTCGATTTCCCTTCCGGAATAGTCCTGATAATGATACAGGGAAGCGCCGAATGTTTCCGCATAGATTTTCAAATCCCGCTCGCATAATGCTTCAAACAAAAATCCCAGCGTTTCCAAGTCTCTAAGCAGGCTTTCCGGTGTTACTTTCAAAAGGGCGCATGCCAGCGACGGATCCGCAAAGTGCCTTTTTACCGCCTGCTTGACCCGCACGGAGGATCTGACCCCGACTGAAAACGGCAGCTGATGATCTGTAATAAAAAGCCTTTCAAAAATATCCAGATATTCCTTTACCGTCTCCACGTCAATATCTTCATCATCGTTTTCCCGAATATCATTTTTCAGCGTTTTATTTGTCGCAGTTGTGCTTTCGTTGCGGGCAAGCGAACGCAGCAAAAGGCGCATTTTTATCGTATTCCGTTTTATCCCGTCGATCCGGTAAACATCATCGTCGATTACCGCGTTTAAATATTCCTCCGGCAGCAGCGCCGCCTGCTGCGGCGATAAACCGATGCTGCCGGGCCATCCGCCCCGGATGATAAGCCGGATCAGCTCCTTTAAATCCACTTCCCCGGTCATTGCCGGCTTCAAGTCCCCCTTGCACAGCTTTTCCAAGGAAACCTCTCCTGACGAATCCCCCGATTCAAATAAGGACATCGGACGCATCCTCAGACGGGCAATCCGTCCCGCGCCGCTGTGCAGGATCCCTTTGTGATTCGGCGTCGCCGAACCGGTCAGGATAAACTGTCCCTTCTGCGGTTCCTGATCTACCTGATAACGTACCGCGTCCCAGATTGGCGGAACCTCCTGCCACTCATCGATCAGACGCGGTTTTTCGCCTTCCAGTACCAGCGCAGGAGACATTTCAGCCAATCGGCGGTTTTGAAAATTCCCCTCCGGATTCCCAATAAAAATCCCGCTTCTGCAATGATACGATGAGGTCCACGTTTTCCCGCACCACTTTGGCCCCTCAACACATACCGCCCCGAACACACTCAGATACTCTTCAATCTTATCGTCAATCAGTCTTGGCAAATAATCTTTTTTCTCCATCATGCTTCACCTCTGCCTTTATTATGCCTCAACCCGATTGTTTTTACAATATCAACCCGATAAATTTTGCATTTTCAACCCGATAGATTTTATATTTTTAACCCGATTGATTTTGCATTTTTAATCCGATAGATTTCTCATTTCCAATCCGGTGAATTTCTCATTTTCAACCCGATCATTTTTACGGTTCCCCGCCCAGATCCAGCCGCCCGACCTTTGCGATAAATTCCTCCACCTGCTTTAAATGCTCCCGGTTCACGCGGTTTTCATCCTGCTGCATCTGCCTGCGGTACATCGTCGGAGACATCCCTTTCATCTGCCGGAACGCCTTCGTAAATACCAGCGGATCCTGATAGCCGCAGGACAGCGCGATGCTTTCCACAGGAAGCTGCGGAAGCATGAGCATTTCTGCCGCTTTTGTAAGGCGGTATGTGGATAAAAACTGCTGCGGCGACATCCCCAGCGATTTCTGGAACAGCGTATACAAATAGCTTCTGTTGATGCACACATAATCCGCCACGTCCGTGACGCGGATCGGATTGCAGTAATTGCGCTGGATAAACTCTACCGCCCGGCGCACATACTGGTTCGCCTTATCCGGATCCTCCCTGCGCGCCGCCGGAGCGCTCTGCGCCGCCACCGACAAAAAAATATGAAGCAGCCCGTTGCGCCGCAGCTCATTGGACACGCCGAACGTATTGTGATCCATCATGTCCCGCACGATCCCGTACAGCTCGTCCGAGCTTTCCGAATGAAAAATCGGATGCCTTGCGGAAATCCCCATACTTTTCACATATTCCTCCGCCCGCGTCCCCGCAAACCCGACCCAGATATAAGTCCACGGCTCCTTTTCATCCGCCTGATAAAAGCTCATCTGCCCCGGCTCGATCAAAAAGCCGCAGCCTCCCTCCAACGGATATTCTTCCCCGTCGGTCTTAAAAATGCCCTTGCCGCTCAGCACAAAATGGATCAGGTAATGCGGCTTCAACGCCGGGCCAAAGCTGTGAAGCGGCTCCGTCCGCGAGCAGCCGCAGCAGGTCATGAACAGTTCCCCGCCCGCATGGCTCCCAAATTCCAGCTTATATGCTTTTTCCAAAAAACCACTCCTTCCGACCGCCATATTTCTATTCCAAGCATAACACAAAAATGCGGCAGATAACAGCCGCCGCAAAAAAATACAATCTTTCCTTTTAAAAGCCTATTTCCTATGATATGATGAAACATATCCGGCAGTTCAGCACGACGCGCCTTTTACCCGGTTTTGCCGGGCAGGGAGCATCGGATGCCTTCCCGCGTCCTGAGCCGCCGCAAACATATCATTAAAGCGGGCGTGCCGCAGCACGCAGATTGGATTTTTATGAAAAAAACTACCATGCAGGACATTGCCGCTTCCCTCGGCATCTCCCGCACTACCGTCTGGAAGGTTTTCAGCGGGCAGGACAATGTTTCTGACGCCCTCCGTGAAAAGATCCTGCTCCGGGCAAGGGAACTGAACTATAAAATACCTCCGGCTGCCTCAGCCGACCATCCGGGCGTTTCTGCCGCGCCGCTTCCCGAGAGCATCGCCCTGGCTGTCTGCCGTCCCGAAACGTCTCTTTTCTGGATGAGCATTATCCATCAGATCGCCAAGGAGCTGTCCTTTCACAATGTCAATCTGATCTACACCTATCTCCCGTCAGAAATCGACGAAGATTACCAGCTTCCGTCCACCCTTACAAACGGACAGGTTTCCGGGATGATCGTTATGAACGTGTATCATCAGCGGCTTCTCCATCTGCTCTCTGACGCGCCGGTTCCCAAGGTTTTTCTCGACACGGCGACCCACGTTCCTTTTTCCGCCCTCAACGGGGATCTCGTTTTGATGGAAAGCCGTTCCGTCGTTTCGCAGATCACGGAAACCCTCATCCAGCAGGGCAGACGCGTTTTCGGCTTCATCGGGGATATTGACTACGCCCAGTCCAACTTTGAACGCTTTATGGGCTTTGCTTCCGCCTTAAAAAGCCACGGCCTCGAGCTTCATCCGGAGCTTACGATGACCGGCGCGATCGGCGCGGACACCTATAAAGAGGAAATCGACGCTTTTTTAAGCGCGCTTACCCGGATGCCCGACGCTTTTGTCTGCGTCAGCGATTATGTCGCCTGCCTGCTCATCCAGCTTTTAAAGCGGCGCGGCTACCGCGTTCCGGAGGATGTTGCCGTCTCCGGCTTTGACGACATCGCAGAAAATCCGGCGGCGGACGAACTTACATCCGTTCAGGTGTTCAACCTAGACATCGGCACCCGGCTTGCCGCCCAGATCCTCTACCGCATCCAGCACCCTGATGCGCGCTATGAAAATATCTATATTTCTTCTCAGGCGGTGTTCCGTTCTTCTACCGCCCCCAATCCCGGATTTCCTTACCAGAAAACGTGACTTCCGATCACGATGCCTTCGCGGCTGCCCGCCCTTCTAAAGTGGGTCGCCGCGCCCACCGGGCTGCTGCCCGCCATCGCCTCCTGCGCAGCCAAAAGGCAGCTCTGCTTTACCTTTCCCGAAGAAATCACCCGCGCCACCTGTCCGCTTCCTGCGGGCGTAAACTGTCCCGACGCGTAGATCACATCTTTTACCGTATTCGGATATGCCGCGCTTTTCACACGGTTCATCACGACCGCGCCGACTGCCACCTGTCCCTCATACGGCTCGTCTCCCGCCTCGCACTGGATCAGCGCCGCCAAGAGGACGCTGTCATCCGCAGACGCTACGGCTGCCTTCTGCGCCTCTGACTCTGCCGCCTCTGATTTCTTCGATCCGCTTTTTTGCTGCTTTTTGCCGGAAGCCTTTTTCTGCTCTGCCTCTTTCTGCGCTTCCTCGCGCTCCTTTTGCGCCTCTTTGCGGGCGTTGACCTGTTCCACCGTCTCCCCAAAGTCCACTTCAAAGGAAACGTCCACATAATCGGCGGATAC
>OHKY01000665.1_pt1 | contig 11664 bp, 8 predicted proteins | sample 1568941 | NCBI WGS metagenome assembly OHKY01 (sample SAMEA3879521, study PRJEB24766) | human gut metagenome | biome: human-associated habitat; feature: feces | place: USA | collected 1985/1987 | reverse complement strand
CATCCTGTCCTGCCGGATATGTCAGTACCGCCTGCAACGCGCAATCGTAGGTAGCCCGGGTGTTGCTGAAGGTCGTGAGCTGTGCGTCGCTCGTCGAAGCGACGTCGAGGTATACGACATTGTCGAACTTGTGATTGTCATCGCCGTAGTTCTCGCAGGCCGTGAAAGCCACGAGCGAAACGAGAACCGCCATTAGTATCTTTTTCATGTTCATGACTGTCTTTATTTAGAGGGGTTCAACGTTTGTATCGCCTGCCGGATGGTTTGGTAGTTCATCTTGGAATGGTAGTAATCTTCGGCAATATTGTAAGCCGCAAGCCCCGCATAAGGCCCGAGTTCGACGACGCGGCGCGACATTTCGTCGACAGCGGCGTGCTCGGTGCGGTCTTCATCGAACAGCGCCGCATTGATTTCGGCGGTCAGCAGCAGCCGATTGGCCTCGATGCCGGCATAGTTAACAGCGTGCAGGGCATGGAGTCTCACATCCAAAACATTTTCGAGTTTCTCCGTATCGAGGATGACGTAATCCATCTTTGCACGGTCGGTGGCAGCGAGCGACAGGGGATTACCCTCGAAAACGAGGAGCTGACCGTCAGTTCTGGCCGTGGCAAGCCTATCAATAATGCGAGCCGTGGCATCCGCAGCCAACGGGTCGGTCGTGAACGAGTAGCCGTCCATGCCATTGGCAGCGACGGCAACGACGACCTTATCCAAGTAGGCGTCGAGCGCCGCCGCATCGGCGAATTCCTCCGCACGAGCGGCATAGTCGATCTGATAGAGCACCTTCGTGCCTTTCTCGTGCATGACGGACATGTCCTCGGCGTCGAATTTCGAGAAGTTGTCGGCGTTGGTCAGCGTCACGATGTCCAGCGAATCCGGAAGGCAGCGCATGAAGTCCTGCTCTCCGGTCGCTTTCTCGGGAGAATTGTGCATGCGGGCATAGACGATGAAATGCTCCGACTGCTTGTAGGCCCTCAATGTCGCGGTGTACTCGGCCCATAGGGCAGGATCTTGCTCCCAAGGCTTTTTGACCGTACTGTCGAGTGCCTCCGTTTCCGTCCAGTCGCTGCACGAGACGAGCGACAGCATCGAAAACAGCGCCAGCAGCGTGAATATAAAGTTCTGTTTCATAGCTGTTAGTTGTTATAAGATTTGCAATCCCACCATACACGGGTTCCCATGACGTCGCCCGTGCGGTTGCCGTTCTGCTGCTCGCCATCGAGCGTCTGGATGGCCAACTGAAGGTTGGCGTTGTTCTGCTGGTACTCCTCGACGGGGTAAGGCAGGCGTCGTGCACCCTGCGCTACGTCCACCGTGCCGCCCGACTTGTCGGTGGGCACGGGCAGCAGTTTCGGATAGCCCGTGCGACGGTGCTCCGACCACGCCTCGACGCCCAGCGGGAAGATGGCGATCCATTTCTGCACGATGATGCGTTCAAGGTTGCGTTCGAAGTTCTCGGCTCCGTCGACCCACGGAATCCCGATGTCGCTCTGGGCCATCGCGCTGTAGTTGCCGACAGGATCGGTGTAGGGCGCGGGCTTGACGTCAGTCTGGGCCAGATAGGCGTCGGCGCCGCTGGCACCGCGCTCCTCGAACGAAAGCCTTACGGCTGCTTCGTAGAGTGACCGTGCCGTTTCTTCCGAGCCCCAGCGCAATTCATATTCCGCACGCAGGAACGTTGCCTCGGCGGCATTGAACCATAGGTAGGGCGTATCGCTCGCAACGATCATATTCGAATACTTCGACACGGCCTGCGACTTGCTCGTCACATCGATGCCGATACGGATACCCACATAGTCGCCGACATCATTCGCAAGGAACATCTTCTCCATACGCGGGTCTTTGTAGCCGTTCATGTAGCAGAGGATGTCGGCTCCGACACGGTGGTCTCCCCAGTCGTTGTAGATGAGCGTCGTGCGGTTCTCCGCGGCGTGCATCGCCGCATTGTCGGCATTAGCCTCGATAACACCCCCGGCAATAGCCGCGGCGGCCTTCGCACGGGCGACGTCGGACTTCACATACGACAAACGCATGGCCATGCGCAACTTGAGCGAATTGGCATATTTGAGCCACTGCGCGATATTGCCGTAATAGACGCCGTCGTAGCGGCTCCATGCTTCGGCTGGGAGCGTCGTGTTGCGGCCCAGTATCTCGATAGCCTCGTCCAGCTCCTCGAACATCTTCGTATAGACCGCCTCCTGCGAATCGTACTCCACATAGACCGACTCGTTGCTCTCCAGCTTCGAATAGGGAATCGGACCGTAGGAGTCCGTCACACGGTGCATGATGGCCACACGCAACAGGCGGGCAAAAGCGATGGCCACTTCGTCTTCCGTGCCGTTGACGATGCCCTTATAGGGGGTATAGGTCTCGGTGATGACGTTGGCGAAAGGCCATTTGCGCCAGTCGGCAGACGGATTATACGTCTCGAACTTGGTCTGCCACGTATCGACCGTAGCCCCGATGTAACCGCCGAACGGCCCGCCCGAAAGCGATTCGTTGAACTGGTACATGTGCTCCTGCACGGGAATCACAAGACTCTGCAGCGACTTGAATTTCGTGCCGGTCTTGTAATTGAGGGCATCCATCTGTTCTTCCGTAACCTGATTGGGATTGCGGTTGATGTCCTCGAAATCACCGGTGCAGGCAGCCAATCCGAGCAGCGCGACCGACAGCAACACCGACTGCCAGCTCATATTGATCTTTCTCATAGTTTCTGCGCTTTAGAATTGGAATTTGACATTGAAACCGAGGTTGCGCATCGAGGGCATCATGAAGTAGTCGATACCCTGATAGTTCAGCCCCGTCGAAGCGACGGCTTCGGGGTCGAACGGCGCTTTGCAGTAAATCATCCACAGATTGCGCCCTACGAACGACACGGTAAGCCCCAGCTTATTGCGGAACCACTTGCGCGGGAAAGTGTAACCCAGCGACAACTCCTGCAAGCGGACATTCGTCGCCGAATAGAGATAATATTGCGGCAGACCGGACTGCGAGCCGATGGCTTGGTACCACTTCTGCGCATCAACCATCTCACGGCCGTTAATCAGCACGCCGCCGGCATCACGTGCAGCGGCCGAAGCCTCCGAAACGCCGTACAGATCCAAATTGGCCTGCGTCGCGGAGTAGCAGACACCGCCCAGACGGGCCGTAAACAGCACGCCGAGGTTAATACCCTTATAGCTGAAGTCATTGCGCCATGCGAGGTTGTGGTTCGGGAAAACCGATCCGAGATAGATGTCCTCGCCTTCGTCGGTCATCAGCAGGTTGCCGTTCTTGTCCACCTCGACATAACCGTTGTCGTTGAAGCGAAGGTTGGACGTCGTGTAAAGGTCGCCCAGCGTACCGCCTTCCTTGAGGATGTACTTCGCCTTACCCAGCCCCTTGATGTCCAACTTGGTAAGATTCAACGCTTCGCCCGTAACCGGGTTCACGGCATTGGCTGCCAGTTCGATGATCTCGTTCTTGTTCCATGAGTAGGTGAAGTTCGTCGTCCAGCGGAAATTCCGCCACTGATTGTCATACCCGAGCGACAGCTCGACACCTGTATTGCGAACGTGTCCGGTTTGCAGGTAGATGGTCGTATAGGACGACGAGGGCGGAAGTGACGGGTCGAAGGTCTGGTTTTTCGTGTCGGCCTGATACCACGAAGCCGAAAGGTTGATATGCTGCCACAGACGGGCATCCAGACCGACCTCATAGGTAATGGTACGCTCCGGCTTCAGGTCGCCGATCGGATAGTGCGTCTTGTCCTTCCACACTTTGTTCGTAGCGTCGTATTCGTAGGTCGGAACCGTCAGGTGACGCGGGAAAGGCATACCTACCGAGGCGATCGAACCGCGGATCTTCAGATAGCTGAACGTCTTGCCCAGATCCCATGTCGAAGAAGGCACCCAAGACAGGCCTACTGACGGATAGAAGAACGACGACTCGGGCGAATTGGCCAGTTGCGAAGCCCAGTCGTTACGCCCCGTCACCGTGAGGTAAAGCATCTGTTTCCAACCTACTTCGACCGAGGCGAAGATGGATTGGGTCTGGTCGTGCCAGCCGGTTTTTCCGCACGTTTTTTCGTGTCATCGAGGTCGAAAACGTTAAATACGTTCGGAAGGCCGTTTTCCTGGATCGGGCCGCGGTACGACAGTTCGTCGGTCTTGATATTGTTGATCGAGGCGCCGATATTCGCGTTCAGAGACCAATCCTCGCCGAAAGTCTTGTTAATGTTTACCATCAGATCGGCGTAGGTCTGCGTGTCGTAAGCACGGGCTTCGGTATAGTGGCCGTTTTTGCCGCCTTCCGTAATCGTGGTGTTCGACGAGGCATAGAGTTTTTGCGTGTAGAGCGAATTCGAATTATCAATGCGGACACGTCCGGCAACATTAAGCCACGGAAGAATGTCGTAGCTGGCCGAGAACGACAGCATATAACGCTTCTTGTCCGTATTGCGCAGGTTGCGGTAGTTGATCCAGTAGGGATTCTGCATGCGCAAATCACCGCCTTCCATATCCGCACTCCAGAATTGCTCCATGAGTTTCGTCCCTTCGTTGTAACGCTCGAAGCGACGGTAAAGGTCGAAATTCTCACCCCGCGGGAACAGGTAGGCCGGAACCAGCGGGTTCGAATAGACTCCCTGATTGGTCATGTTCTGGTCTTTCTGATAGATGTAGCTGGCGCTCGCATCGAGCTTGAGCCGGTCTTTCAGAAAGTACGAAGTATTGCGGAACGTGAAGTTGTAACGGTCGTATTCGTTATTGGGGATAATGCCGTCCGAATTGACCGAAGCAGCCGAAAAATAGGTCTGGTTCTTGTCCGTACCGCCAGAAACCGTAACAGCATTCGTATAAACGTGTCCCGTCTCGAAATAATCGTCCGGAGTATAACCGTAACGGGCTTCAGGGCGTAATTTCTCGCCCCAACTGTAAATGCTCGAGCCGCTGCGCTGGCCGTTCAAACCCGTACCGTAGCGATTCTGAAATTCCGGCTGGATGAAAGGTGCGAGAAATTCGATATTACTCGAAAACGTAGCTTTCAGAGTCCCGGCTTGGCCTTTTTTCGTCGTAATCATCACGGCTCCGTTCGCGGCTTCCGAACCGTAGAGAGCCGCAGCTGCGGCGCCCGTCAGCACCGACATCGACTCGATATCCTCGGGATTGATGTCGGCGATGGACTCCGTCGCACCGCGCGAATCGAACTCCGTTCCGCCGCCACCGCCGAAATTATACATCGGGATACCGTCGATAACGTAAAGCGCGTTCGACGACTGCGAAATGGATTTGTTACCGCGCAGAATCACCTTCGATGCACCGCCGACTCCCGACGACGAGGTGTTGATCGTGACACCTGCAACCTTACCCGTCAGCGAGTTGATGAAGTTGGCGTCCTTGACGGTCGTGAGGTCTTCGGCCTTGACCTGTTGTACGTTGTAGGCTACGGCTTTTTCCGAACGTTTAATACCAAGAGCAGTGACCACGACTTGTTCGATCTCGGCGGACGACTCCTGAAGCGTAAGGTCGAAAGCAGTACGGTTACCCACATCGACCACCAGAGTCTCATAGCCCAAATAGCTGACTTCCAATTGCCGGGAGGCAGCGGGGGGGGGTATCTGAAGCGAGAAAGAGCCATCGGAACCGCTGCTGATGCCGATTGAGGTGCCCCGGATAACAATGGTCGCTCCGACGATCGGGGAGCCATTGATATCGCGGATAGTTCCGGAAATGTCAACAGGGAGCTTTGCCTGTTTTTTTGAGAGAATGATGTTGGAACTACTGATCTGATAGGTGATGTCCGTCCCTTTGACCATTTGGTCGAGGGCTGCTTGCAAGGATTGGTTCGTCACATTTACCGTAACGAGCCTGTTAACATCTACATCATCATTGATTCCGAAAAGAAATTTTGTCTGTCTTTCAATCTCATTCATTACCTGCTTCATACGCACGTTTTCCATCTTGATGGAAACCTTCTGCGTCTGTGCCTGCACCCCAGTAACAGGGATACAGACGAGCGTAAGAACTAAAAGAAAAGACAGGCAGATTTGCTGAATAATCTTTTTATTCATACATTTGTCAAGTTTGGTTCAATGGTTGGGAATTGGTTAATATTCCTGATTGAACTATACGCCGGTGAGTGTTCGCCCACTCATCGGTTTTTCATATCAGGAAGCAAATGTTCAGAGTTGATAGTTCGTGGTTTACATCATAGGCATCTAAAGAATTTGAGATAAGTTAATAATTGGATGGACTATTTAATGATGATTACATCGGTAACAGCATCGTGTTCAAAGGTGAAATCCGAGGCGAGTTGTAGCATATGCAAAGCGTGGTCTATACCGTCCGAAACACGGATTTTCAAACTTTTGTATTTTACGACGGGCATGGTTTCGCGCCGAATCTCTATCTTCACGTTATAACTACGCTCCAACTTGCTCATCAGCTGCTCAAACGGCATTCCGTACACTGAAATAATACCATCCATCCACAGATAATCGTCTTTATCTTCAAGTTCTTGGATTTGAAACCCTCCATCTCGAAGATTGACGATATCGTTGGGCTGCAGAATGACGGATTCTCCGTTTTTTTTATTCGTCACGGCAACCCGGCCGCTAAACAGAGCTGTTGAAAAACGATTCTCCGCTTGGTTGGCGATTACATCGAAATGCGTACCCAATACTTCTACATCACAGGCAAAAGTTTCCACGATGAACGGGCATTCAGAGTTATGGGCGACATTGAATATGGCCTCTCCACTCAACTGGACACGCCGCTCCCCTTTTGGGAAAATCGCAGGATAAACGATGCGGCTCTGCGCATTAAGTTCCACGATGGAGCCATCCCCCAACGTTAGGCGAATATGCTGCCCTGCCGGAACCTCGACAGTCGTTTGCTGTTGTAACCACCGGTTCATGCGTTGACTCAAAAGCACATGGTCGACAGCAATTCCGAGCAGTAAAATGGCGGCAGCAACTCCGGCATAACGCAGCACTTTCGGCCATCCGAAACGTAGGAAAGAGCGTGAATTATTTATACCCGCCTCCGGATTAGGTGCACACATTATGCCCAATACATACAAATTATATGCTTTATCGAGAACTTTCTGATTCTTTTCCGGATCTTCGTTCAGCCAAGCCGAAATCATATCGGTTTCTTCCAAAGTCGTTTGCTCTGCGAAGAAACGGAATAACATTGCATCTGTAACCTTTTTTTCCATTCTGTCATAATATCGCATCTATTTATATAGTTCCACAACTCAATAAGATTCCCTCCTCTAAAATGCGTTTTTTTGCAAATAATTTTTTTTATTAAATTAACCTGTTGCAGGTCAATTATATGGGTAAATATTTTTTTTGCATTATAATCTTTTTAATTTTTTCTTATCTTTGTTCTTGGAATGAAACCGGATACTATCATACTGACCCAGCAGTCGTTCGACAAGTTATTTCGCCTATACCAGCGAAAACTATATGCTGTGGCATATAGCCTTGTACATGATGCAAATACGGCAGAAGATATTGTCCATGACAGTTTCATGACAATTTGGGAGAACCGGGAAACTGTACAGTTTACGAGCATAGAGGCCTATCTTTTCGGTGTCGTAAAAAAACGCTGTCTGAAATATCGTCGGGATAGATATACGGGGAAAGCCGTGTATGAGAAAATCCTGATGAAGGAGCGCGGAGTGATGGATTTTTATACCCGCACGATCGAAAGTTGCAATCCGAACGAATTATTCCAGCGGGAAATCATCGAGATATGCCGCAAACAACTGGAACAAATGCCGGAATTGACCAAACAGGTATTCATAGCTCATAAACTGGAGGGAAAAAGTTACAAAGAGATTGCTGACATGCTATGCATCAACCTCAAAAAAGTAGATAGGGAATTACAACAGGCGGCAATGAAATTACGCTTGTCTTTGAAGGATTATTTGCTCTTATTGCTATTGATAGTATATTCTGAAATATAATCGGCTGATCTGTTCTTGGGTCAAATTTTTCTCGTTTCTAATTTTAAGAAAAAATCAAAAAAAGAGCTTTAGGAGAGGGAATCTTATTGAGTTGTGGAACTATATATTAGATGGCATTGTTTTGTCGGATCTAATATATAGTATACAAAATGAATCAACTTACTCAAAACTCCCGACAATCGCTTTCTCCTCTCCGTTGGGTTCCGAGTTTGTACTTTGCGATGGGCCTTCCGTTTGTGGTTCTGAACATGGTCTCTGCGGTTCTGTTCAAGGATCTGGGGATCTCGGACGCACAAATCGCGTTCTGGACATCGCTTATCATGTGGCCGTGGACGATCAAATTCCTGTGGAGCCCCTTCCTGGAAATTTTCCGTACCAAAAAATTCTTCGTCGTTACGACGCAGCTCCTAAGCGGCATATTGTTCGGCCTTGCTGCTCTGTCGCTTCACCTACCGCTGTTCTTCTCGGTCAGTGTTGCTGTCTTTGCCGTCGTTGCGTTCAGCGGCGCCACGCACGACATCGCGGCCGACGGCGTCTACATGTCGGAACTCACGACGCAGGATCAGGCGAAGTATATCGGCTGGCAGGGTGCGTTCTACAACCTTGCGAAACTGGTCGCCACGGGCGGCCTGGTGTGGTTCGCAGGTTTTCTCTACGAAGGCTTCAGCGCCGTGGGTGCAGCAACATTCGACGCCTACGTACGTTCGTGGACGGTGGTGCTTGCCATTCTTTGCGGCCTGCTCGTCCTGCTGGGCGTCTACCATGTCCGGGCGCTTCCCGCCGGGGGCGGTGCTGCCGAACGGCATTCGCTGCGGGATGGCCTTTCGGGCCTGAAAGAGGTCGTCGGGGCCTTCTTCCAGAAAAAGCATATCTGGTACTACCTCGGATTCATCATCCTCTATCGTCTGGGCGAGGGCTTCGTGATGAAGATCGTGCCGTTGTTCCTCAAAGCCGATACGGCTTCGGGCGGTCTGGGCCTCACGAACCAGCAGATCGGCCTTTACTACGGGACATTCGGTGCCGGGGCTTTTCTTTTGGGTTCGCTGCTGGCGGGCTACTATATCGCACACCGGGGCCTGCGACGCACTCTTTTCATATTATGCTGTATCTTTAATATCCCGTTCGCGGTCTATGCGCTGCTGGCATGGCTGCAGCCTCAGTCGATGTGGATCGTGGGCGGGGGCATCGTGCTGGAATACTTCGGCTACGGGTTCGGATTCGTGGGCCTTACGCTGTTTATGATGCAGCAGGTTGCCCCGGGGCGTCACCAGATGGCGCACTACGCTTTCGCTTCGGGTATTATGAACCTCTCGGTGATGCTCACGGGCATGGCTTCGGGCTTTTTGAGCGATCTGATGAGCTACCGGATCTTCTTCCTCGCGGTGATGCTCGCCACCATTCCGGCTTTTGTGATCACCCGGCTGGTTCCCTTTACCTATGACGACAAACCAAACGACAAATAATTTATATGGATACACTGAAAATTGCGGGCTCGAATCAGCCCGATATGCCGTGGGAGGACCGTCCCGCCGGCTCCAAAGAGGTGATGTGGCGTTACAGCGCGAACCCGATCATCGGGCGTCATGCGCTTTCGACGTCGAATTCGATCTTCAACTCGGCGGTCGTTCCCTTCAAAAAAGGAAAATATAACTATGTGGGCGTTTTCCGGTGCGACGACACGAACCGCCGGATGCGCATCCACGTGGGCTTTTCGGTCGACGGCCTTCGGTGGGAGATCGAGGAGTCCGACTTCCGGCTGGAGGGTGCGGACGCCGAGATCGGCCAGTGGGTCTACGGCTACGACCCTCGCGTTGCGAAGATCGGCGACAAATACTACGTTACGTGGTGCAACGGCTACCACGGTCCGACGATCGGCATTGCGTGGACGGATGATTTCGAGACGTTCCACCAGCTTGAAAACGCATTTCTTCCCTATAACCGCAACGGGGTTCTGTTTCCGCGCAAGATCGGGGGCCGGTTCGCGATGCTGTCGCGTCCGAGCGACACGGGTCACACGCCCTTCGGGGACATCTTCTATTCGGAGTCTCCGGACATGGAGTTCTGGGGCCGCCACCGTCATGTGATGTCTCCCTCGGCGTTCGAGGTTTCGGCGTGGCAGTGCATGAAGATCGGCGCGGGCCCCGTTCCCATCGAGACCTCGGAAGGGTGGCTGCTGTTCTACCACGGGGTGCTTCGCTCGTGCAACGGCTATGTCTACGCCTTCGGCTCGGCATTGCTGGATTTGGAGGAGCCGTGGAAGGTCACGGCCCGCAGCGGTCCCTACCTGATTTCGCCGCGCGAGATTTACGAACTGACGGGCGACGTTCCGAACGTGACGTTCCCGTGCGCTGCGCTGCACGATCCCGCGACGGGGCGCGTGGCCGTCTACTACGGATGCGCCGACACGGTTACGGGCCTTGCGTTCGGCTATATCCCCGAAATCATCGACTTCACGAAGAAAAACTCGATCCTCTGATGCGACTGCGACGAACGCTGCTTACCCTGGCGCTCGCCGCAGCCGTTTTCGGCGCTGCGGCTTCTGCGCAGACCCCTGCCGACCGGGTCGACCCGTTCATCGGGACTACGAACTTCGGGACCGCGAACCCCGGGGCGGTCACGCCGCACGGGATGATGTCGGTGGTTCCGTTCAACGTCATGGGGTCGGAGGAGAACGTCTACGACAAGGACGCCCGCTGGTGGTCCGCGCCCTATGAGTTCCACAACAAGTTCTTCACGGGCTTCGCCCATGTCACGCTGAGCGGCGTGGGGTGCCCCGAAATGGGGTCGCTGCTGACGATGGCCACGACGGGCCCTCTGACGGTGGATTACCGGGAGTACGGCACGTCGTACAGGGACGAAAAGGCCTCCCCGGGCTATTACTCGATCTTTCTGGACAAGTACGGCGTCCTTGCCGAAGCCACGGCCACGGCGCGTAGCTCGGCCGAGAGGTACACCTTTCCGGAAGGCACGGGGCATATTCTGTTAAATCTGGGCGAGGGTCTTACGAACGAGAGCGGTGCGATGGTTCGCCGGGTGAGCGCCACGGAGATCGAGGGCACGAAGCTGCTTGGGACGTTCTGCTACAATGCGCAGAAGGTATTCCCGGTCTATTTTGTTTTGCGGGTATCGAAAACTCCTTCGGCTTCAGGCTACTGGAAGAAACAGCGTGCAATGACGGGCGTGGAGGCCGAGTGGACCCCGGACAACGGGAGGTATAAACTCTACACGGAGTACGGGCGCGAGCTTTCGGGCGACGACGTGGGCTACTGGTTCTCCTTCGACGGCCTTGCGGCGGGCGAGCAGGTGGAGGTGCGCATGGGCATCTCGTATGTCTCTACGGAGAACGCGCGCAAAAACCTCGATGCCGAGCAGGCCGCGGACGCGCCGTTCGACGCCATCCGGGAACAGGCCCGCAAGGGCTGGAACGAGGCTCTGGGCAGAATCCGGGTCGAGGGCGGCGCCGAGCAGCAGCAGAGGGTGTTCTACACGGCGTTGTACCATGCGCTGCTGCACCCGAACCTCGTGAGCGACGTGAACGGCGAATACCCGCTGATGGAGCGTTCGGGCGAGACGGGCGTGACGGATGGCGAACGCTATACGGTCTTCTCGCTGTGGGACACCTGCCGGAACCTGCACCAGCTGCTGACGCTGGTCTACCCGGATCGTCAGCGGGAGATGCTGCGCTCGATGACGGGGATGTACGAGGAG
>OHKY01000653.1_pt1 | contig 11891 bp, 10 predicted proteins | sample 1568941 | NCBI WGS metagenome assembly OHKY01 (sample SAMEA3879521, study PRJEB24766) | human gut metagenome | biome: human-associated habitat; feature: feces | place: USA | collected 1985/1987 | reverse complement strand
ACCAGTTGACAAATATTGCACCGAAGTCCTCTTTGGGTATAACCTCCTCCTGAAGCCCAATTATTAACAATCATCGGTTTGTTCAATATTTTCTCCCGGATTATATCAAGCGTCTCTATCAATTCCGGATCGATAAACATCCATGCCCGTTCTCCATATTTTTTATAGACTTCGGGACAAACAAGTTCTTGTATTTTGAAGTGCTTACTTTTTTTCATTTCCTACTCCTTTTAATTTTTCGATTAACTCTTTCGCTTTTTCAATGTCTTTACAATTGATGATCTCTTTCATGGCTTCGGGGATATCAGCGGCGACCGACCGCTTCTCTTTCAAGTTCTCGAAGACACTGCGCAGTTCTATATACACGATACAGAGCGTCCCGAACATGGAGGCATAAGGAAGATTATAAACCGTGATAAATGAACCGACAATGTCGAATAACAGGAACATTATCTGAACTCTCCAATATTCTCCGATCTTTGCTACCGTTCGCCTAAGTTTATCGCTATAAATTTGCTCGTGTCGGGCTCTGGCTTTTTCAACTCCCGTCCACAAATCGATAAATACGGCTATAACCATTATGATCCAAAAAACTAAAATAATGACAGCTCGACGTTTTAATTCTCCGATCTGATCGCTGCTAATAAAATCTAAAATAATATCCATATCCTCCATATAATAAATAATTGAACAATTTGTCCGGCAATACCGCCTATCAGTGTTGCCCATAAATCGAGCCGGTCGAATTTCCCGCCCCATGCCTTGTCTCCATATTCCTTGCCGATCGCCAAGCCTACGGCAAACAGTAACGTGCCTATCAACGCCCCGAGAAATCCATATAAGATATGACGAGGACGGTTACTTTCTCTCAACCATTTCATCGAAGACCTCCTTCCTGATCCGGTGTCCATTCCGGGCTGTTCAACAGTTCCTCCAGATCTTTTCCTTGATAAATGGGATAGTTCTTTCTCTCCGAGTGTTCTTCTGATAGGGGTATTATGTCTCCGGCTATTGCCGATATCAGCCTTTCGTATGTTTCTACGTGTATGATCGCTTCTGTTCCTTCCACGTCCTGTCTTCTCGTTTCCCAATCCGGGTCTATCTCTTTGAGCTCTGATACCGGAATTCTGTAATATCTGTTCATCGTATTTTGGTTTTTAGAATTCGTTATTTTATCCGGCCTTGCCGTCTATATCTTCTCCGTTATATTGCAAACTCGCTTTATAGTTGTGTTCTATTTCTTCATCCGTTAATTTCCTCGTATATGCAAGGAAATCATAGATTTTAACCTTACACGAATATCTGGGTGGATTTGCATAAAAATTACCTGCTCCAATACATAAATTATATACATATTCAGGATTATTTATCAAACCGCCAGTATTCCCTAAATATATATTCAAAATGCCTTTTTCTAACGAGAAATCTTTTGTGTATAATTCACTTCCTAAATTAGATGAATTAAAATAACCATAAATATTGTTAGCTGGAATTTTGCCATTAGAGATACCCCCGAATAACGATCGGTCATTCCCAATCATAGATGTCAAGCTATAATAAGGAGATTGTTTTGTGTTTACAATATCTTCACAAACAAGAAGTACAGATTTTGTAGTAACGTCTGTCCATGCGACATTACTGAAGTCATCTACCCCGTCATATTGGATATAACCGTCTCCGTAACCCGATTCCGGCGTATATGCGAAGTTTTTATTTTCAAGGTCGTTCCCGTTGCCGGATAGATCCGGAAGAATGTTTTTATTCTCATTCGTGTTGCTTCGTCCTCTACCGGTATAGTAACCGATCAGACCCTCCCGGATGTAGTCCAATGCTTTCGATACTTTACATCGGGCTATCATACGGGGTTTTACTTCGGCGGCATTGCTGGCGAAATAGGTCTGTTCGTCACAGGTCGTTATTGCCGGTAAATCAAGAGAATATTCTGCCGGAGTAAATAATACATAATAATAGATAGTACTTTCATCCTCGATCATGGCTTTTAATGCTTCTTCCGTTGGATAGTCGGTTATATCATATACAACTGTAAATCCGTATCTCAGACTGTTTGTCCATACTCCATACACTTTATTCCACTTATTGGATGTGGAATCTCCTGTATAATAGAATTTATTGCTGTAAAAGACAGATATGTCAGGGGTTACTTGTGTTCCTTTTACCGATCCTCTTATAAGGACTTCTCTTAAATCTCCGTTACTATTAAGTGTTGAGATTGAAGTGACGGTGAATCCTGTACTCACACCTATCCGCTGTATCAGTTTCCATTCTTTTCCGTTATACACTACTTCATCGTATATGCTGTTTACTGATCGAAGGATACCGTCATGTCCCGCCTTTTTCATTGCTTCTTTGATGTTCAACAACTGGTAATCGCTGCTTTCTTTATCCTGCATGACTGACAAATACAGCCCTCTGTCTCCTACCGATCGCATAGGTACGGGATTCTCCGGAGTCGGTGTGCCGATCTGTTCCGTAAGCCCATGTATCGATAGGAACAACAGTTTATCGTCTCCCGGTTTCGTGTTCCAGATCGGAAAAGCTCGGCCGGAGGCCTCTACTTCCGGATGGTTCGTCCCGGAGGTTGAAGCGTGACCAAGCTTCCCTAAATGTCCTAAGTTCCCTAATCCGTTCATCATTCCATTACATTTGCTGTTCCCGATATCTCTATCGAATACCCCTCATATACCGAAAAGTATTCTGTCTGTCCGGACGGGAGGAGAACTCCGTTTCCGGTTTTATCTCCTCTATATTGCCAAAGCCGGCAGTCGGTAACGGCCGTTATCCGGATTATACGGCTTGCTCCTGACGGAAGTGTCCCGTCCGTGATGTCTTGGGCTGTTCCTATCGGCAATACCGGTACGGGATTGAGGTTCTTATCTAAGGGCATGATATTGTTCATATTGTTATGGTTTTATCGTTATGGTAATGTTACTGCTATTTCAATCGGACCGCCCGATACTCCTGTTTCTTCAACAAACAATGAAATCGAAGACTCCGAATTAGAAAACGATATTTTCCTGATTTCGCCATTTTCTGTCGCAAAAACAAAATTTCCTGTATAGGTCGTATCTTTAACGGTATATTTATAATAGAACAGATATCTTGTTCCTGTAGTAACATTTGTAATTATATCATTGAATGTGTTGTTTCCTAAAAACGGTATGGAGGTATCCGCATCGGTTATTTTTTCCGTACCAGCAGCGGTATTGAGATCGATATCTATGATTTCGATCGAGTCCAGTTTCCGCTTGTCCGACGAAGGCATCAGACCGTCATAGCTCTCCGTTACTGTTTTAAGAGTATTACTCCATGACGTCCAAATGCCGTCATTACCTTTACTCCGTTGCTCAACCCCGTTTACGGATAATCGGGTTTGCACTGTAAATATCGATCCGGTATCGACTCGAGTAACGGTCATCATATAACGGGTGTTGAACATATAGTTAGGATCTTTTACCAAATAAATACATCCGTTATCCGTAGCTAAATCGAGCTCTGACACATCAATCGCTTTTATTGCCGGTACGTTAGACAGGTCTGAAAGGGCAAGAGGTATCCGTTCCGGGTTTTCCTCCAGATCCAACAAGGTTATGAACGGCTCTCCTTCCGATGTGATGCCGATACTGCGGTTATTATCGGCATCGTCCCAAACCTTTAATGCTATAAAGCGGCGGGAATCATCCGTATCGTTGGTATATTCCGATTCATAAATACCGACTTTTTCCTGTATTGCTTTTTTATCTACATTCGTCAGATCTACGGGGACAAAGGGGGAGGACCATTCGCTCCATGCCGAGTCTCCGGATTTTTCCCTTACTAATACTTCGCCGGACGAGTCGCCGAATAATTTCTGTGTATATGTTTTTTCCCTGTTTATCGTATTTACACTCATATCTACCAACAGCAGCAAATACGAGCTATCGGTTTTTTGCTTATCGATGACAATATAACTGCCGGAAGATGTGGTATTGTCTATTGCCGACTTGTTTATTACTTTTAGCGATTCCGGTACTGTCGTGATAAATTCCCTGAATGCTTCGGCGCTGCTGTCATAATCCGGTCCATAAAGAACCTTGACCAAGTCTTCATCCGTGACATTCGACAGGTCTTTGTCGGCTTTATTTTTATCAACCAGTTCAAAGTTTTCATTAAAAGCATCGACCAGTTCCTGACCGGTACTCGGTGTCTGGCCACCGGCATTACTTTGTATTTTTTTCAAATCCATATTTAAATAGTATTTATCGTATTATTTGTATAAACCAGCCCTGCAGCATTTATCCGACCACGGGCCAAAAACCACTCACCGGGATAAACTTCTAAAATCCCGTCATCCGGATTCGGAGAATAAGATTGTTCCGTATCGGCAAACTTGATTTTAAGCGGCACCGATACCGGTTCTTCAATTATCGCGGGAATCTTAAAATCTTCCGATGAGACAAGTACTTTGGATTTCAGTCCGGACGAATCGATCAAGTAAATATCGTCCGAGGCGAGCATGTCCCGTAAGAACATCAGCTCGTCACGATCTTTAAATCCCGTTTCAGCGGTGATCAATACCATTCCTTGTTTTCTCTGGTTCGAAGCTGCATAATCCATTACATCCTGATCCCAATAGGAATGTTCAAAACTCTCCTCCGAGTCGAAGTGAGTAGAAAGTTCTGCTTTCCCGGTCACTTCAAGTTGCTCATAACATCCGAGAGAATTACGAAAACGCAGTAAATACCGGTTTACCGACACAGAGCCCGGAGTGAAAACCAAAATAAAACTCAGTATACCATTGAACATGAACGATAAATACGCCGGCAATTCGTCAAAATCTGAAAAAAACTTTTTTCTTATTTCCGGTATATTGAGAGTATAGATTGCCAATTTTTTCGAACTCTGTACGATCGGACATGCATAAACATGATTGGTCGGACTGGCTACATGTACCTGCAGATCAGGAGATCCTAATATTTTCAAAGGGACAATCTCGGTTTCGCGCCACACTATGATTTTCCCGTTCGTCCGTGTCGTCAGAGCCGCATTACCCGACATTTTATATTCAATATAATTATCAATAGGACTATTCCGGGAAAAGAACTTGCTGATACCTCCCCAAACAGCAATATACTTACCTGAAAACAGTTCCGTCTCACCGTTGAATAATTCCGTCAATTTTATCTCATATTCACATAGCTGTTCCGAATCATCACAAAAAGAGATTTCGGTCATGTCCCGGTCTTTAACCGATACAATGGTTTGAAGAATATCCGAAATATCAATCTTTATACTTTTAAGAATATTATATACCGATTCATATATCACTTCTTCTTCATATATAACTTGCATACGGATACGAGCACCTCCTCTGGGCAAGTTAATCGATACCGGAATCGGATTATTGACCAGCGCATAAGCCGGAACTGTTACTTCAACTTGGGTCATATACAGGAATTGTTATACTATTTTGATACTGAAAAGAACACCGGACGTTCCGCTTTAGAAAAGCATCTCTTTCCCCGGAAGGAATCGTCAAGAACCAGTACAGGTCTTCAGTTCCCTTATCCGCATTTCCGGGCAATGCCCGGAATGCCGGCAACAGTTGGGAACAGTTAATGATATTCGGTACGCTAACTTTCATATTCAACGGTTTTTATCACAAAATAAAACACCGGATCACATACCTTAAAGGACATCAGATAAGCGAGACATAAACACCGGCATAATAATCTATTATATTATCCCGATAAAAAGGTCCGCGCCAAATAAAGTATGCATGCAGTTTATACTTTTTCAAAATTTCTACACTATTTTCAAAATCGGCCTTAGTAGGTGCATTAAGATAATTAAAGTCATCAGCTCCGGGTTCTGTAACTATCTCATAATGCTCTACCCTGATGTCTTTTGCTGATTCCGGGAAATTATCTTCGTTTGATATATAATCTTCAAGAGCATCCGCAATATATTCTATCGAATCCCAGTAATAGAGTTGCGGAATCGGGTCAACAGGCTCATACTCATCGGAGTCGTATGGTTGAAGTAAGGTAAGACTCCGAAGTTTCATGTTGATAGCGCTATCCTTACTTTTCCCGACAATCTGAGTAAAGCTTTCCGGAAGAAAAGATTGCCCATCGATCAGCAGTTTCCGGCTGAAATCCAAATTATATAAGGTTATTTTAGGAAGAATCAACGGCTGTGTTATCTCTTGGTTGGCATGCCTCATGAAATCCATATAATCACGAAAAAAATTCATAACCAATCCCGAACTACCCTGATAGACAAGATCTAATGAGAACTCATTTCCATTGATATTTACTCGGTTTCCACTTCGGGGTTCGAAACTGAAAATAGAGCCGAAACAAGAGCCGCCATTATGCAACGCAAAACAGATAGACAAAGGTGCTCTCTCCTCTCTTTCCGATTCTGTTTTCTTATCCGCACTAACATGCAACGACGTATTCAAGTTCAATTCCCCAGCATCCAAATAAGGGGCCGGATTATATTGAGTTATTGCGGATAAAATAGGCAAAGCGTTATCCGGACTTTTTATTTCTTCATATTCCAAATTCTCAATTTCAAGATTCCATTCAAAAAAAGATGATGATATCAGATGAAAACCATCCCCATATATCGCATTATAAAAGAACTGTCCAGTTTCTTTAACATAAACATAAATATATTTAGAAATCGGAAGTGAAGGATCAAACAAATCCCAAGCAGACAAAGAAGTTATTATGCCACCACAACTTTTCAAGAACTCACTATAAGTTTTTTTGCTTGTCTCAGTAAGATCTCCCGATTTGTTGCAACTGAACTTTAGCTGTTTCCCCTTAGAAACACCGATTTCAGGATTTCCCGACTTGAAGAGCGAATAATCTTCCGACTCTGGAGATTGAAGAATATCCTTGATCAATTTTATCCGTACATTCTTCGTATTCGAATCGACAAAATACACGGCTCCGAATTTTCCCCAAACCATAGACAAAATATCCTCAATCGTACAGTCAGGCATCAGATCAGAATAGCGGATCTTACCGGCAACGATAGTGTCCCATGTATTGTTCAGCACACAGATACTGCTAAGTTGAAAATCTTCCCGGAAAGGATTCTCTATTAAATTAAATCCCAAATATTTCCAAACCAACTGCAACAATACATGCAATTTTAGGAATGGAGATATCCCGTAACCTATAGGGACTTTTATATCCTTATATTCCGAATCGACTTTAACCGATATAGTTCTCTTTTTCTCTCCTACAAATACCGTTTGATCCGATTTTTTTAGCTCATTCAAGATCATAAGATTCTTCCGTATTCCGGTATCCCCGTCTTTTTCAAAGGAAGTAACGACCGGAAAAATCCCGAAGTCCGATTCATCGAACCTGGCACGGTCGATTAAAATTCCTTTCAGCATGCTTAATATATGCGATATACCCGTAGAGGGCAAAGGTGGATAAAAGACCGGCAATCCGGTCATATCCGCCAGCTTAGTTTTATTCATTTTCGAATACGCTTCACTCTCTCCGAATCCGATATTCGCTTCTATGTTTTCCCCTACGGCAGTCACATTCATTATACCTGATTTTATCAAAACACCGTCTCTTACTTCGACTTGTTCATCTCCGCTTACTTTATTGTACCTATCCAAACGATTTGGGAAACCGAACAACCGAAGGTTCTTGGGTGTTTTCGGAAAATTCATTGAGACAGATTGTGTCCCTTTCATGTTGAAAATGGGAGAAGTGTTATCGATCTCGATTTGCTTTTCTTTCAGGTCGAGTATCTCCCCGTTTTTAATAACTTGCATAAGAAATGTTTTTTAGTATTTTCGGGTAAAAGGTTTTTCCGACGCCTCTCTTCTTTGCTGTATCTTATCAAAATCGGTCAAGCTCCAGAATGAGCGTGCCTCTATCCCGTTCGATTTCAGATAAAGCAGCAGATCTCTCGTTTCCGATATTATCGCTGACAGGTCATCCTGTTGCCGTTCTCCGCCGTATGTATAATCCGGATTCTGTCGGGCGGCAGAGCCGATAAATCCGCCGTTCTCAAATCCCGCCATGCGCTGGCGCATCAGCAGATTCATATCGACGGTACGCACGGTTCCGCTCCTTTGGGCACTGTCTATCATATCGAGTAAGGGGCGGATCGTCGGGTTCGATACGGCATCATTCGACGCTACCCACTCCCGGCTCTTACCGACCGGTCCGTCACCCACGATAACGGTAGGAGAACCGATATATCCCCGGCGTTTAGGACTCAAAGCTGCCTTATATCTCTTTCCATCCTGCTCACGCTTCACATCGATATACCCTCCGCTTTCTCTCCCTGTCACTACCCTTTCCCCATAAAAAGAAGAAGATGAAGAAGATGATGATGACGAAGTGTTAAGCTTCATATTTTTCACTTTATCCCGCTCTGCTTTCGCCGAGACAATCTGTGCAGCACCGGTTGCAGCCATAAATGCTGCAGCAATACTCCCTCCGATAGGACCCAATTGTGCGTATGCCTGCATTATGGCAACAGCCGTATCTGCTATAATCTGAGATATTTTAATTGCAAAATTTACATCCGCATATTTTTTCTGTACATCTAACTTTTTCTGGGCTTTCTCGTTCTCGAGGCGCTCCACTTCTTCCGCATTTCCTTGTGCGGCTTCTATGGCAACATCATACTTAGCGTCTATCTGGTCAAGTTCTGCCTGCTGCATGGCTTCAACAGCATTGCTTGCCAGACCCGAATAAGTATCGAAATACCCTTTAGCCCGCTGTACCTGAAGCTGGTTTTTAGCCTGCTGATACTCTTCTTCTTTTAACAGTCCTTGAGCATATTGCTGCTCAAGCATATCCATTTGTAACTGGTATTCTTCCTGCATCGAAAATATCCCGTACTGTTGGCGGATATTCGCCCGTTCCTGTTCCCCTTTGAGCAAAATATTCGTCTTGACCCGTTCGTATACGGCATCTAACTCCGTCGTGTCGAGACCTTGCTTTTGGGCTTCAGCCTTGCGGGCTTTATAGACCGATTCGAGAAACTTCAATTGCGTGTCGGTCTCGTTCTCCTGATCGGTCAGGTTAAACTGGTCTTTGAAGTCTTTCAGCAGAGAAGACATCTTTATTCCCTGTTCGGCACGCTTGTCTTCTACCTGCTGTTCGATTTTCAGTACCTCATTACCCGCTTCCCTAACAATCTCCGCTTTCAGCCTCCCGTTCTGCACCTCAAGATTGGTCAATTCGTTGAGATACTCCTTTTGCAAGGTCAGACGGGTTTTTAACTCTTCCTCTTCCAAGGCCAATATAGCGACGTCATACCGTTCTTTCGTTATCTTCTGGTCGGCCAGTTGTTTGGTAAATTGCAGTTTCAGCTGACGATAGCCCTCCTCTTCCTGCGCCATCCGGTCGGCCCATTTCGCCTTTACATTATCGATTTCCGCCCGGTCTATCCGGTTATCGATGTCAATACCCTTCGATTCCGTATCCGATATTTGCCCGGCGATCGAATCTTTTTTTTTCGTATCTTTCTCCCTTTGGTAATACATCGTGAGGATTTTCAGTTTCTCGTCAAGAAACTCCCGTTCGGCCTTAAGATTTTGCAGGTTATACTCCTCGTCCGTGAGATTTTCCTTTTCCCGGTTCTGTTTGATAGACAAGAGGCGTGCCTTGTACGCATTGTCATTGGCCGATACATCTGCCGACATGGAGTCGGGAGATTTCGAGGCTTTATTGTCATTGACGTTTTTTCTATCTCCGGAAAGACTTTTTGACGAATTGTCGATTTTGAACAAATCAGACATATAACTGTTGATCAGGTTTTCATACTTCTCGACATCGCTTTTCAGTTTACCCAATTTTTTATTTATCGCTTTATATACCGTCGGAGACATTCCATGCGCTACCGCGGCCTGATTCTCGTTATCATATTTTGAATCAGACGCTGCGTTTTTGACTTCAAGATACCTGTATGCGTCATCTCCGAGACTTTTGATATATTCATCTCTTTTGTTTTCCGCATCAACAAGCTTTCGGCTGGCTATCTCTGTCATGGCAGACAGTTTTAATTTCTTGACATAGTTGTCCAAGGCATCGCTGTTGTCATTAATCAATTTTCCTTCCTCGGTTAACGAGCCATGATATTCGGGTACTATTTTTTGTATTTCAAGAATGGCGGCTTTCCGTTCATCATAGCTTTTAGATGAATCATGTATTACTTTTCTTAACCGGTTCAGAGTACTGGTCTCATGACTTGTTTGCCGATTGGCCTCAGATAAGATATCCATAGTCTCGGACGTCCGGTTTCTAAAAGTCATAAACGCCGTCGCTGCAGCGGTGAGTGTACCGATCAATAATCCAACAGGATTCATCTTGGTTATCGCATTGAATAACTTCATGGCAGCGGTAGCTCGGGTTATATTGCCGGTTAATTTAGCTTTAGCCGCTGCAAATAGCAGAGTAACAGCCTTGACGGATGACATCACCACCTCTTGCGCTTTGACTATTGCCGTACTTATGGCTGTCGCTTTCGCCACCAGTTTCTGAGCCGTAATAAATGATGTGAGAGCCAGAACCGCACTGATGATCGCCGCCCGGTTCTTCACTACCCATCCGGTAGCTTCGAGCAGGCCTATTTTGAACGAACCGAAAGTCGCATCAAGATTTTGTTTAAGAGGAAGAAGGGTTTCTCCCAATTTCATCTGGGCGTTCTGCAGCTTCACCGTACGTTGAGCCATCTTATCGGCCTCCGATATATAGCTCCCGCCCGCCTCGGCGAGCTGCTTGTCCACGATAGAGGCGACTGCGGACATGAAGTCGCCCGTCTTTGCCATCTGCTCGTTTATTTCGGCGGCCGACAATCCGAGGTTGTCGAGTATCAGCACCGACTTCCGCCCCAGACCGGTAACGATGGAGTTGGTCATATACTCGACCGACTGTCCGGTCTGCTGCGCCTTGAGTTGGGCAAATTCGAGATACTTGCCGAGATCTTCCAACGGTATTCTGAAGTCTTTCGCCATATTGGCGGCTTTCATCAGCTCAAGATCGTTTACCGTCCCCTTGGTCGCCTTGCGCAGGTTATCGAGCAGATCGGGACGGTCCAGCGCCTCGAACGCACGGGTCACCCCATCGGCGGCCGCCGCCATATTGACGCCCTCGGCAACGAGGTCTTTCATGCCGGAAACCATGCTCCAAAGCCAATTTGTAAGTTGTGTAAGTATATTTCCTCCAAAAGCAGCAATACCCCCTTTCATAAGAATAGACTTGCCCAAAGACTCTTCCGCCTGTTTACCCGCCTTTTTGAGTTCGTTCATTTTGGAGCGGGTCTCGGTAAGTTCTTTTTGCAGCTTGTTCCACTCTTCGGGATGCAGGTTGCGGGAGGTGCGGTTCATCTGGCTCTCCAAGTCCTGCGCCCGCCTTCGGAGCTGCGACATGGAGAGGTTGGCGAGCCCCATCTGATTCTCGAGCCGTTTTATCTGTTCCCGGTTCGCCTTCAGGGTATTGTTGTTCTCACGGAGCACGCCGTTCAAGTTGCGGTACTCGTCCGATTCCTTCTTTCCGGCGGCTTCCAACTGGCGCATCTCTTTCTGTACGCCCTTGTTCGCCTCCTGCAACTCCTTGTTTACTTTTATCAGGCTGTTTATCTCCTTCTCGGCCGCCGAGGCGTCGAGGGTGAGTATCCATTTGATCTGGTCTTCTGTCAGTCGTGATGCCATACAGGTACTTTTTTTACGGTAAAAGTACCCATGGTTACCGGGGATGTAAAGGACAGGTCGGTCTTATAAGGAATGAAGTAAGAATTTCGTTAAGGGTATTCCGATAATCGGGGTAAGAAAAAACGATAACACGAATGCGCATACCCGGTCAAATTTTTCCCACTTGCCGGTAAACAGCCAGACGCAGAGC
>OHKY01000645.1_pt1 | contig 12030 bp, 9 predicted proteins | sample 1568941 | NCBI WGS metagenome assembly OHKY01 (sample SAMEA3879521, study PRJEB24766) | human gut metagenome | biome: human-associated habitat; feature: feces | place: USA | collected 1985/1987 | reverse complement strand
GGATGGAGGGTATATTTGATTTCCTCATAATAGTCAGTAAAGATTCTTTGCAAGATATTCATAAGTCTATTATGCAGGAAAAGAGGAGAAAAAGAAACCCCAACCCCTCAAGATGAGGGCACTGAAAAACCTACCTCTTTAAATTTCAAATTTTATATTCTTTCTATTGCTGATTTCTTGTCTTGCATGCGGATTCTTTTTATTTTTCACTTATCAGCTTAATAATTCTCTTGAGATTTACTGCAAATATAGCCATAGCTCCCTGCATTTCTATGCCAATAAGACCTGATGATGACGCAACGTCATAACCATGCCTATGTTTTAATTCACTATTTCTTGCCTCTATTTTATAGCGTTCTTTCGCCATTTCTTTGAAATGTTCAATTTCTTGAAATTGATCCTGCTCACTATGCGAATCACAAATCAGTGTTTCTGTGTAGGTTTTCCTTTTTGCTCCTTCTTTATAACAACCCGCCTTATAAAGACATCTTTTACATTTTTCTATATCGAAAAAGTATGTCATTCGAGGATTCTTTCCTGCTTTTTTTCGCTTATCAAGATATTTATGAATTGCCAGATGTCCTGCTTTGCATTGATACATTCTGGCATCTTTATTAAATTCGAATTCATCTGGCTTTATACGATTCCCTTGGGTAACAATACTGTTTAACCGGGAGATAAGTTCATAATGATTATCCTTTGCAGCATCAACGTTTTCCTTACTTGAATAGGCTTTGTCACCAATCACAGTTTCAACTTTCATTCCCGCAGCTCTGCTTTTCCGAACCAAAGCTGGCAATTCTTTTCCGTCTGTTTTTTCACCACTGGTAATGGTCGCAGCTGTAATAATTCGTCTTTGAAATCAACATATCCAACAGATTCATATCTTTCAAACGTAGTTTACGAAATTTTGTCAAAGAACTGGGATTAATAACAGTTTCTTCTGGTGCCATATCCAAAAAGTATTTAAATGACATATCATACTTAGAACGTTCTACGACATCAACATCAGATAAATCATAGATAGCTTTTAAAAGCAAGTACTTAAACATTCGAATAGGCGGAACTGCATTACGTCCATTATCAAGACAATATTTATCAAGCAATTCATCATAAATAAATTCAAAATCAACCAGTTCTTTTATCTGACGAAGCAGGTTGTCTTTTGGAACCACCAGTTCATATATTTCCATATAAGGACTAAGTACTAATTTCTGCTGTTGTTCAATCATAAAAACACCGCCTATACTTGATATCTATATTATATCAAACATAGGCGGTACTATCTACTTTTTCAGTGCCCTCGATTGAGGGGCAGGGGAGTTGAATAGGCGAAGCCTATTTTTTATGAAATTATTCGGCTGCGTTATCTTTTACTTCTGCAAGCATATAAGGATTATATTTACTTTTACGCTTAAATATAATATAATTTAAGCACAAAAGGAAATACCGAGGATAAGGAGGACAACTATGTCAACATCAGATATTTTGGAATCGCTAATTGAAAAAGACAATGGATATTTGATTACATCGAAGGCCGTTGAATCAGGTGTATCAAAGCCATCTGTCTCAAAATACGTCAGAGAGCATGATATGGAAAAAGTGGCACATGGTATTTATATCTTAGATAATGTGTGGCCAGATGAGTTGTTTGTACTCCAGCAACGAAATAAGAATATTATTTATTCGGGCGAGACCGCCCTTTATTTGCATGGTCTTATCGACAGAGAATACAGTCATATTTGTTTCACTGTTCCTACCGGGTATAATGCAACACATATCAAAAAGAAAAACAAAGAAGTTCGTTATGCAAACCCAGAGATTCTTGATATGGGGATCTGTGAAATCCCGTCAAGCAGCGGTAATTTGGTTAAAGTATATGACAAGGAAAGATGTATTTGTGATTTGATTAAAGATCGAAAGAAATATGAAATTCAGTTATATCAGACAGCAATCAAGGACTATATGTCCTCGAAGGAAAAGAATCTTTCAAGATTGATTGAGTATGCGGTTAAACTTGGAGTAAGGGATGAAGTGATGATGTATGTGGAGGTAATGGTATGATTCATACAGCGAAACAACTTAAAGACAAAGTAAAAAACATGTCCGGCGGGAATAGTGAAGTTGCGCAAGCACTAATTAGAACATATTTTATGGAAAGGTTCTTAGAAAGAGTTTCTGTTTCTGAATACAGGAATAATTTTATTCTGAAAGGCGGAATGCTTGTTGCTTCTATTGTTGGTGTAGATATGAGAGCTACAATGGATATCGATACCACTGTGAAAGCATTACCTCTTAATGAGAAGGATGCTAGAGCAATCATTGAGAGAATCGGTGAGCTTCAGCTTGAAGATGGGATAACCTTTAAGATTAAGTCAGTAAAAGAAATCATGGAAGATTTTGATTATCCTGGCATTAGGATGATGATAGAAGCTAATCTGGAACGAATGAGACAACCTTTTAAGATCGATATTTCTACGGATGATGCAATCACGCCAGGTGCAGTGGAGTATAAATACAAGCTTAGCTGTGTAGATAGTTGTACGCGTTTTTCATATGTTTTTCCAGAATGTTTTGCACCTGATCCCGTGAAAAGATTCCGGGAGAACATTAGACATGGAAGGAGGAAAATTATGAGGAAGTATTGGCGTGGTATTGCAATTGCCGGAGTAGTGGCAGTCATTTCAGGGTGTGGAGCCGCAAGCGGTTCTAAAAACAGCATCAATAACGGGTATATCATGGAGACAGCAGCCGCTGCCATGGATGTGGAGAATGAGAAGGGGGAGATGTCCGGGGAAGGGGCATCAGCTTTTGTGGATACAGCAGCGGGCACAGCATCAGGAACAGAGAATATGGCAACAGTAGAAACAGGCCGAAAGCTGATCAGAACTGCCAGCATGGACGTTGAGACTGAGCAGTTTGAGCAGTTGATGACAGCTTTGAAAACACAGATCAGGCAGTTCGGCGGATATATTGAAAATGAAAATGTTTCTGGCAATCAATTAGACTGGCAGGGCAATCCTATGATGCGCTGGGCTGATCTGACCGTACGTGTGCCCAAGGACCGGTTGGATGAATTCTTAAATGGTGTGGAGTCAGCAGGAAACGTAGTTAGAAGGTCAGAAAGCACCAAGGATGTGACACTGCAGTACAGTGACATCGAGAGCCGCAAAAAGACATTAAAGATTGAACAGGACCGTTTGTGGGTACTGCTTGAAAAGGCAGACTCCATGGATAGCATCATCGCATTAGAAGAGCGGCTGTCAGATATCCGTTATGAACTGGAATCTTACGAATCCCAGCTGCGTCTCTATGACAACCAGATCGAGTACAGTCAGGTGACGTTAAATATTAACGAAGTGAAGCGGTATACCGAGGCTGTTCCGGAATCTGCTGGAGAGCAGATTTTAAAGGGATTGTCAGATAATGGAAGGCGGTTGGCAGAAGGAGTGAAAAACTTTGGAATCTGTGTGATCATTACCAGCCCGTTCTGGATAACAGCAGCAGTGATCGGGTGCCTGGTGTGGAAGCTCCGGAAAACTTTCAGGAGCCGGAAATCTGGAAAAATAAGAATCGGCAGAAAGAAGGATACAGAGGTATCTCAGGTTAAACTGCAGGATTATGATCATATGCAGGGAGGAGAAAAAGACAACCCGGCACCGGATCAGCGGAAACAGTAGTTAAAGAAATGATTATGTAGATACTTAAATTCCAGGAGACAGAACACTATGGGAAAATCACTTACAAGAAAGATCATTGAATCTCACTATGTATCCGGAAGCATGAAAGCCGGAGAAGAAGTTTTTATAAAAGTAGATCAGACACTGACACATGATATTAACGCAGTTATGACTTATCTGGCATTTGAAGCCATTGGCCTGGACCGGATCCGCACTGAATGCAGCGTAAGCTATCTGGATCATAACCTTCTTTATGTAGATCATAAGACCCCGGATGACCATATTTACTTACAGTCTGCAGCTGAGCGCTTCGGTGTCCATGTTTCCAGACCTGGAAACGGTATCTGCCACGCAGTCCAGGTATCCCGTTTCGGCGCTCCTGGAAAGGTAAGCATGGGCGGTGACAGCCATACACCTCACGGCGGTTCCATTGGTATGCTGTGTATCGGTGTGGGTGGTATGGATGTTGCAACAGCCATGACCGGCGTTCCTATGCGTCTGAAAATGCCAAGAGTCATCAAAGTCAACCTGACCGGCGCTTTAAAGCCAGGTGTCAACGCAAAAGAAGTCATTTTAGAGATGCTTCGCCGTGTGACTATTAAGGGCGGTCTTGGAAATGTATATGAATACGCAGGTCCTGGCGCGGCAACTCTGGAAGTTCCTCAGAGAGCAACTATTACCAACATGGGCGCGGAACTGGGCGCTACTACCTCTATTTTCCCGGCAGATGAGCAGGTAAGAAAGTTTATGAAGTCCCAGGGAAGAGAAGATGAGTACAGAGAACTTCTTCCAGATGAGGACGCAGAATATGATGAAGTGGTCGATCTTGATCTTAGCTCCTTACAGCCATTAGTAGCATGCCCCCACCAGCCGGACAATGTAAAACCTCTGTCCGAGGTAGAAAAACTTCCTGTTCAGCAGGTATTTATCGGCAGCTGTACCAACGCAAGTTATGCAGATATTGCAAAGGCAGCTCTGGTATTTAAGGGACATAAGGTAAATGATAATGTAAGCTGTACCTGTGCCATTGCTTCCAGACAGACCTACAAAGCATTGATGGAAGACGGTTATCTGGGAATGCTTATGGATGCAGGTGTACGTATCCTGGAGATCGCCTGCGGACCATGTTGTGCTATCGGCCAGACACCGGCTACAGAAGGCATTGCAGTGCGTACTTCCAACCGTAACTTTAAGGGCCGTGCAGGTAATCCAAATGCAAAGATCTATCTGGTAAGCCCGGAAAGTGCAGCAGCCACTGCGATCATGGGAACATTTGCAACAGCAGCAGATATTTTAGGAGATCAGATTGACATTCTGGCAGCTGTTCATGAAAAAGATGAGTATGAGATCAATGATAACCTGATCATAAAACCTCTTCCGGAAGAGGAAGCTAAGAAGGTAGAGATCGTCCGTGGACCAAACATCAAGTTCCTTCCAGTTCCGGAAGTACCGGTTCAGCACTTAAAAGTGCCGGTAAGCTTAAAGGGCGGCGACAATATTTCCACCGATGACATCACACCAGCCAGCGCAGAGTTTTCCAGTATGCGTTCCAACATCCCGCTGATGTCCAAATACTGCTATCACAGATATGATCCTGAGTTCTCTGAGAGAGCAAGAGAAATGGGCTCCAGTATCATCATTGGCGGTGAGAACTATGGTCAGGGCTCCTCCAGAGAGCATGCAGCCATCAACCCAATGTATCTAGGAGTAAAATGTGTCATTGCCAAGAGTATTGCCCGTATCCACAAAGGAAATCTGGTAAATCATGGTATCGTCCCAATGCTTTTTGAGGATCCGGCTGATTATGAGAAGATCGATCTGAGAGATGAACTGGAGATCGAGAACTTCTTAGACCAGATCCAGGCAAGGGAAGTAGAAGTAAAAGATGTAACAAAGGGCTTTACCTTTAAGGTGAAATTAGATCTTACAGATAATGAGCTGGAAGTAGTTCTCTGCGGTGGCCAGCTGCGGTATCTGAAGAGAGAACTGGTAAAGCAGGGGGTTATTGATAAAGAATAATTACAGATAAAGAGCAGAAATGTTCATGTGACAAACAAAGATAAAAAACAGAAATGATTGCCATAAAAAACATCGGTACACAGGAATTCACCAGCCTGGAGTACTGATGTTTTTTTGTGGTCATATATCAAAAAGCATTTTACAAATCCTGAAATATAAAATAAACTAGATAAAAACAGACAGAAATAAATACAAAAGACAACAGGAGAGATCGCATATGGATAATACAAAAAGAAAAGGTGCCATCAGCGTTACGATCACCTACATCTGCTGGGGACTGCTGACTGTTTTCTGGAACCTGCTTGCAGAGGTAAATTCCGCCTATGTACTGGCCCAGAGAGTAGTCTGGTCCATGCTTTTTATGCTTGGCTATCTGGCAGTGACCGGGCGGTGGGGAGATATCAGACAGGTATTTGCAGACAAAAAGACCATGATCTGCTGTATGGTCAGCGGTGTTTTAGTATGTGTCAACTGGGGTGTATATATTTTCGCTATCAATTCAGGGCATGTACTGGATGCCAGTCTGGGATATTTTCTGGAACCTATTTTTGTAACAGCCATCGGCGTATTTTTATTTCATGAAAAAATGAGCCGTTTAGAGCAGATGACAGCACTGTTTTCCATTATCGGTGTAGGTTATCTCATGGGCGTTTACCGCATGGTTCCGGTAATGGCAATGGTCATCGGTTTAAGTTTTGCTTTTTACGGGGCAGTGAAGAAAAGTGTGCATCTGGATGCAGGACTTTCCCTGTTTGCAGAGACCTTATTTGTAACTCCGATCGCGCTGCTGTTCTGTGTTTACAGCGAAATGAACGGACACGGAAGTCTGGGAGTTCTTCATGGAATGCAGTTTTTACTGTTTCCAATGGCAGGTGTGATCACATCCGTTCCATTGCTGTTATTTAATAAGGGTGTAAAAATGATCCCTTATTACCTTACCGGTATTTTAATGTATGTGAACCCCACCATCCAGTTCCTTATGGGACGCTTTTACTTCCATGAACCACTGGAGATCCACCGCCTCATCGCTTTCTGCTTTATCTGGGTGGGAGTTGGATTTACGATTTGGCATAATTTAAAAGAAATGAGAAAATAGAAAGATCACGAAAACATCATATTTATAAATGCAGAACCGGCAGGAGAGGGAAATACTTTCCTGCCGGTTCTGTATTTATATATTTTGATAGAGTTGGTAAGGGAGTCTGTCTGGTTTATTTATTATGTTTCTTCCACGCTTCATCCATGCGCTTTAATGCAGTTTCCAGTACATGGGTCGGGCAAGCAAGGTTGATACGTTCGAAGCATTCACCAGGTTCGCCGAATACATAGCCTTCATCTGTAAAGATAAATGCTTCCTGGGTCATAAATGCCTCCAGCTCTTTATAAGTAAGGCCAAGTCCTCTGCAGTCCAGCCACTGTAAGTAGGTTCCTTCCAGGCGCATTACTTTGATCTGTGGGAAATGCTCTGCCATGAAGTCCTCTACTACCCGACGGTTGTGGTCCAGGATAGGAAGTAATTCTTCCAGCCAGTCCTCGCAGTCATTGTATGCGATCTCACAGCCCTTATAACCAGCCATGTTGCAGAAGAATACAGCCTGGCTCTCACGGTAGTCATAAACTTTCTGCTTTAATTCCGGATTTGGAACAATGATATTGGAGGTCATCATACCAGCCATATTGAAGGTCTTGCTTGGTGAGGTGCATACGATACAGTTCTGTGCCATTTCTTCGGAAACAGTTGCATATACAGTGTGCTCATAACCTGGCATGATCAGGTCATTGTGGATCTCATCTGCAACTACCATAACATTGTTCTTCAAGCAGATCTCACCGATCTTAGCCAGTTCTTCTTTGGTCCATACACGGCCAACCGGGTTGTGCGGGCTGCATAATAACAGAAGTTTGTTCTTTGGATCTTTTGCCTTTTCTTCAAAGTCTGCAAAATCGATCTCATAGTGGTCGCCGGTAAGCAGCAGACGGCTTTCTGCCAGAGTACGGCCGCCTTTACGTACTGCATTGTAAAATGGATAGTAAACAGGTGTGAATAAGAGAACACCATCACCTGGAGCTGTAAACAGGTTTACCATGTGGTACAGTGCAGGTACAACGCCTGGATACTCTACGATCCATTCTTTCTTAATATCCCAGTTGTGACGACGTTTCATCCAGCCGATCACTGCATCGTAATAAGCATCGGTTGCAAAGGTATATCCCATAATGGAGTTTTTCAGATATTCTCCAATGCCTTCTGCGATCTGTGGCGGGTTTTTAAATTCCATATCTGCTACGGAAAATGGTACGGTTCCCTCCGGTACATTTGGGTTTGCTGCATACATGCCGTCCCACTTGCTGGAACCTGTGTTTTCTCTGGATACCTGTGTTGTAAAATCGTATTTCATGAGAAAGATCCTGATATTTCTTACTGTTTTTAATTAAAATTTAGTTTTCTGCCTTTTCTTCATCCCTGCAGTTTTCCTCATAACTTGGGCTTAAGTCAACATGGCTCATACGTGCCTGTGCGAAAATAATGGAGATGATCAGAAGTACTACGTTTCCAATAATAAGTCCCTTGGACAGCTGGGTCACGTTCAGCCAGATGTTAAATACAGCACAAGCTGTAGAGAAAATAACGATGGCAGTCATTACAGGGCCGCTGACTTTAAACTTGGAATTAGCCCAGCCTTTTGGACAAATGATAGGCAATTTCCATGTAAATGCGCAGATGATAGCAACTGCCAGAGTGGTCATGATCAGGGAAAGGTTTCCAAGGATGCTGACGGATAAACCGGAAATGATGCATACAACTGCGATCACATACAGGATGCCAAGGAGTACAACGGGTGTTTTAAACTTTGGATGGAGGTAAGCCAGCTGCTGAGGCAGCCATCCGTCATCACAGCCCTGTAAGATCGGCTTGGTAGCCCATGCAAACTGTGCGTTTAAAGTAGAGATCAGTGCAAACATTGCGCCGCAGGTCATGAAGAATACATACAGCGGACGGGAAAGAACATACTGTGCAACCAGTGACAGATTTTCGCCAGCAACCTGTTCCACAGGAAGTACGCCGGCTGCAACGATACCGATCAGGCCATAAATAACGGCTACGATCAAAGTGGAAACAAGCATAACTACCGGGATGTCCCTGGTTGGATTTTTTGCTTCTGCAGACAGGTTTGCGACTACGGTACTTCCGCCGACTGCGAAGGTTAAAAGTCCGCCGGCCTGGAAGAGTCCGCCGATCCCGCCGGTTAAAAATCCGTTTGTCAGATAATCAGGCTGTACATGTTTCAGACCAACGACTGCGAATAATCCCAGGGCGATGCAAAGCATTGCTACGATCAGGTTCTGGAATTTCTCCATAATATCAACGCCTACGATATTAATAAGGAAGAAAAGAGTTGTAACAATAAGTGCGATCACTTTTTCGTTTCCGAAGCCGAAAAGTGAAATAAAATAACTTGCAAATGACAGTGAATACATTGCCAGTGATAAGTTGCTTAAGGTATTAACTACGGTGTAGATACCTGCCATACGTGTGCCGCCTAACATTGCCACCATGGTGTATTCACCGCCGCGGGCACGGACTGCACCGCAGATCAGGATCTTTGGAATGGAATAACCGACAACCAGAACTGCTGCGATCAGAAATGAGATCGGAACGGAACGGCCTGTAAGAGCGATGGCGGAACCTAAAAGTGTCATAATACCGGCTCCGATGATCTGACCGATTGCCGTACTCATCAGATCCCAGAAGCCCAGAGTCTGCTTTAACTGCTTTGTGGAACTACCCTGTTTTGCCATGTGAATATGTCCCCCTTTTCTTGGGATGTACACTTAAAGTACATCGGGATGTGTAAGATAATGTGTTCGTTTCTGAGAGCGTCCCCTCATTGAATGTTTAGCTGCTAATCATTGACTTTAAAATAGCACTACTGGTATAAAAAAACAAGAGTATATTTTGAAAATACACGAAGATTGGCGATATTACACAAAAAAGATCTGCCGTTTTGACAGATCTCACAAGAGATTTGAATGTATAGATGTTTAACATTAAACATACACCAGTTTATTCGTTGTTGGATTGTGTAAGAATATCATTATAACACTGCAGGACCTTGTAAAAATGATCGATCTCTTCCATGGAACATTTATCTAACAGCTGGTTTAATGTATTGGTCAGTGCCTTTACATCAAATTCGGCGTGTTCCCTTGCAATGGCCAGTCCAAGAGGGGTCAGATGCAGATCCAGGATCCGTGCGTGCTGTTCATTTACAGATTTTGTGATCATGCCAGCCTGTTCCAGCTTTTTTACCATCTGGGAAATAGCGCCCCGGGTCTTTAAGTTTAAGCGTCCAAGCTCTGATACGCCGATCCCTGGCTGTTCCATAATATCTACTAACAGATGGACCTCGGTCATAGTTAAAGTCGGAGCCAGTTCGCTGCAGTTTTTGTGGTTGCTGTGAGTTGTCATCAGACTGGCAAAATTGTAAAGCAGTCTTGCCTGTTCATATAGATGATGAAAAACATTGCTTTCTGAAGAAAGTGAATTTATTTCCGGTGCCATGTAAACCTCCCAAATACATTAATGTTCTCTCGGAATCTTTCTGTACCTGATCTTGTGAGAAGATTTTTAGTCAGTTGTACTCAAATTTCTGAGGCGTATGGTGATGAAATTCGGGTGCGACTGGCGGAAAATCGGCCACAAAGGCAGGTGTAGGAAAGACTCCGAAAGGACATATTATTCTAGCCTGCTATATTCTACCTACATGGCATGATATAACAGAGATGTTAAAAAAGCAACTTAAAAATATTTCCCAGGCTTTACTGGTTCTCCTTTTTATAATGTTTCAGCCGGTACAGCTTCATGGCAATTTCTACCAGTGACCGGTTATCATGGTCAGACAGGTCAAGGTTTAATACCTTGCAGATCTTGGAATACCGGTATTTAATGGAATTGTAGTGGATATACAGCTTTTCAGCGGATTCTTTCAGATTCCAGCCGCACTGTAAGATCTCTTGTAAGGTGGAAAGCAGTTCCCCATGGTATTTCTTATCATAATCTTCCAATGGCTTAATGTACTGAAGGCAAAGTTCCTCTGACTCCGGGCTGTTCATGACCGGGGCAAGAAGGCGGTAAAGTCCTAAACGGTTATAAAATAAAATGCGGTCAAACCACTGCAAAGAATATCCAAGATTAATGGCTACTCTGGCTTCAGAGTAGCTTTTTGATATTTCACGGATATTTTCATAATACTGTCCGATCCCTAAGGTAATGGTAAAGGGGCTTACATGGGATAACTGGCTCTGTAGCCGTTTAAAGGTCTGCTCTAGCTGGTCTGCAAGAAGTTCCCTGCTGTCTTTTGGTACAGAAATAATGAATACGATCAGATCACTTTGACGGAAATATTTGGCCTGTGGGAAAGTCTGGTGCATTTCGTGGATGGAATTGCGGAAGATCAGTTCTGTTGCTTCCTCCAGCATCCGGTTGGTGTTGGAGTCTAAACGGTCAATAAAGTACTTTTTAATGTTATTGATGTCAACCACTGCAGCCAGACCGCCGTTTGTAAAGTCCCAGCCATACAGTCTTGCACGGTTGTGGATCTCGATATCTGCTTTTACATTGTTTAACAGAAGATCTTCCAGGAAAGAAGCTTTGTATTTTTCTGCCATCTGCTGATTGGCAATACGCACCTGGCTGTGAAGGATGAGGACGATGCTGGCATATTCTAAAGCAATCTGTGCGCTGCTTTCATTTCCGGTATCCAGGCGACCTTTTTCAAAAAGAAGATAGCCAAAGGATTCATTTTTGTTGGCAACCGCGTAGTTGTCATACTGATTTAAAAATTCACTGGAAATATTTTCCATATCCATATCCTGAAGCTGATGCATAAGAGGAGAGTCTTCATCAGAAAAGAAGATATTTTTAAAATGGGTATCCATAAAGGCACAGGGAATACCAATAAAACGACGCAGTGTCATTAAGATCTCCGGTACGCTGTTATTGTTGATGGCAAGGCTTAAAAATTCCTTATGGATCATATTCGCCTGGGTCAGTAAGAATGACTGCTGGTTTATGATCTGGGTCAGTACCGGATTGATAATATCCACAAATGGATAAGCTTCCGGAACAGAGATCAGAGGCAGGTGCAGTTCATCTGCCAGTTTTCTGGCGCTTTCCGGTATCTCTGTAAGATAGCGGTTCTCTTTAATACCCACGCCTGCAGCTTTTTTACTGCTTAAAGTGCGAAGAAACTCCAAAAGGTCCTTTTCCTCATGAAGCATATATGCCGTAGTGATCACCAGTTCCCCGCCGTTTAACCAGTTGGTGCCG
>OHKY01000635.1_pt1 | contig 12247 bp, 9 predicted proteins | sample 1568941 | NCBI WGS metagenome assembly OHKY01 (sample SAMEA3879521, study PRJEB24766) | human gut metagenome | biome: human-associated habitat; feature: feces | place: USA | collected 1985/1987 | reverse complement strand
CTGCCGCATTGAGGATATCGCCAGGTATGTGCCCTCAGAGGAGGATCAGATTCTTTAGGAATGTTAAAAAGACATAAAAGGAACGGTCCGGGTCTGTTCAAAAGGATATAAGCTGTGATATACTATGTGGGCTTATAGGAGATTTTGTGGACAATCTTCTTAAAAGGAACGGATCCGGAGGAAATATATGGAAAAAAGTGGAGTTTCGCTGGAGAAAAAAGTAAAACGGATCGCTGTCTGTGCCGGGGCAGTGGTCTTTTTTTCGATTGGAGCCAATCTGGCAGTAAGCTGGTTCGGCCTTGGGAGCTTCGGAAGCATCCTGGAACAGAACGCCGGCAGTCTGGCCTTCTGGTCTGCGATGGAGGAGGAGCGCCTGGCCTTTGCGCGTTATGTGGGAACTGCCCTTCCGGAAGAGCGGGAGCGGTTTGAGCAGTCCAGAATGGAAACGCGCCGGCGGCTGGAAGAGCTTCCCGTTGATTACAGAGAAACGGGCTCTGAGCGGTATGCCCGTACCTGGTCCATCCGGAATATGTATGAAAATTACGAGACAGAGCTGGAAGTCCTTGAAGAAACAGACCGGGAGGATCCGGAATATGTGAACCGGCTGTATCGGATCTACCGGGTTCAAAATTATCTCAAGGATAAGGCCGGACAGCTGGAACAGATGACAATGGAGGACGGAAGCGAACGCTACGAGAAGCATCGTTTCCTTTTTTCAGTCCTTCCGGCTGCCAGTATTCTGTGGGGGATCACTGCACTGTGGATGGTTAAGCGGCTGAATGGCTCCGTACGCCGTAACATCGTAGAGCCAGTGGTAATGCTGGCCGGGCAGGCAGACCGTATCCGGAAAAATGATTTTTCAGGGCCTGAACTTACAGCTGAGGGAGAAGATGAGATCAGCCGTCTGGTACAGGAATTTTGCCGTATGAAAGCGTCTACCAGGGAAAATATCCGAAACATGGAAGAAAAACATGCCATGGAGCAGAAGTTAAATGACATGCGTCTTCAGATGTTAAAAAGCCAGATCAATCCCCATTTCTTATTTAATACCTTAAATATGATCGCCAGTACGGCACAGATCGAAGATGCAGTGGCTACGGAAAAGATGATCACTGCTTTAAGCCGTCTGTTCCGGTACAACTTAAAATCAGCAGGTACGGTAATGCCTTTAGAGAGGGAACTGAAGATCATCCAGGACTATATGTATCTGCAGAAAATGCGCTTTGGCCAGAGAGTACGGTATGATACGAACTGTGCACCGGAAACGTTAGATGTGTTAGTTCCCTCCTTTGTTTTGCAGCCTTTGGTGGAAAACTCCATTAAACACGGCCTTTCCAAGGAGAGCAAGGGAGGCAGGATCTTTATAAGGACCTGGATGAGAGGAGAACGTTTGTGGATCTCTGTGTCAGATACGGGTGTTGGTATGGAAGAAGAACGTTTACAACAGATCCGTGCTGCGTTAAATGACGGTACAGAAAATGAGATCGGCATTGGTGTGGGAAATATTTACCGCCGGGTCCATGGTCTGTATGAAGATGGGGAAATGTTTATTTACAGTAAAAAAGGGTGCGGAACAGCCGTACAACTGGCTTTTACACCAAAAGATATCGTGTGAACTGCGAAAATGCAGGGCACATGCATTGGGGATCAGAGAGAAAGACGGGAGGAAAAAGTTTATGTATCGCGTGCTTTTAGCAGATGATGAACAGATCGAGCGTATGGCTCTTGCCAGACGTTTGATGAGGCGCTTTGGAGATATTTTACAGATCAGTGAAGCTACCAACGGAAAAGAGGCAGTGCAGCTGTATGAAAAAGAGCACAGCCAGATCATTATCATGGATATTTCCATGCCGGAATTAAATGGTGTAGAAGCGGCAGAGAAGATCCGCAGCATGGATGAAGACTGTATCATCGTGTTTTTAACTGCCTATGATGAATTTTCTTATGCAAAACGTGCCATAGTAATACGGGCCCTGGACTATCTTTTAAAGCCCTGTGATGAAGAAGAACTGACAGCTGTTATGGAAGAGGCCATGCGGTTGACGGATAAGGCAGTTGAAAATAAGAAAAATTCTTCCGGCAGCGGGGAAGAAAAGACAGAGGCAGAAAAGGAAGCGGAAAAAAGGAAAGAGCAATGGCCCTGGAACCCGGATGCAGAGCCGCCGAAAGACCCGGAAACAGAACGGGTGAACCAGGTAGCTGAGAAGATACGCACCTATATCCGGGAAAATTATATGAACGAGATCTCCATGCAGGATGCGGCCAGACAGTTTAATTACTCAGATGCCTATTTCTGTAAGTTGTTTAAGCAGTGCTTTGATCAAAATTTTACTACTTATCTTACGAATTTCCGCATCAATGAGGCGAAACGACTGTTAAAAGACAGAAATATCAGTGTGAAAGATGCAGGCATGAAGGTGGGATATTATGACTCCAACTATTTTGCCAAAGTCTTTAAGCGTGTGACAGGCATGATCCCGTCTGAATACAGGGAAGCTAATTGATACAAGGCAAATAGAAAACTAATATAAAACTAATACAAAACAGGACAAAGTTGTCATTGTACGTATTTTTGGACAAGATTTTCCACCTCAATGACAAGTATTTACGGTACAAAGGAAGACCCTCAGGTTATATAATGGGGAAGGTGTTAATGAAGTGTTAATAAATTAACTCCTTCCTTAAAAACCTGGGGGATTTGTGTTTTTCAGGAAGGAAAAAATATCACGTAGTGTATAAAGAAAGGGAAAATGATGGTTAGGAAATTAGTTAAAAAACTGTCAGCCTGTGTGCTGGCTGCAGCCGTTGTTGCTGGTCTTACCGGCTGCGGTTCTGTAACTTCCGGAAAGCGCATTGTCCGTATTTCACATGCCCAGTCAGAAACACATCCGGAGCATCTGGGACTTCTGGCATTTAAGAAGTATGTTGAGGAACGCTTAGGAGATAAGTATGAAGTCCAGATCTTCCCAAATGAGCTTCTGGGTTCCGCACAGAAAGCGATCGAGCTGACTCAGACCGGTGCGATCGACTTCGTAGTAGCAGGTACTGCAAATCTGGAGACTTTCGCAAGTGTTTATGAGATTTTCAGTATGCCATATCTGTTTGACTCTGAGGACGTTTACAAGTCCGTTATGCAGGATACGGATTACATGGAAAAGATCTATGAGTCTACAGACGAAGCAGGCTTCCGTGTAGTTACCTGGTATAATGCAGGAACCAGAAACTTCTATGGCAAGAAGCCGATCAACACTCCAGATGACTTAAAGGGTATGAAGATCCGTGTACAGCAGAGCCCGGCAAGTGTTGCCATGGTAAATGCATTTGGCGCAGCTGCAGCTCCTATGAGCTTTGGTGAAGTTTATACAGCGATCCAGCAGGGCGTTATTGATGGTGCTGAGAACAATGAGCTGGCACTGACCAACAATAAGCACGGTGAAGTAGCTAAGTATTACTCTTATAATAAACATCAGATGGTACCGGATATGCTGGTTGCCAACTTAAAGTTCTTAAACGGCTTAAGCCCGGAAGAATATCAGGTATTTAAAGAGGCTGCTGCTGTTTCCACTGAAGTTGAGATGGCTGAGTGGGACAAGAGCATTGAAGAAGCAAAGGACATTGCCATTAATCAGATGGGCGTTCAGTTCATTGATGTAGATGTAAACGCATTTAAGCAGAAAGTGCTTCCTCTTCACGAGAAGATGTTACAGGAAAATCCGAAGATCGTGGATTTCTATAACCACATCCAGGAAGCAAACGAAAAAGCAAAGGGAGGACAGTAGAATGGAAACAATGCTGAAAATCAAAGCAGGGATCATGCGCGTTCTTAGTATCGTTATCATTTTCCTGTTTGCCTTTATGACCGTTATTGGTACTTACCAGATCGTGACCCGTTATTTCTTCAATAAGCCAAGTACTGTATCTGAGGAACTTTTAACATACAGCTTTACATGGATGGCTCTTCTTGCTTCTGCTTATGTGTTTGGAAAGAGAGACCACATGAGAATGGGCTTTTTAGCAGATAAGCTTACCGGTCCTGCAAGAAAAGTATTAGAGCTTTGCATTGACGCTTTAACCTTTGCTCTGGCAGCTGTTGTGCTGGTATATGGCGGTATCTCCATTACCAAGCTGACCATGATTCAGACTACCGCTTCTCTGCGCGTTCCTATGGGATATATTTACGTGATCGTACCGGTTACCGGTGTTCTGATCATGATCTTCAGTGTTATGAACGCGATCCAGGTTTCCAAGAAGAACTTTGATGAGAAGGGGGAAGTTAGATTATGAGTAGTATAGCAGTTACCTGTGGCCTTATTATCCTGGTGCTCCTTGTGATCATGCTTCTTGCAGGAGTTCCTATTGCAGTTGCTCTGGCAGTTTCCTCCATTGCAGCTATTCTCCCTGTTTTAAATACAGGCGCAGCCGTATTGACCGGCGCACAGAGAATTTTCTCCGGTATTTCCGTATTCAGCTTACTGGCAATTCCTTTCTTTATTCTTGCTGGTAACCTGATGAACAAGGGCGGTATTGCCATCCGTCTGATCAACTTCGCTAAACTGTTTACAGGAAGGATCCCTGGAGCTTTAGCACATACAAACGCAGTAGCAAACATGCTGTTTGGCGCGATCTCCGGTTCTGGTACAGCAGCAGCTTCCGCTATGGGTTCTATTATCGGACCTATTGAGGAAGAAGAAGGTTATGACCGTGATTTCTCCGCAGCAGCAAACATTGCAACTGCTCCTACAGGACTTCTGATCCCGCCAAGCAACGTTATGATCACTTATTCTCTGGTCAGCGGCGGTACATCTGTAGCAGCATTGTTCATGGCTGGTTATATTCCTGGTATCCTCTGGGGACTTGCCTGCATGATTGTTATCTATATTTTCGCTAAGAAGAAAGGTTACGCAAGCACAAAGAGATTTACAAACAGTGAAAAGATCAAAGTATTTTTCCAGGCTATTCCATGTCTGTTAATGATCATCATTGTAATCGGCGGTATTATTTCCGGTATCTTTACCGCAACAGAGGGAAGCGTTGTAGCCGTTGTATACAGCCTGATCCTTTCCCTGTTCTTCTACCGCTCCATTAAGGTTTCTGAGCTGCCAAAGATCTTCCTTGACAGTGCGGAAATGACTGGTATCATCATTTTCCTGATCGGTGTTTCCAGTATCATGAGCTGGGTAATGGCATTTACTGAGATCCCGAAGGCAGTTTCCACTGCTATGTTAAGCATCAGTGACAACCGTTATGTGATTCTGTTCATCGTCAACATCCTGCTGCTGATCATCGGTACTTTCATGGATATGACACCAGCCTGCCTGATCTTCACTCCAATCTTCCTGCCGATCTGCCAGCAGCTTGGAATGAATACCGTTCACTTTGGTATCATGATGATCTTCAACCTGTGTATCGGTACCATTACACCTCCTGTAGGAACTACCCTGTTTGTAGGTGTTAAGGTTGGCCAGACCAAGATTGAAAATGTTATTAAACAGCTGTTGGTTTACTTTGTAGCGATCTTTATCGTACTGCTGTTAGTAACCTATGTTCCGATCCTGTCCATGTGGCTGCCGGGATTACTTGGATATGTTTAAATAGAAATCAGGTCAACACAAAATCTCACATAGTGTTATAGAACCTGACTTTCAGAGTTGAATAGTAAAATATGGTGCTAAGCCAAGGATTAAAACCTATGGCTTAGCATTTTTTTATCTCTCCATCACTCAGAAAATAGGACATCAGTGGCAGGTTGCAAAGTGACGCGAAGTTTTTTATAATGGTGTCAGTATATAAGACCGCCTGTGGAAATGGTCAGGAAATGATTATTTTCGTCACCTAATTAAAACGGAATGAGGCCAGTGCAGCATTTTAAACCAGTTTGAGTGTGGGCGGTATTATCAGTATAACAAGGGGCGGCTGTTTGATGAGAACAGGCGCAGATGCAGGGAGCGCTGAATTAGGGGGAAAATATATGAAGAAGAGTATTTCGGTTGTGACGCTGTTTCCGGGAGCCAGTCAGTGCTATGCCGGGCAGATAAGGGAACTGTTTGGCGATCTGGTGGAGGTTTATTCCTACAGTACAAGTGACCAATCGGTGGAAAAGATAACAAGAACGGATTTATATCTGGTTTCTACGGATGCTTTTAAGATAGCGGAGGAGGAGAGCCAGTATGTGCCGGCAGACGGGCAGGTGGTGGAAATATATGTAGGATATTCCAAGGAGGTGATTCGCAGACTGAAGGAGATTCCGGCAGGAACCAGGGTGCTGTTTGTCAATGTTACGCACCAGATGGCCAGAGAGGCCATTACGCAATTAGAGCAGTCAGGTGTGAATCAGCTTCAATTCATTCCTTACGGGCCGGATGTATTTACGATGGAACCGACTTTTGGGGATGATGTGGTGCCGGAGAATGTAAAGCTGGCGGTAACGCCGGATGAGATGGATTTTGTTCCTGCAGGGATGGAGCAGGTCATCAATATCGGTCATCGTCCCTGTACTGCAAACACCATGATTGAGACTGCTTTGCGACTGGGATTAGAGAGTGTAATGGAAGAAAAAAAATTCCAGAATTATATTCACTCTATGGCTTCCGGAAATTACAGCTTTGAGCAGATGTTCCAGCGCTCCAGAAATCTGGAGAGTCAGTTGGATCTTCTTCTGGAAATTCTGGATGAGGGCGTGATCGGCGTTAATGAAAAAGGGAAAATTTTTGCCTGTAATCAGAAAGCCAGGGTTATTACAGGTATGAAGATCAGGATGCTTTTGGGGCGGCCGGCGGAACAGATTTTTCCATATATTCCTTTTGAAAAATGTATCCGTGAACAGACGCAGGTTCTGGAGCGCCTGATCCGTATTAATGCGGCAAATATCAATATGACAGTGGTTCCGGTTATGCGGGGCGGCCGATGTATCGGCGCTTTTTCCACCCTTCAGCCATTAAGCGAGCTGGAAAAAAAGCAAAATGAGCTGCGAAGTCAGCTGCGAACCAAGGGATACCGGGCGAAGTATAATTTTGAGGATGTAGTCGGAAAATCCCAGGCCATTGAGAAAACCAAAACGATCTTAAAGAGCATGGCCCAGACGGAATCTCCCATACTTTTAATCGGAGAGACAGGAACTGGAAAGGAAATTTTTGCTCACGCAGTTCATCTGGCCTCCAGCCGCAGAGATGGCCCTTTTGTGGCCATCAATGTAGCCGCCATGCCGGAAAATCTTCTGGAAAGCGAGCTTTTTGGTTATGAGGAAGGTGCTTTTACCGGGGCCAAAAAAGGAGGCCGTCCCGGCCTTTTTGAGTTCGCCCATGAGGGAACTCTGTTTCTGGATGAGGTCGAGGGAATGAGCATGGCCATGCAGGTAAAGCTTCTGCGCGTTTTGCAGGAGAGGGAAATCATGCGTGTAGGCGGAAATCAGATCATTAATGTGAACGTGCGTATTGTGGCGGCCACAAATGAGAGCCTGGAGGAGCGGGTGGAGAACGGAAGTTTCCGCAGGGATCTGTATTACCGGCTGAGCACACTTCCGGTCCTCATACCGCCGCTGCGGGAACGGGAGGGGGACATACAGCTGCTTTTGGAGCATTTCCGCAGATGTGCAGGCGGAGAATTTTCACTGTCTACTGAGGTGAGACAGCTCCTGTTTCGTTATTCCTGGCCCGGAAATATCCGGGAGCTTCAGAATGTGGTAGAGTATCTGTGTTTTACAGGAGAAAATGTGATTAAGCGTGAGGATTTGCCAGTAACCTTTCTGCGTCTGGCGGGACAGGAAAAACCGGCAGTACGAAACCGGGACTTAGCAAAAAATGATTCCCGGTACAGTCCGGCTTTCTGGTTTGTGCTGGGACTGCTTTATAAGGCGGAAAAAGAGGGGCATCCTGCCGGCAGGGAGATGATACTGGAAACGGCAAGACAGCAGAATGTTGCACTGTCACAGAAGAAAATACGAGATATTTTGGCATTGATGGCGCAAAAGGGTTTTGCCACCGTGAGCCGGGGAAGAAACTGGTCAAAAAATGTGGGAAAATAACCAAATAACCAAATGACCAATTAAAACATGCGTTTTGGAAGCGGAAGCAAAAAGAAATGGGGAAAATGCGTGCTTTTCAGAATTGGCATGAATCTTGCTATATAAATAAGCAGCGGCCCGAAAGGAAACGGGCTGTAAAATGAAAGAGGAATGTCGCAGAGCACTGCAGGGCTCCGGCAGGAAAGGAGAGAAGTGAAATACAATTTTGACGAGGTCATTGACCGGAGCAAAAACCGCTCCGCCAAATATGACGAGAGAGAAAAGAAGTTTGGAAGAAAAGATGTGATTCCGCTGTGGATCGCAGACATGGACTTTAAGACGGCGCAGCCCATTATTGATGCCGTAAAGGCAAAAGCAGAGGAAGGAATCTGGGGCTACACCTCCAGACCGGCTTCTTATTATGAGGCAGTCTGCGGTTGGCAGAAACGCCGCAATGGCTGGGAGATCGACAAGTCTAAAATCAGTTTCAGCCTTGGCGTAGTACCTACATTATCTTCTATAGTGGAGGTTTTTACAGAGCCAGGAGATAAGGTGCTGATCCAGACACCGGTTTACTCCGAGTTTTATGATGTGACAGAGGGCTGGGGCAGAGAAGTAGTTGAAAGCCCGCTGGTTGAGACGGATGGGAACTGGAGTGTTGATTTTGAGGATTTTGAGGAGAAGGTAAAACAGGCGAAAATATTTTTCCTGTGCAGTCCTCACAATCCCCTTGGAATTGTATGGGAGAGAGAGCTGCTTACCAGATTATGCGAGATCTGCATTAAAAATCATGTGTTGATCGTATCAGATGAGATTCATTCCGATTTGGTTTTTCATGGAAAGAAGCATATTCCGACGGCAACGCTGTCGCCGGAAATCGCAGCCAACGTGATCAGCTGTATTTCCGGAACAAAAACCTTCAACATGGCTGGCCTGCAGGCGTCAGCGGTTATCTTCCCTAATATGGAGTTGAAGGCGAAGTATGACAGGTTCTGGATGAATCTGGATATTCACCGCAACAATGCCGTTAGTTCCGTTGCGATGGAGACAGCATTTAATGAAGGAGAGGAATGGCTGGAGCAGCTTCTGGTATATATTTCCGACAACTTTGATTTTATCAAGGATTACTGTGAGAAATACATTCCTCAGATTCATCCCAATGTTCCGGACGCTACCTATCTGGTATGGCTGGATTGCCGGGAGCTGGGAATGAGCAATGAAGAGCTGAGCCGTTTTATGGTAGAGAAAGCTGGCTTGGGATTAAGCGATGGATACACATTCGGAAGAAGTCTTTCCGGTTATATGCGTCTTAACGCAGCATGTCCCAGAAGTGTTTTAAAACAGGCTTTAGAGCAGCTTCGTGCTGCTGTGGAAGCGTTATAGGGAAGCAAAGTAAGTATAATGGAGGGAAAAAAAATGGCAAAAGAAAAGAAGAAAGGCTTTGTGCTGCGGGCACTGGACACTGTGGAGCATGTGGGAAATGCTCTGCCCAACCCTGCAACGATTTTCCTGATTTTGACGGGAGTTGTAATCGTACTGTCCGCAATCTGTGCGGCTTGTGGTGTATCGGTTACATATGATTTCCTGGACAGCTCAAAGGGAGAAATCACCCAGAAAACCGTTGCTGCAGTCAGCCTTCTGGCACCTGACAGCATCCGTCACATGGTAACAACCGTAGTTGGAAACTTTACCGGATTCTTCGCACTTGGAACTGTATTCACCATCATGATCGGTGTAGGCGTAGCGGACGGAACCGGATTTATGTCTGCATTGCTGAGGAAGGTGGCTGCTTCCACTCCAAAGGCATTTGTGACAGCTGTTGTGGTATTCTTAGGAATTATGTCCAACATCGCATCTTCTACCGGATATGTAGTTCTGGTGCCATTGGGCGCAGTTTTATTTATGGCATTCGGCCGTCATCCAATCGCAGGTCTTGCAGCAGCCTTTGCAGGTGTATCCGGCGGATGGAGTGCAAACCTTTTGATCGGAACCAATGACCCCATGTTTGCTGGTATGTCCACACAGGCAGCTCAGATGATCGATCCAAACTACAATGTACTTCCTGTATGTAACTGGTATTTCATGATAGCATCTACATTCCTGATCACCATTATCGGAACCTTTGTTACAGATAAAATCATTGAGCCACGTCTGGCTCCTTATGTACCGGATGCTTCTGAGCAGGTTCAGGATATCGGTGAGAATGAGAAGCGCGGTATGCGCTGGGCAGGAATTACGGCGCTGGTTTATATAGCAATTATGGCAATGTTAGTTGTACCGCAGAACGGACTTTTAAGAAATCCGGAAACACACGCATTTTTAAGCTCCCCGTTCATGAGCGGAATCATTTTCTTCATGATGCTGCTGTTCCTGCTTCCGGGCCTTGCTTATGGTATCGGCGCTGGCGTTATCAAGAATGACAAAGATGTAGTGGAACTGATGAACAAGACCATCAGCGGTCTTTCCAGCTTCATGGTTCTGATTTTCTTCGCAGCTCAGTTTACTGCATGCTTTAACTATTCAAACCTGGGAACCATCATTTCCGTTGCAGGCGCCGATTTCTTAAAGTCTGTTTGCTTCACAGGACTGCCATTAATCATTTGCTATATCGTACTGACCGCATTTATCAATATCTTTATTGCAGTTGACTCTGCAAAATGGGCTATTATGGCACCGATTTTCGTTCCAATGTTCATGCGTCTGGGTTATTCTCCGGAACTTACCCAGGTAGCTTATCGTATCGGCGATTCCAGTACCAACATCATTGCTCCGCTGATGCCATTCTTCGTATTGACTGTAGCATTCTTCCAGAAGTATGACAAGAAGGCAGGAATCGGAAGTGTTATTTCTACCATGCTTCCTTACTCACTGGCATTTTTAATTGGCTGGATTATCATGTTCTGCGTATGGTATGTACTGGGACTTCCGTTAGGACCTGGTTCACCGATGTTCTATTAATGAATAACTAACTGATGGTTGAAGGAGAAGGGGAAAACAAATGAGACCAAAGGAATATAGAATTAAGGAACTGCTTCGCGAAAAAGGATTGGATGGAGCGATCGTGTCCTCTCCGGAGAATTTTCATTATGTAACAGGATTCGGCGGCCATCAGCATACCGTATCCAGACAGCCAGGATTTACCCTGGCTGTTATGCGGGCTGATGACAAGGTGCCCACCCATCTGACAACGATGGACTTTGAGGCTGCCACATTCCGTATTAAGGCTGCGGGACTGAATTTTGTGGTAGACCCTTATGATACCTGGGTTGGCTTAAAAACCTGGGATGAGATTGCCCACGGAGCAGTTGTGCCGGATAAAACAGCTATGGAAAGCTCCATGGATAAGCTGGTTCAGTTTATGAAGGCCTGCGATCTGGCGAACAAAAAGGTTGGCATAGAGCTGGATTACCTTCCAGTTCCTTACTATAAGAGTCTGACTGAAAAGTTCCCGGAAGCGGAATTTGTAAATATTTCTGATTTGTTTGTTTATGCCCGCAGCGTAAAACAGCCGGACGAGATTGAAATGTTCCGGAAGCTGTGCCGCATTGCAGATCATGGTTTTACAGAGGTAAGCAAAATTGCGAAAATCGGTGTGTCTGAGCGTGAATTGGTTCAGTGCTTCCGGGAAGATGTAATAAAGTCCGGATTCTGTGCTCCAAGCTCCTGGTCTATGTTCTCCACAGGCCCATCCAGCGCAAGGCTGACACTGCCGGGAGACGGAGTTGTAAAAGACGGGGATGTGGTGAAATTTGATGCAGGTGTCAATGCAGAATTTGATTTCTATACCACAGATACCTCCAGAGCATGGATAATCGGAAACGGCGACCCGGCATTGTTAAAATTAAAGGATCGTCTTTACGAAGGACAGCGCAGAATGATTGCGGCGGCAAAACCAGGCCTTCCTATCAATGAATTGTATCACACTGCATATGATTATGTAAAAGAGATGTTCCCCTGCTATCGGAGAGGTCATCAGGGACACTCCATCAGTATGGGACCGGCGACAGCTGAGGCGCCTTACATCAATGCTTCCGAGACAAGACCTCTGGAGGCAGGAATGATACTGGCAATGGAAGTACCTTGCTACATTGACGGTGTAAATGGTTTTAACATTGAGGATATGGTGCTGATTACAGAGGATGGTTGTGAAGTGCTGACACCAAACACACCTCATTATCTGTAAAACAGGCCGGTTAAGTCCAGCGGTGTGATGTCAAGAAAATAAATGATTTAAAAATCATACATTTT
>OHKY01000605.1_pt1 | contig 12749 bp, 6 predicted proteins | sample 1568941 | NCBI WGS metagenome assembly OHKY01 (sample SAMEA3879521, study PRJEB24766) | human gut metagenome | biome: human-associated habitat; feature: feces | place: USA | collected 1985/1987 | reverse complement strand
CCGGTTTACGAAGCCCGCCTTGTAGATGATCTCGTCGATCGAGAGCTTCGTGGTCGTGAGCAGCTGTTCGGCCTTGGCCAGCCGGTACTCCTTGATGATGGTGGTCGGGGTCTGGTTCAGGATGCCTTCCAGGCGGCGGTAGAGGTTGCGGATGCTGACACCCATCTCGTCGGCGATGAATTTCGTAGAGATTTCCGTGTTGGAAATGTTGTCGTTGATGATCTTCAGCATCTTGTCGATGAATTCCTTGTCGTCCTGGTGGAGCATCTTGCCGTCGGAGAGTTCGAAGGCGCTGATCGACGATTTGTAATAGTCCTTGAGCGAGCGGTTGCGTTTGAGCAGCTGCTCGGTCACGGCCTTCAGGTATTCGACGTTGAAGGGCAGCGTCAGGCAGATGTCGGCGCCGGATTCTACGCCTTTGATGCGTTCGTCGACCTGCTGTGCCGTCGAGAGCAGAATCACCGGGATATGCGAGGTCAGCTTGCCCTCCTTGATGAACTTGATGAGCGACAGGCAGTCCGATTTCTCCGAGAGCGCATCGCAGATGATGATGTCGGGGTGCATCTGTTTGAGCAGTTCGATCATCGCGTTCAGGCCGTCGGGCATTTTGATATTGTAATCCGGGGCGAACAGCTCAGCCACGAAATTCATGATCTCCGAATCGTCGTTGACCACGAACATCGTCCGGCGGTTTTTGTCGAACGTGAATTCGCGTTGCGTGACGGTCGGCAGCGGCAGCCCGTAGTTCGTGTCGATCGGCACGATGTTGTCGTTCACGGACGTGTTCTCGGCGGTTACTTTCAGCCGCGGCAGCCGCACGGTGAACGTCGTCTGGGCATTGGGGGTGCTTTCGACCGTGATCTGGCCGTGCATGCGGATCACGATGCTGTGGCAGATCGCCAGCCGCAGGTCGCCCTGGAACGAAAGCCCCCGTTCGCTCTTGCGCTCGAAATAATCCAGCACGCGGTAACGGTCGAAAATGGCCTCGATGTCGTCGAGGTTGACCCCGATGCTGTCGTTCGCGGCCGATATGAACAGTTCCCCGTCGTCGTTGCGGATTGTCAGGTTCACCGAACCGTTGTAGGGCGTGTGCTTGAATGCGTTGGACAACAATGTGTTGAGGATCGTCGAAAGTCCTTCTCGGTCGCTCGGCCATGCCAGGTTGCGCTCGATGTCCAGCTTGCAGTGGATGCTGTTCTGCTCGGAATATTCGCTGAAGGTCTCCGCGATTCCCTGGGCGATTTCGGCCACGGGTACCAGCTCGATGTTTTCATTCTCATCGTTTTGCGAGGTGCGGATACCGCGGAACTCGTGGAGCATGTAGATCAGGTCGTGGAGCTTCGACACGTTCTGCCGGATGGTCTGTGCGTATTTGAGGATATAGGAGTCCGATTTACGGTAGGTAATGATCTGCTGGCAGGGCCCCGAGATCATCGTCAGCGGCATGGACAACTCCTGTGTGATGTTCGAGAAAAATCGCATTTTCGATTCGTAGACCTCCTCTTTGCGCCGGCTTTCGAGGCGTTGCAGTTGTTCGGCCTTGCGTTGCCGGTAGCGGAGCAGGTAATAGCGCAGGGTCATGGTGACGGCGGCCAGCGCCAGCAGCATGTAGAGCAGCTTTGCCAGAAATGTGGCGTACCAGGCCGGTTTGAGGCGTATTTCCAGTGAATAGACGGGACTTGTCGCCCCGGTGATGTTATTGCGGTAGCGTACGTCGAGCCGGTAGGTGCCGGGCGGCAGGTCGGCGAAGGACAGCTTCGACGAAGTGCTCGTCCATTGGTCGCTGAACCCGTCCAGCCGCGTGTAATAGGTGTAGTTGCTGCCGTTGACGTAGTCGAGAGCCGATACCGTGATCTCGTAGATGCGCTGCCCGTGCCGCAGCGTCAGCGCGCCCTTGTCGGAGAGCAGGTTGCCGATGTTATGCACCCCGTCGTTGAGGCGCACGTCGCGGAAGAGGATCGGCGGGTTGAACGACTGTTCCTCGAAGCCGGTTTCCTCGACGGTGACCAGCCCGTTGATGCCGCCGAAGAAGAGCAGCCCCGTCTGCGGGTCGGTGAAGTAGGCCCCGTCGCTGTATTCGATGGTGTTCAGGCCGTAGGAATATCCGTAGGTCACTACGTTACCCGTGTGGGGTGTATACTGCACCAGTCCGCGGTTGGTGCTCAGCCAGAGGTCGCCCTTGCGGTCGTCGAGGATGCCGTGCACGGTGTTGGTGATGCCCGGGATGAGCGTCGTGTCGCGTGCGACCTGTATCAGTCCGCCGCTCGTGCCGAACCAGAGGCTCTTGTCCTGGGTCTGGTGGATCGTGAAGATGTCGTTGACGATGGCGCTGCGGTTGTGGTCGAATTTGGCGATCTGGTGCGTATTCGTATGCGTGTTGTAGCGTACGGCCCCGCCTCCGCGGTTGCCGAACCACATGATCGAATCGTTCTGTTCGTAGAGGGCGAAGAAGAACTTTTTGACCTCCAGTTCCTCGTTGAAGTGGAGCCGCTTGACCTCGCGGATCTCGGGACGGGTCTGCGACCCGCCGAGCGTGATGCGGAATATGCCGCAGCCTACCGAGGCCACCCACAGCGTGTCAGGCGCCGTCTCGCGCAGCGTGTGGATGAACCGCATCTCCTCGGGGACGCCGAGGCGGTGAACCCTCCGGTCGGCATAGGAGTAGTAGTTCAGCCCGTCGCCGTCGGTGCCGATCCACAGCAGGTTGCGGCTGCTTGCGGCGAAAGTGTAGACCGAGTTGTCCAGCAGCTCGCTGTTGGCCGTGGTAATCTGTTCGACATGGGATGCGTCGAAGGTTTTTCGGTGGTAGAAATTGGGGATACGCAGCAATCCTTCGCCTTTGGTGCCCACCCACAGGCTGCGTTCGTGGTCGATGTAGAGCGCACGCACTGGTTTCGAAAGGTTGTAGGGCAGGTCGTTGAAGGTGATCGAACGGAAAGCCACCGCGTTGCGTGTGTGCTGGTAAAGTCCCTGCCCGTCGGTGCCGATCCATACGATTTCCTGCCGGGCATCGCGCAGCAGTGTCATGACGCCGCAGGTGATGTTGATATGTTCAGTTGCGTATTTTACACTGTTCTGCGGGGTGGTTTTCAGGCGGATGACGCCGTTGGTGCTGAACGACACGAGGTAATCGTTCCCGTCGCTGATGATGCGCGACACCTGTCCCATGGCGGCCAGCTCCTCACGCATATCCTTTATATATATGATCTGACGGCTTTTGATGTCGAACTCGTAGAACACATGGTTCCGGTCGATGAAATAAACCCTGTCCCCTTCGCGGAACGCGAATTCCGGGAGCGAAGGCAGGGCTATCTGTTGTGTTTCCCCGAACTGGATGTCCCCCTGCCCGTCGGCGGGAATTTTCACCGGCATACAGAAAATACCCTTGCGTGAAAAGCTCCACAGGTTGCCCTCGTCGTCGAGCACCATCTCCAGGATGTCGGCATACCGCCCTTGCTGCATCGGCCTTGTGGGGGCGAATTCATGGCGCGTGCGGTCGTAGTAGCTGAATTTGTTGTCCTGTGTGATGACGATCACCTCGTCGCTGCTGCGGGTGACGACCCGGTACATACCCTGGAAACAGGTGTGCGGTTCGACGTGCTTGCTGTCCGGATCGAACAGGTCGAGCCCGTAGTTCGTGCGTATCCAGAAAAGCGAGTCCGTCGTCACGGCGATCTCCTCGATGAGGTTGCCCGACAGGGGGGTATATTCGCCCCAGTCGTTCGGGAAGAGGCGCATGCGTTCGCCGTCCCACATGTTCAGCCCGTCGCACGAACCGACCCAGATGAACCCGTGTTTATCCTGTGCCAGCGAGAGGATGGCATTGTTCGATATGCCTTCGCGGCTCGATATCTGCCGCAGGTTGCTGGCTTGTGCTGCCGCACAGCACAGCAGGTGTATACAGACCAGGTAGATTATTCGTTTCATGGAGGGTTGCGGTTTGTGGAAATTTTATGTTGGTTGTGCAAATTTATGCAAATTTTTTCGTAAAAACAGACTAACCATTGCCATTTTGGGCATGAAAACAGACATATTTCGTATCTTTGTCCCCGGGAAATCCCCTCTGGAGCCTCTGTCCCGGCGGTGGGAGGTGGCAAAAACCGGAATATTTTGTGTTTGGCACGGATGTGTACTATTTCTTCATGGATACGGACTGCCGATCGTTCCGGGTTTCCTAATTTTGTTAGCGAAAAACCTAAAAACCTTATTGCTTTATGAAAAAAATCGTACTCCTGTCGCTGTCTGTTTTCGCGGCGTTTTCCCTCTTTGCCCAGCAACCCCGCGACTGGGCGCAGTACGGGCGTTACGAACAGCAGAATGCCGCCCTGACGGGTGAACCCGTCGAAGTGGTCTTCATGGGTAATTCCATCACGGATAACTGGATCGGGGCCGATCCCGACTTCTTCGCCCGCAACGGCTTCGTCGACCGGGGTATCAGCGGCCAGACGACCGCCGAGATGCTCGCGCGTTTCCGCCGCGACGTCATCGACCTGAACCCGAAGGCCGTGGTGATCCTTGCCGGTATCAACGACATCGCTCAGAACAACGGCGCCATCAAACTCGAAAACGTCTTCGGCAACATCGTCTCGATGTGCGAACTGGCTAAATTCAACGGAATCCGCGTGGTGCTCTGCTCGGTGCTGCCCTGCGACCGGTTTTCGTGGCGTCCCGAGATCAAACCTGCGGCAGCCGTCGCGGAGCTCAATACGATGCTGAAACGGTACGCCGCCGAACATAAGATCCCCTATGTGGATTACCATGCGGCGCTGGACAACGGCTCCGGCGGCCTGGACGCCCGGATCTCCCGAGACGGCTGCCATCCGACCCTGTACGGCTACACGCTCATGGAGCCGATGGTCGTCGAGGGGATCAACAAGGCCCTCCGTACGAAGCAGGCGCGGTATACCACCCCGATACCCAACGAATAACCGATAACAGATAATGAAGAAAACACTCCTCCTCACCGCTGCGACAGTTGCCGCATGTGCTTTTGCCGCCTGTGACCGGACGTCGCCGAGCCAGGCCCGCAACCTCGAGCGTGCCAAGGCTACGCTCGATTCGGTCTATGCCTCGTATGGCGTCGCCGACCGCTGCCTCTTGCGCGAAAACTATCCGTTCAATGCCGATTACAAGGCGGGTTATCTCGCCTCCGAAGACCAGGCGCGTCCGAATCCCTATTCCTACCTGTGGCCCTTCTCGGGAACGCTCTCGGCTGTAAATACGATCCTCGAGGAGGATGCCTCCTATCGCAGCGTGCTCGACGGCCGCGTGCTGCCGGGGTTGGCCGAGTACCTCGACACGACGCGGATGCCGGCGGCTTATGCCTCCTATATCAATACGGCTCCGGCGTCGGATCGTTTCTACGACGACAACGTGTGGCTGGGCATCGACTTCTGCGATATCTACGAGGCTACGGGCGACAAGAAATACCTCGCCCAGGCCGAGATGATCTGGAAATTCATCGAGAGCGGCACGGATGACGTGCTGGGCGGTGGTATCTACTGGTGCGAACAGAAGAAACATTCGAAGAATACCTGCTCCAATGCTCCGGGAACGGTTTATGCGCTGAAACTCTATGCCGCGACGGGCGACGGCCGCTACCTCGAGCAGGGCAAAGGGCTCTATGCCTGGACAAAGGAGCACCTGCTCGACACCGGGGACGGGCTCTATTTCGATAACGTGTCGCTCGACGGCAATATCGGCCGTGCGAAGTTTGCCTACAACAGCGGCCAGATGGTACAGGCTGGGGCGCTGCTTGAAAGACGCGCAGCGCACGGCCGCCGCATGCTACGACTATTTCTTCGAGGAATTCACGCCCGCGGACGGTGAGGCATTCCGCATCATCCGCAAGGGCAACGTGTGGTTCTCGGCCGTGATGGTGCGCGGGCTCGTCGAACTCTATGGCATCGACGGCAATGCCGCCTATGTCGATGCCGTGCAGCGCAGTCTGGACTATGCCTGGGATCATGCGCGCGACGGGCGCGGGCTGTTCGAAACCGATTTTACGGGCGCGGACAAACAGGCTGAGAAGTGGTTGCTCACGCAGGGTGCCATGGCCGAGATGTACGGCCGCATGTCCGGCGTCGGACTGAAATAAACCGCACAAAACCTGCAACCTGATGAAACGAAAAATCTTCTTCATACTATTGGCCGCGGTATTCGCCGCGGGGATCGCCTTTGCGGAAAAGTTGCCCGTGGCAAAGGCTTTCCGCCCCGAAAAAGAGTTGTATAAAACATTCGCTAATCCCGACGCGCGCCATCGTCCCTATGTGCGCTGGTGGTGGAACGGCGCCCGTGTGAACGAGCAGGAGATCCTGCGCGAGCTGGACGTGATGCACAAGGCCGGGATCGGCGGCGTGGAGATCAACACCATCCAGTTCCCCGACCAGACCGCCGATACGGTAGGCTGTGCCGCGCTGACATGGCTGAGCGACGAGTGGATCCGCATGGTCAACGTGGCTGCCGACGGCTGCCGTGAGCGCGGCATGGTCTGCGACATCATCGTCGGCTCGGGCTGGCCCTTCGGCGCCGAATACCTTGCGCCCGAGGAGCAGGTGCAGATGCTCTATCCCGTTACGGTCGATGTCAAGGGCGGCCGGTTTACCATCGGCCGCGACGAGGTGCTGGGCATGGCCAACGCCCAAGTGGCCAATCCCCGCAGCAACCCGACCAAGGAGCTTCTGTTCATCCGCCTGATGCCCAAGCATGTCGCCCATTTCACCGAGGGCGTTTCGTACGACGAACAGGCCGGCAATGATACCATCACGGTCGATGTCCCCGAGGGCGAACATGTCCTCTACTTTTTCGTGAAGCTGAACGGCTATTCGCGTGTTATCTTGGGGGCTCCGGGCGCCAGCGGGCCCGTGGTGAACCACCTCGACGGTAAGGCCGTGGAGCGTTACCTCGATAAATTTTCCGATGCGATGCATTTCACCCGCGGCAAACTCAAGGGGGAAATCCGCGCGGCGTTCTGCGACAGTTTCGAGCTGGAAGGCAACAACTGGACGCCCGGCATGTTCGCCGAGTTCGAGAAGCGTATGGGTTACTCGCTCTATCCGTTCCTGCCCTATGTGTTCCAGCGTACCGGAGCCATGGGCGAACCCGTCCGTGAGGCTTACGGCTGCAGTTTCTCGCCCGAAGTGACGCGCGACGTGATCGAGCGTGTCCGCCACGATTTCTGGCACGTGCAGATGCAGCTCTTCAAGGAGAACTTCATCGACGTATACAATGCGTGGTGCCATCGCAACGGGCTCAAGTCGCGCATCCAGGCCTACGGCCACCAGCTCCATCCCATCGAAACGTCGATGTATCTCGACATCCCCGAATGCGAATCGTGGATACACGACGGTATCGGCCGGGTGATGGAGCCCAACCAGTACCTTTCGGGACGCGGTTACAGCATGGTCAACAAGTTCGTCGCTTCGGGGGCGTTTCTGGCCAACCGCAACATCGTGAGCTGCGAAGAACAGACCAACGTGGGCAATATCTTCCAGACCACGCTCGAGGAGGTCAAGGTGACGGGCGACCGCAGCAACCTTTCGGGCGTGAACCACTCGGTGCTCCACGGCTTCAATTACAGCCCCCGCCAGAAGGATTTCTTCGGCTGGATACAGTTCGGTACTTATTTCAACGAGAACAATACGTGGTGGCCTTATGTGCGTCCGTGGATGGATTACAAGGCGCGTGTCTCCGCCCTTTTGCAGAACAGCGTCTATCAGGCCGACATCGCCATCCTGCCGCCGCTCGAAGACCTCTGGTCGATCCACGGCATGCAGCGTGACCCCTATCCTGGCGTCACCTATCCCGCCTATGCCAACGACCTCTGGGAGGCCGTCCAGCAGAGCGGCAACGGCTGCGACTATGTCAGCGAGAAGGTCATCTGCCAGTCGTCCGTCGCGGGCGGCCGGCTCCGCTTCGGTTCGCGCAGCTACAAGACCCTGTTGCTGATGGAGGTCGAGAGCCTCGAACCCCGGACCGCTGCGCGCATCGCCGACTTCGTGGCAGCGGGCGGACGTGTGATCGCCATCGGGAAGGTGCCCCACAAGGGGCTCGGCTTCCGCGATGCCGCGGCGAAGGATGCCCGTGTGAAGGCGATCATCGACCGTGTCGTGACGACCTGGCCCGACCGTTTTGTCCGTGTCGATGCCCCGCAGGGGGATATGCTCGGCTGGTACCGCACCTTGCAGGCGGAATACGGCCTGACCCCTTATGCGAAAATCTCCGACCTCGACCGTTTTATGATGATGAACTATTACAAGTCGGGCGACAGGGATATCTATTTCGTCGTCAACTCTTCGATCGAACGTTCCATGCAGACCCGGCTCGAATTTCCCGCCGAGGTAGCTGCCAAGCAGGCCTGGGTCTGGGATGCCGAGACGGGCGTGCGGCATATGCTCGACATGCGGAACGGTACGCTGGAGTTGTGCCTGACGCCTGCCGAGGCGAAATTCATCGTCTTCGAGAAAGACCGCGGCGGCCAAATGCTGCCCGCACCTGCACCCCGCAGCGCGAACCCCATTGCCCTCAACGGCATCTGGGATGTCAGGGCCACGCACCAGGTGGATAAGAGTACCCGGGAATTCTCCCTGACCGACCTCGTGGATCTGCACAGCCTGCCGTTCCCCTGGTTGCAGAGCTTCGCCGGCACCATCGAATACACCCGCACGGTCGATGTCGAAGATCCGGCGGCCTACCATACGCTCGATGCCGGCCTTACGCATAACGGCATCACCGAACTTTTCGTCAACGGCGAGCCTGCGGGCGTGCGCTGGTACGGTGCACGTACGTTCGACGTAGCGGGCAAACTCCGTAAGGGCACGAATGTCCTGACGATCCGTGTTACCACAGTGCTGACCAACTATGCCAAGGCCCGTGCCGCAGATACTCCGACGGCTGCCCGCTGGGAATGGGCGCAGCGGCTCAATAAGGAACTCGGCCTGCGCGGCCCCGTAACCCTGTACTGATAACTTAAAACCCTAATAAAGTAATTCTGTAAACGACTATGAAAAACAAAAACATCTCCCGGGCTTGCCTTGCTGCGGCCCTCGTCATGGCCGGTACGGTTTCGGCACACGCCTCGGCGCTCCGCAGCAGTGCTCCGGAAACCGAAGCCGCGGTTATGATTATGGACAATACGCGTATGGCCAGGCCCAAAGCGAAGATCGTAAAAGAATATGCCCCGACCAACCGTCCGGCCGAGTCCGAGCGTCTGTTCCGCTCCGAGGCCGTCGAGGCCGAGATCGCGCGCATCAAGGGCGTGCTCTCCAATGCCAAGCTGGCCTGGATGTTCGAGAACTGTTTTCCCAACACGCTCGACACGACGGTGCGCTACCGCAAGGATGACAACGGCAGGGACGATACGGTGGTTTATACCGGCGACATCCATGCCATGTGGCTCCGTGACTCGGGTGCGCAGGTGTGGCCCTACCTCCAGCTGGCCAACAAGGACGAGCACCTGCGCAGTATGCTGGCCGGCGTGATCCGCCGCCAGTTCAAGTGCATCGAGCTCGATCCCTATGCCAATGCGTTCCTCGACCCCTACGACCCGAACCCCGACCATCAGTGGATGAGCGACCAGACCCAGATGCGCCCCGAACTGCACGAACGCAAGTGGGAGATCGACTCGCTGTGTTATCCGTTGCGTCTGGCCTATGAATACTGGCTGGTGACGGGCGACGACTCGGTGTTCGACGAACATTGGATGGCGGCCATCAGGAACATACTCAAGACCTTCCGCGAGCAGCAGCGCAAGGAGGGTGTCGGCCCCTATACGTTCATGCGTGTGACCGACCGCCAGCTCGATACGGTCTGCAACATGGGCAAGGGCAATCCGGTGAATCCCGTCGGGCTGATCGCTTCGGTATTCCGTCCCTCGGACGATGCGACGACGTTCCTCTTTCTCGTGCCTTCGAATTTCTTTGCCGTGACTTCGCTGCGCAAGGCTGCCGAAATCCTGACCAAAGTTAACGGACAGGCCGCGCTGGCTGCCGAGTGCACCGAGCTGGCTGCCGAGGTGGAGACGGCACTCAAGAAATACGCTACCTACAACCATCCCGAATACGGAACGATCTACGCCTTCGAGGTCGACGGTTACGGCAACCGTTTCCTGATGGACGACGCCAACGTGCCGAGCCTGCTGGCGATGCCCTACCTGGGCGATATGGACGTGAACGATCCGATCTACCAGAATACCCGCCGCTTCGTGTGGAGCGAGGCGAACCCCTACTTCTTCCGCGGTTCGGCTGGCGAAGGCATCGGCGGCCCGCACGTCGGTTACGACATGGCCTGGCCGATGAGCATCATGATGAAGGCCTTTACCTCGCAGGACGATGCCGAGATCAAGCGCTGCGTAGAGATGCTGATGACCACCGATGCCGGGACGGGCTTCATGCACGAGTCGTTCAATGTGAACGACCCGACGGATTTCACCCGCTCGTGGTTCGCATGGCAGAACACGCTGTTCGGCGAGCTGATCCTCAAGCTGGTGAACGAGGGCAAGGTCGACCTGCTGAACTCGATTACGGTAAAATAACAGGTTCGGTTTTTTTTCAGGAGGGCCGCGGGAATATCGCGGCTCTCCTGTCGTTTTTTTGCTATCTTTGTATCCGACCCAAATTATTATCATTATGAAGAAACGACTTCTGGCATTGTGCTGCGCATTGGCTGTGGCCGGTGCCGCTACGGCCAAGATCGTCGGTGCGACGTCGCCCGGCGGAAACCTCCGCCTGGAAATCGAGGTGGCTGACAAGATCAGTTATACCGTCTGGAGCGGCGCGGACAAAGTCCTCGATGCCTGTACGTTGTCGCTGACCCTGGACGACCGCACGCTGGGCGAGGCTCCCCGTTTGCGCAGCGTGAAACGCTCCTCGGCCGACGAGATGCTCGAACGCCGCAACCCGACGAAGGATGCCGTCGTCCGAAACTGCTATAATGCCGTGCAACTCAGGTTTGCCGGCGACTACGCGGTGGAGTTCCGCCTTTTCGACGACGGCGTGGCCTACCGCTTCGTCACCTCGCTGCCCGGCGAGGTCGAGGTGCTCGGCGAAGAGTGCCGGCTGGGGCTGCCCGCCGGAAGCGAGGCGTGGCTCTCCGAGGTGAACGGGTTCCGTTCGATGTACGAGGAGCCCTACACCCGCGTGGCGATGGCCGAATATACCCCGGCGGATAAGATGAGTTACCTGCCCGTGCTGGTCGGGATGCCGGGGGGCAAGAAGCTCCTGCTGGCTGAGTCCGATGTACGGGACTACCCCTGCATGTTCGTCAGGAGCGACGGACGGGGCGGTTTCGAATCGCTTTTCCCGCGCGTGCCGAAGGAGTACGGCCCCGATGGCGACCGCAGCCTGAAGGTGCTCTCCGAAGAACCCTATATTGCCCGGACGCAGGGGACGCGCACTTTCCCGTGGCGCCTTGCCGTCGTGGCCGGGGAGGATGCCGACCTGATCGAAAACGAGCTGGTGTGGCTGCTGGCCGCCCCCGCTGCCGATACCGACTGGGAGTGGGTGAAGCCCGGACTGGTGAGCTGGGACTGGTGGAACGGCATGCGCCTGTCGGGGGTCGATTTCCGTGCCGGGCGCAATACGGAGTCCTACCGTTACTACATTGACTTCGCAGCCAAATACGGCGTCCCTTATATTATCATGGACGAAGGCTGGTCGGCATCGACGACCGACGTATTCCGTCCCAATCCCGACCTCGACCTGCCCGGCCTGATCGCCTACGGCAAGGAGCGCAACGTGCAGATCGTGCTGTGGCTGACATGGCTCGCCGTCGAGAAGGACATGGAACGCCTTTTCACGACGCTCGAAGAGTGGGGCATCCCGGGCGTGAAGATCGACTTCATGGATCGCAGCGACCAGTGGATGGTCAACTATTACGAGCGCGTGACCAAGTGTGCGGCCGACCACCATATCTTCGTCGACTGGCACGGCTCCTATACACCCAAGGGTCTTTTCCGCACCTACCCGAACCTGCTGACCTACGAGGCGGTGCTCGGCATGGAGCAGGGCGGTCGCTGCAAACCCGACAACAGCAATTACCTGCCTTTCATCCGCAATGCCGTCGGCCCCATGGACTTCACGCCGGGCGGGATGTTCTGCTCTCAGCCCGAGGATAACCGTTCGACGGGTTCGAACCCGATGGCCTCGGGGACGCGCGCCTACCAACTGGCACTTTACGTCGTCTTCGAAAGCCCGTTGCAGATGATGGCCGACAACCCGGTCTATTATTACCGCGAACATCCCTGCACGGAGTTCATCGCCTCGGTGCCTACGACCTGGGACGAGCTGCGCGTGCTGCGTGCACGGTGCGGCGAACAGGTCGTCATGGCGCGCCGCAAGGGCGACCGGTGGTTCATCGGGGGCATTACCAACAACCAGCCCTATTCCACCGAGGTCGCGCTCGATTTCCTGCCTGCCGGGCGCAGTTATACGATGACCTCGTTCGAGGACGGTGTGAATGCCGACCTGCAGGCCATGGATTACAAGAAACGTGAGCGGAAAGTCGATGCTTCGACCGTCGTGAAGATCGACATGGTTCGCAATGGCGGCTGGGCGGCCGTAATCGAATAGGCGTGCCCGGGCCGGAGTCCATCCGCGATCGGTAGGCGGACAGTGCCCGGATTTGCTGTAAAAAACGAAAGGAAGTGCGAATAACGCATTTCCTTTCGTTTTTTCGTTCCTGTGTTTTTCCTGGCGAGCCCGGGAGGGTTTCAGGCCTGCGGGGCATATTCCCGCATCCCGTACAGCTGGTCG
>OHKY01000604.1_pt1 | contig 12777 bp, 10 predicted proteins | sample 1568941 | NCBI WGS metagenome assembly OHKY01 (sample SAMEA3879521, study PRJEB24766) | human gut metagenome | biome: human-associated habitat; feature: feces | place: USA | collected 1985/1987 | reverse complement strand
GCGTCCTTGCCCTCTCAGGCGCTCACGCGCCAGCTCTCCCAAGGGGAGAGCCTTTGACATTGGAAATGCCCCCTGCGTCCTCTCTACGGGAAGAGGCACAGGGGGCATTCATGTTTGTCGGGATGATCCGAGCGGCGGGGGCTTCAGCTCAGCCCTTGACAGCACCGGCGGAGATACCTTCGACGAACTGATCCTGTGCGCAGAAGAAGACGATGAGCTGCGGCAGGATAGAGATCAGGGACAGGGCCAGAATACGGTTCCAGGCAAAGCCCGTATCACCGTCCATGGACAGCTTGACGAACAGGGACATGGGGTACTTTGCAGGGGTCTGGACGTAAAGCAGGGGACCCATGAAGTCGTTGCAGCTCCACATGAACTGGAACAGTGCGCAGGACACCAGAGCGGGCATCAGCATCGGGACGATGACCTTGTACAGGGTCTGGAAGGAGGAGCAGCCGTCGATGGCGGCAGCCTCGTCCAGGTCGCGGGGGACGTTGCGCATGAACTGCACCAGCTGGTAGACGAAGTAGGTCTCAGTTGCGAATGCGCAGTGGACCCAGATGGCCAGATAGAACGGGCTGTTGACCCAGCCGAACTTGGTGTACAGCAGGAACTGAGGCACGTTCAGGACGACCTGAGGCAGGAACAGGGTGGCCAGCATGATGCTGAACAGGATCTTCCGGCCCGGGAAGTCGAAGCGGCCAAAGCCGTAAGCTGCAATGCAGGAGGAGACCACGGTGCAGATGACCTTGGGCAGGACGTAGCTGTAAGTGTTCAGCATGGCCTGCAGGATGTTGATGGAACCGCCGAAGTTGTTCAGCGCGTTCTTGTAGCCCTCCAGAGTGGGGTTCTTGATCCACAGGCCGATGCCTGCAAAGATCTCGCTGTTGTCCTTAAAGGTGGCGCTGATCATCCACAGCAGGGGATAGATCATGATGAGGCCCACCAGGATCAGGACGAAGTACTTGAAAAACGTCGCGATGGCGTTAGAAGCTTTCATTCCCATACTGTCACACCTTACCTTTCATCCGAGTAGTAGACCCACTTCTTCTGGCTGGTGAAGGCGATGATCGTCAGGATGCAGACGATGACGAACATGATCCATGCCAGTGCGGAAGCCATGCCCATCTGGTTGGACTTGAATGCGTAGTTGTAGACCAGAATGGAGATGAGGGTGGTGGAACCGCGGGGACCGCCGTTGGTGATGATGAACGGGCCATTGAACTCCTGGAAAGCCTGGCAGATCTGAGTGACCAGGTTGTAGAAGATGATGGGGGTGATCATCGGGACGGTGATGGAGAAGAACTGCTTCCACTTGCCTGCGCCGTCGATGGTGGCGGCCTCGTACAGGTCGGCCGGCACGCCCTTCAGAGCGGCGAGGAACAGCACCATGGCGGAGCCGAACTGCCAGATACGCAGGAAGCAGATGATCCACAGTGCGTAGCTGGGGTCGCTCAGCCAGGAAGGACCCTGGAAGTGGCCGAAGGTCAGCATACGGATGAGGGTGTTGACCAGACCGTCATCACGGAACACGGCCTTCCACAGCACGGCGATCGCAACAGAGCCGCCGAGGATGGAGGGGATGTAGTAGACGGTGCGGAACACGTTCACGCAGGCGATCTTGAAGTTCAGGATGTAGGCGATGAACAGTGCGAAGACCAGCTTCAGAGGCACAGTGATGAAGCTGTACTTGAAGGTGGTGATGAGCGCCTTGGTGATCTTGGGAGTGGTAAAGGCGTCCACATAGTTCATGATGCCATACTGATGGATGCCGTTGAAGAAGTCCATATCCGTAAAGCTGTAGTACAGAGACTGGCCGAACGGAATGGCCTTGAAGACGACGAAGCCGATGATCCAGGGGATCAGGTAGAACAGGCCCTGCCATTTGTCAAAAAACTTCTGGGCCGGGGTGCGCCCGAGAGAGGGCGCTTTGCTTTCTTTCATCCAGGGGGTCCTCCTTTTATAAGGATATGTCTCGTGCGCCGCACAATCGTTTGGACACATTTTTGTCAAAAAAATGTCATCACTGTCTTGCAAAAAAGGGGCATCCGTCCGTAGGTGGAAGGGATGCCCCTTGCAAGACTCCTTTATGCGGGGCGGCCCGTGTCAACACCGCGCGTGTGCGGGCCGCAAAAAGTCCGTGAGGCGGAAATCAGACGGTGTAGCCGACAGACTCCATGCCGTCCAGCAGGGTATCGACCAGGTCAGCGCCGGAAACATTGTCGTAATCCAGAGTGTCGAACACCTCCTGATAGACGCCGGTGCCGGTAGCCTTCAGGTCGTTGGACTCGAACAGGGGGTCGAGCTGGTTGGAAACGAAGGCCATGACCTTGCCGTTTGCCTCAGCGACCAGCTCCTTGATCTTGCCGGCGCTCTGAGCAGCAGCCAGACCAGCCTTGGAGGCGGGGATGCCGCACTCGGAGCCCATGATCTCGGCACCTGTGGTCTCGTTCAGCAGGAAGTTGATGAGGGTAGCTGCCTCTGCGGGATGCTCGCAGGTCTTGGTGATGGCCAGACCCATGGAGACCTTGGAGAAGCCGCCGTTGTAATCGCCGAACTTGATCTCCTCGCCCACGGTGAAGCCGGCCTTGTTCTCCTCGTCCAGAGCGTCAGCGTACTTGGTAGCGGAGGAGTCCCACTCGAAGCAGCCGGCCAGCTTGCCGGTGATCCACTCGGTGGACTGGTGAGCGGCATTGTCGCCGTTGGAGCCGTAGTAGGTGGGCAGGCTCATGATGACGTGGCCCTCGACCAGGCTCTTGATGAAGTCGATGCCCTCAGCGATCTGGTCGGCATCGTAGTTCAGGGTGGAGGTGGAGGGGTCGGCCCAGTCCTTGCCATACTTGCTCTCGAGGTAGAACACCATCAGGATCATACGGTCGTATGCGCCCAGGTGCAGGGGATAGTATTCATCGCCCAGCTTCTCCTGGAAGGTCTTGCCGGCAGCCATCAGCTCGTCCAGAGTGGTGGGAAAGGAGATGCCGGCCTTGTCGAAGGTGGTCTTGTTCCAGTAGAAGATACGGCCGGTCATAGACACGGGCACGCACTGCTGAGAGTTTGCCACGTTGCAGGCAGCCAGCTTGGCCTCATCCCACTGGGTCAGGTCGAGGTACTCGGAGACGCTGTTCAGGTCGATGAAGGTCTGGCCGTTCTTGGAGTAGTTGTACAGCCAGTTCCAGTTGATCTGGCAGACATCCTCAGCGACGCCGCCTGCGAACTTGGTGGACATGGTGTCCTCCCAGCCGGACCATGCAGCGAAGGTGGGGTTGACGGTGATGGTGCTGTGCTCAGCAGAGAAAGCCTTGATGGCCTCCTGGTAAGCGTTGTGACGGGACTCGCCGCCCCACCAGCTCATGGTCAGGGTGACGGGGTCAGAAGACAGGCCGGCCACGGAAGCTGCGGCGGAAGAAGCGGTGGTGGAAGTGGCGGTAGAACCAGCGTTGCCGGAGCCGCCGCAGGCGGCCAGCAGGCCGGCAGCACCCACAGCGCCAGAGACCTTCAGAAAGTCACGACGAGAAATTGCCTTGCTCATTTTCGTTCTCCTCCTATGTAGAAAACATCTTCTTGCATGGACGCCTCTGCAAAGCATCCATTGTATACAAATATGATACCAAAAGCAAGAAAAAAAAGAAAGATGCAAATTGTAGTGATAGCGGCAGAAAACGTACAAATATTGCGCTTATTTTTTGCCCGGTTTTGACGTCATTGCCAGAATGAATAAACTTGGACCGAAAAACTGTGCAACTTGTATACTTCAACGATTTGCATAGAAAACTGGGATGCAACAGGGGAAGATTGGCCTGAATTGCAAGAATTTTGTAGCCGAGGCAGAATTTGTTGAAAGAGCGTTGTATACATTAAAAGCAACGATAACAGAAAGTTCCGGCCCCGAGCTGATATATCAATAGTGCAAAAAACGCGCGAATTGGGGCGCGACTGATATATCACGGATGCAGAAAAGATACAAAAATGCCGCCCGGCGCGCGGGCGGCATAAAATCAGGAAAAAGAGTCACCGGCGGGCGGCGTAGAAGGCGCTGCGCTCCCGGAAATAGCACTGGGGGCACATGCTGACGTACTGGACATCGTTCTCAAGGTCGATGGCTACCTGTTCGCCCTCAAAGACGAAGCGGCCGTTGACCTTGCGGCAGTTGCAGGTGGCCTTGCGGCCGCAGGTGCAGATGGTCTTCATCTCCTCGATGGTGTGGGCCAGCTCCAGAAGCCGGGTGGAGCCGGGGAAGCCCTTGAGGGAGAAGTCGGAGCGCAGGCCGTAGCAGATGACGGGGATGTTCAGCTCTACCGTCACCATGAACAGCTGCTCGGCCTGCTCTGCGGTGAGGAACTGGCTCTCGTCACAGAGCACACAGGCCAGAGGCCGGCCCTCGCTGCTGGCGGCCCGGACGGCCTCCACCAGGTCCATGTCCGGCGGCACCAGCAGATCGGCAGGGCGGCGGACGCCCAGACGGCTCACGAGGTCGCCGCTGCCCTTGGTGTCCACCTTCGGCTTGAGGATGAGCACCCGCATCCCCTGCTCCTCGTAGTTGTGGGCCACCTGCATCAGCGCGGTGCTCTTGCCGCTGTTCATTGCGCCGTAACGGAAATAAAGCTTTGCCATGTCGAAAAAGTCTCCTCATGAAAGGACTCTCTCAGCCAAAGCCTGACGGAGAGGGCCTGTATTATCGATAGTATCTGCTCAGTCCTGATTGCGCAGCCGGTAGCCCAGGCTCATCAGGCTGTCGCCGAGGTGGACGTTCTCCACCACCACGTCGGGGTAGGAGACAGACAGATCGTAGTGGGAGAAGTTCCAGAAGCCCTGGATGCCCAGAGCCACCAGACGGCCGCTGATCTCCTCTGCGCCGCTGCGGGGCAGACAGAGCACAGCCACCTCGGGGTGGTGCTCGGCGCAGAAAGCTTCCAGCTCATCGATGTGTAAGATCCGGATGCCGTTGATCTCTTTGCCCACCTCGTCGGGGGCGTTGTCGAAGGCGGCGATGAGCTTGTAGCCGTTGGTGTCGGTGGTGATGAAGCGGCTCACAGCCTTGCCCAGACGGCCGCAGCCGATGAGGATGGTGGGCAGGAGGTCGCCGTTGCCAAAGAGCAGATGCTCAAGGATGCTCAGCAGGTTCTCCACCGAGTAGCCGATGCCCTGACGTCCATTCACGTCGCCGATGCAGTTGAAGTCCTGCCGCACCTGGGAGGCAGTGGTACCCATCTGGGCGGCCAGCTCACGGGACGAGATGCTGGTGATGCCGTCGTTCTTCAGGGTGCGCAGGTAGCGATAGTATTTGGGCAGGCGCTTGATGACAGGCAGAGAAGCTTTGCCGGGAGTGTTCATAGGGGGGTCTCCTTTCTTTTTATCCGCAGCATTGCCGGGGGGAGGTGCGCAGCGGCAGGGCGCTCCGGCAAAAGATTTGTACTTTCTTGTACAATAATGATACATATTTGACAATCTTATCTCTAGTATAAAGTATACAGCGCGAAGAGAGAATGTCAAACCATTTGGCACATTTTTTTGAGAAAGAAAAGAAATCTTTGCCGAAGTATAACCGGCAGGAATGGCGGACAAGCTGAAATGAAGCAAAAAGGAGGATGCGCAGAATGTCACAGGAAGAGAAGAACGTCCCCGTGGAGCAGCAGCGGCTGGAAAAAGAGCAGATCGAGGATATGGGCAGCGTTTACCGCACCCGGGGAGCTCACGCCATCCACTGCCTGACGGTCATCGGGCAGGTGGAGGGCCATGTGGAAGCGCCTCAGGGCCAGAAGACCACCAAGTATGAGCACGTCATCCCCCAGCTGGTGGCCGTGCAGGAGGACCCCGCCATCGAGGGCCTGCTGGTCCTGCTCAACACCGTGGGCGGGGATGTGGAGGCGGGGCTTGCGCTGGCGGAGCTCATCGCCAGCATCTCCAAGCCCAGTGCGGCGGTGGTGCTGGGCGGCGGCCACTCCATCGGCATCCCGCTGGCCGTCAGCGCCCAGCGGAGCTTCATCGTGCCTACCGCCACCATGACGGTCCACCCCGTCCGCCATTCCGGCATGATACTGGGCGTGCCCCAGACCATGCGCTGGTTCGAGCAGATGCAGGAGCGCATCACCGGCTTCGTGGCGTCCCACAGCGGCATCTCGGAGAAGCGGTACACCGAGCTGATGATGCGCACGGGCGAGCTGGTCATGGACGTCGGCACCGTGCTGGATGGCCGAAAAGCCGTGCGGGAAAAGCTCATCGACGAGCTGGGCGGGCTGTCGGACGCGCTGGCATGGCTCTACCGAGAAATCGAGGGGAAATAAATTGCCATTTGACTTTTCCCGTGGTACAATGAAAGAATCGAGTAGTATCGGAATTCTTCCATCGTCACCGACAGAGCCGCCCTGAGCGCGCCCTGCTTCATGATATAAAATAAGGAACGGGTTTTAGGAAACATGGCAAAGAGAAAACGCAAGACCTCCGGGCGCAGCACAGCCTCGCGCCGCAAGAACCGGACACAGGACCGGATGCCCGCGGGGCTCATCACCCTGTTTGCGGGGCTGGTGCTCATGGCGCTGGCTTTCGTGCCGGGCAGCTCGGCCTGGCGCACGATGCACGATGTCCTGTTCGGCGTGTTCGGCTGCGGAAGCTTCGTGCTGGGCGCAGCGCTGTGCTATCTGGCCATCCTCTACACCCGGGGCGAAGACCTTCTGCCCCACATCGCAAAGCTGGCGCTGGGGCTCATCTTCGCCAGCGGCACGGTCATCGTCTTTTCTGACATCCCCACCGACCAGACCGCCGCCCAGATGACCGCTGCCTGTTATCAGAATGGGATGAGCGCATGGCTCTCGGGCGGTGGGCTGGGCGCTGTGCTGGGCGGGACGCTCCTGCTGCTCTGCGGCAGACCCGCCGCCAATCTGGTCATGGCGGCGCTGGCGGCCTGCGCCAGCCTGTACATTTTTGACGTTACGCCCGCCGAGTGCTGGCAGTGGCTCTGCAACGTGGGCGGCAGCGTCCACGAAAAGGGCCTTGCCGTCCACGAGCAGAATGCCGCCCGCCGGGCCGAGCGTCTGGCAGAACGCGCCGCCGGGGAGGCCGAGGCGGAGAAATACGAGGCCTATGACGACGACCTGCCGGAAGACGAAGCGGGCGAAGGCGAGGACTGCTGCGGCGGCGAAGAGCCTGCCGCGCCCGCCTTCCATATCCAGCCTCCCGGCTGGCTGGCTGGCGTCTTCCACTGGGGCCATCAGGTGATGCAGGGCGGCGAACAGGCAGAGCCTGCCCCTGCGCCCGCACCGGAAGCGCAGACCCCGCCTCAGCCCGAGCCTGCCCCCGTACAGGTGGAAAAGTCCCGGCCTCGTGCGCCCTTTGATATTGATTTAGGCCCTGACCATACCACCGTCACCAAGGGCGGCAGTGAGCCCATCGAGCCCATCATCCTCGGCCCCGGCGGCACCTTCGGCATGGACCCGCTCCGCCGTGCGCCCATCCGCCCCACCGTGACGCCCATCGTCCCGGACGCCGTGGATACCGCCGCCGAGGACTTCTTCACGGCCCAGCCCGAGCCGACGGTGACGCCCACCGTCACGCCCGCCGCCTCGGCAGAAGAGCCGGAACAGCAGCCCGCGCCTGAGCCGCCGCTTTCCTTCGGCATCCCGCTCTATGATTTGACCCCGACTCCGGAACCGGCCCCGCAGCCGGTCAGCGCCGAGAATGCGGTGGCGTTCCGCTCTGAGCCGGATGAGGACGGCTGGATCAGCATCACCAGCGACCCGGTGGAGGAAAAAGACCTCAACACGCTGGTGGCAGCCGCCATGGAAAAGCCTGCTGTCTCCGAGGAGCAGGCCGCGAACGCCCCCGCCGAAGAGGCGGAGACGGAGGAGAGCTTCCAGTATCAGTACCCGTCCATCGAGCTGTTCGAGCGCGCCCCGGAGGAAAGCGACTCCGGCGCGGAAGACGAGCTGAAAGCCAACGCCCAGAAGCTGGTGGACACGCTGGAAAGCTTCGGCGTCCGCACCCGTGTGCTGGATATTTCCCGCGGCCCGTCGGTCACCCGGTATGAAGTCCAGCCCATGGCGGGCGTCAAGATAAGCCGCATCACTTCGCTGGCGGACGACATCGCCCTGAACCTGGCGGTGGCCGATGTCCGCATGGAGGCACCCATCCCCGGCAAGCCTGCCGTGGGCATCGAGGTGCCGAACCATAAGAAAACGCCGGTCTACATCCGCAGCGTCTTCGAGAGCCAGAGCTTTTTGCGGATGACCTCACCGATGGGCATTGCGCTGGGCAAGGACATCGCCGGCGTGGCCCAGGTGGCCGACCTGTGCAAGATGCCCCATCTGCTCATCGCTGGCAGCACCGGCAGCGGTAAATCGGTCTGTGTCAACAGTATCATCATGAGCCTGCTGTTCCGCTCCAGCCCCGAGGACGTCAAGCTCCTGCTCATCGACCCCAAGGTCGTCGAGCTGGCTGAGTACAACGGCATCCCCCACCTGCTGATGCCCGTCGTCACCGAGCCCCGCAAGGCGGCCGGAGCACTGGGCGGCGCAGTGCAGGAGATGGAGCGCCGCTACCACCTTTTCGCGGAGAACAACGTCCGCGACATCAAGTCCTTCAATAAGCTGGCTGCAGCGGACCCGGACCTCGAGAAGATGCCCTATATCGCCATCATCATCGACGAGCTGGCCGATTTGATGATGGTCGTCGGCAAGGATGTCGAGGACTCCATCTGCCGCATCGCCCAGAAGGCCCGCGCCGCCGGTATGCACCTCATCGTGGCGACCCAGCGCCCCAGCGTGGACGTCATCACCGGCCTCATCAAGGCCAACATCCCCAGCCGCATCGCCTTCGCCGTGTCCAGTCAGGTGGACAGCCGCACCATCCTCGACGGTGCCGGTGCCGAAAAGCTGCTGGGCATGGGCGATATGCTCTTCATGCCCGTGGGCGCACCCAAGCCCACCCGTATCCAGGGTACCTTCGTGCGGGATGAGGAGATCAGCCGTGTGCTGGACTTCATCAAGAAGAGCGCCACCGTCCAGTACGACGAGGCCATGATAGAGGCCATGGAAAAACACGCCATCCAGGACGGCAAGAAGGGCAGCAGCTCTGCCGACTCCGACGAGGAGGGCGGCAGTGACCCGATGCTCAAGCAGGCCGTGGAGGTGGTCATCGACGCCGGCCAGGCGTCCACCAGCCTGCTGCAGCGCCGCTGCAAGCTGGGTTATGCCCGCGCCGCCCGCATCATGGACGAGATGGAAGAAAAGGGCATCATCGGCCCCTACGAGGGCGCAAAGCCCCGCGCTGTCCTCATCAGCCGCCAGCAGTGGCTGGAAATGCAGATGAATCAGCCGGATGAATGACCTCTCAGTCAAAACCGGACGGCTTTGCCGGCTCCCCTAATAGGGGCAACGATTTCGACCGCCGCCAGTGGCGGAAACAGGGAGAAATTGTTGGGGCTGCGGCCAGCGGGATGCAAACGAAAGTGAAGCAGCCGCTGGGAGCAGCAACCCGGGGTGCGGAGCACCCGCTGGCGTACCGGACAGGCTCACGCCGGATGAATAGAATGTTTGATTTCGGAAGCAATAGAGCCCTGCTGCATAGGGCGGGCATCATGAAAGAAAAAGGATAGCTATGGAGCATTACACCGAATTTCTCCCCATCAGCCGGGCCGACATGGAGGCCCGGGGGTGGGACCGGCTGGACTTCGTGGTGGTGGGCGGCGACGCCTATGTGGACCACCCCAGCTTTGGCACCGCCATCATCAGCCGCCTGCTGGAAGCCGAGGGCTACAAGGTGGGCGTGCTGGCCCAGCCCCGCTATACCGACTGCGAGGACTTCAAGCGGTTCGGAAAGCCGAAGTACGGCTTCTTCATCGGCGGCGGCAACGTGGACAGCATGGTGAGCCACTATTCCGTCGCAAAGATCCCCCGCGCGGAGGACGAGTATTCGCCCGGCGGCAAGGGCGGCGCACGGCCCGACCGCAGCGCCACCGTCTACACCAGACTTGCCAAGCAGGCATACCCTGACCTGCCCGTCATTCTGGGCGGTCTGGAAGCATCGCTCCGCCGCTTTGCCCACTACGACTACTGGCTGGACACCGTCCTGCCCAGCATCGCCGAGGACTCTGGCGCGGACATCATCAGCTTCGGCATGGGGGAACACCAGACCGTGGAGATCGCCCGCCGTCTGGCGGCAGGGGAGCCGGTGGAGAGCATCACCGATGTGGACGGCACCTGCTACCTGACCGACTTCGACCACCTGCCCGAGCGGTATGTGGAGTGCGCGGGCTTCAGAAAGGTCGCCTCCGATAAGGTGGCCTATGCGAAAGCCTGCCGCATCCAGATGGACAATCAGGACGTCGTCAGCGGCAATATCATCGTCCAGAAGCAGAGCGAGAAGTACCTCGTGCAGAACATCCCCGCAAAGCCCCTCGTCCGCTGGGAGCTGGATAAGGTCTACGCCCTGCCTTACACCCGCTGCTGCCACCCCATCTACGAGGCCATGGGCGGTGTGCCTGCCATCCGGGAGGTGCAGTTCTCCATCATCCAGAACCGCGGCTGCTTCGGCGGCTGCAATTTCTGCGCCATCCAGCTGCATCAGGGCCGACGCGTCACCAGCCGCAGCGCCGACAGCATCGTGGCCGAAGCAGAGCGGATGACCCACGAGCCGGATTTCAAGGGCTACATCCACGACATCGGCGGCCCCACCGCCAACTTCCGTTTCCCATCCTGCCGCGAGCAGATGCTGCGGGGTATGTGCAACGGCGGCAAGCACTGCCTCGCCCCCACCACCTGCTCCCACATGATCGTGGACCACAGCGATTACCTGAAAATCCTCCGCCGCGTCCGGGAGCTGCCCGGCGTCAAGAAGGTGTTCATCCGCAGCGGCATCCGCTTCGATTACCTGATGGCCGACCCCGATGACACTTTCTTTAAGGAGCTGGTGGAGTACCACGTCTCCGGCCAGCTGAAAGTCGCGCCGGAGCACTGCGCCCCCAACACCCTCGCCTACATGGGCAAGCCGCCCATCGAGACCTTCAACAGGTTCAAGGATAAGTTCTACGAGCTGAGCAGGAAGGCAGGAAAAAAGCAGTACCTCGTGCCGTACCTCATGTCCAGCCACCCGGGCAGCACCCTCAAGGATGCCGTCTATCTGGCCGAATACCTCTACAAGAACCATATGCGCCCCGAGCAGGTGCAGGATTTTTATCCCACGCCCGGCACTGTGAGCACCTGTATGTTCTACACCGGCCTCGACCCCTACACCTTGAAGCCGGTGTTTGTGGAAAAGACCGCTGAGGGCAAGGCACTTCAGCGCGCCCTGCTCCAGTATTATGAGCCCCGCAACGCCGAAAAGGTCATCAAGGCGCTGAAAATGACCCACCGCGAAGACCTTATCCCCCTGCTGGTTCCCGCCGAGGGCCGCATTGCGGTCCAGCGCTCGGCCCGCAGAGCCGAGGCCGCCGATGTGACCATCCACGGCGACGGCACCTACACCGTCCGGCCCAGAGGCAAGGGCGGCAAGCCGCAGAGCCGCTCCGCCGCCCCGGCAGGCCGTCAGCCCAGCCCCGGCGCACGTTTTGCGCCCCATTCGGCTCCTTCGCATAAACCGAAAAGCAATCAACAGAAAGAGAATACATCGTGGAAAACTTCAAAAAAGAAAAAGTGACCGCTCAAACGCTCATGAGCCGCCTCGCTGCGCTGGCACTGGCCGCAGCCCTTGCGCTGGGCCTCGTGGGCTGTGATACCTCTTCCATCGTCCCGGGAGGCAGCGGTGACGTTATGCCGAACCCGGCAGCTTCTCAGACCGGAACGACGCCTTCCGACGGGCAGGACGCCGCCTTCCAGATGCACTTCATCGACGTGGGGCAGGCGCTGAGCGTGCTGGTGGAGTGCGACGGACAGTTCATGCTCTACGACGGCGGCAATGTGGACGACGGCAGTCTGGTAGTCTCCTACTTGCAGAGTCAGGGGGTCGAGCAGCTGGAATACGTCTTCTGCTCCCATGCTCACGAAGACCATGTGGGCGGTCTGGCCGCTGCGCTGGCCTATTTCCCGGCCTGCCACGTTTACAGCCCCGTGACGGAAGCCTCCACCAAGTGCTTCAAGGATTTCGTCAAGTACACCCAGCAGCAGAACCTACAGGTCGAAGTACCTGCCGCAGGCACCCAGTGGGCGCTGGGTAGCGCCACTGTGACCATGCTTGGCCCTGTGGCGCAGTATGACGACACCAACGATACCTCCATCGTCCTGCGCATCGACTACGGCGCGACGAGCTTCCTGCTCACCGGTGATATGGAGGCCGACGCCGAGCGCGACCTTGTGAACAGCGGCGCGAACCTCAAGGTGGATGTCTTACAGGTGGGCCACCACGGCTCCAGCACCTCCACCAGCTACGTCTTCCTGAACGCTGTCCTGCCCGAGATGGGCATCATCTCCTGCGGCGTCAACAACAAGTACGGCCACCCCCACGAGGAGACCCTGAGCATCCTGCGGGACGCCGGTGTGGACGTCTACCGCACCGACCTGCTGGGGACGATCACCGTTTCCAGCGACGGCCGGAACTACACGGTGGCCACCGAACATTTCGCCACCGACGCTGAGCTGAACCCCACCGACCCGGCAGCATCCAGCACGGCCCAGCAGGCGTACATCGGCAACGTGAACAGCAAAAAGTTCCATCTGCCCAGCTGCGCCAACCTCCCGGCAGAGAAGAACCAGATCCTCTTCTCCAGCTATGATGAGGCCGTGGCCGCAGGCTACAGCCCCTGCTCGAGCTGCATCAAATAACAAATAGACAAAAGGGAAGCCCCATCTGACG
>OHKY01000598.1_pt1 | contig 12892 bp, 10 predicted proteins | sample 1568941 | NCBI WGS metagenome assembly OHKY01 (sample SAMEA3879521, study PRJEB24766) | human gut metagenome | biome: human-associated habitat; feature: feces | place: USA | collected 1985/1987 | reverse complement strand
TTATATGTGCGAAAATAATTTGTCAGATACTGGAGTGCATTTTTTTGCGGCACAACAAATTGCGAATGGTTTTTGGAACAGAAAATAAGAGAGTATGAGCTAATGTTTCCATATTTATTTCCTTATTCTCTCGTACTTGCATTATTTAATTTTATTTTTGATAAAAATATACAATATGCAATTGTATTTTCTAACTTATTTTTTGACATATGTGGTGGAATGTGTTTGTATTTTTTGCTAAAAAAAAGTAATGGATGTTTGAAGAAGGGAATATTTTTATGGATATTTAATCCGCTCTCGATAGTGATGTGTTGGCTTCCTTTAAACATTGTTTTGGTTAATACCGCGTTGTGTTTGCTATTGTTAGAAGGAATAATGCTTTTGAATTCCTTATATTTGAAAAGTCAAAGGAAATATATTTTTGCAGGTTTAACAGGAATAACAATTTTTGTTGCAAATTTGTTCCGTCCAATATTTACGGTTGTTCTTATTGCTCTAATTATATGTATTATCGGTTATCAACTAAAAGAAAACAGGAAAGAAATAGGAGCGTACATAGTTGGATTGATATTAATTACTACTACATTAGTGCCGCAAGTATTTTTGGAAAATTACATAGAATGTAAATATAAGGATGATATTTTAGGGAGTAGTGGTGGATGGTCGTTTTATGTAGGAAGTAATTATGAAACAAGTGGGAAATGGAGTCCGGAGGACAGGGATTATTTTTTTGGCCCGGTAATTTCAGATACTACATCTATATCAGAAGCTCAAAGTTACATTAAAGAACAAGGAATTGAACGATATAGGGAAATGGGGGTAGTGAAGGGAATTAATCACTTTTCTAATAAGCTAGCTGTATTATTTTCAGATATTTCAAATTGTTCATATGACTTGAAGTATACATTAAATATAAAAGAGGATGGGGGAGTGTGGAAAATTATTTCTTCAGGGATTAGTGCCTTTTTTGTGATTGGAGCATTGACAAGTGTTTGCTTTTGGTATAAAAATAGTCAAGAGAGAAAATTGTCAGAGCTATTTATAGGATTGTGTTTTCTGGGATTTACAGCAGCTTTTTTGATTGTAGAAGTAATGAACAGATATTCGGCAATTTATTTTGTAATATTTATTATACTTATGTCGTTATATAAAACTGAAAGAAAAATGAGAAAGGTAAAATTGAAATGAAGCTTTCATTGATAGTTCCTTGTTTTAATGAACAAGAGTCACTGCCAATTTTTTATAAAGAGGTTATGAAAGTTATCAAGGGACTAAAATGTAGATATGAAATAATTTTTATAGATGACGGTTCAGCAGATAAAACACTAGAAATTTTAAAAGAACTGGCAAATAAGAATGAAAACATTTTCTTTATCAGTTTTTCTAGGAATTTTGGGAAAGAAGCAGCTATGTATGCTGGATTCTGTAATGCAACCGGAGATTATGTGGCAGTTATGGATGCGGATATGCAAGACCCTCCAGAGTTATTGCCTCAAATGCTTCAAATATTAGAAACAGAAGAATATGCTAGTGTAGCTACCAGAAGAATTACAAGAAAGGGGGAACCCGTGATACGCAGTTTTTTTGCGAGAATGTTTTATAAGCTAATCAATAAAATTTCAGATGCAGATATTGTTGATGGGGCGAGAGATTTTAGGCTTATGAAGCGAAAAATGGTAGATACAATTGTAGATATGGGAGAGTACAATCGATTTTCTAAAGGGATATTCGGGTGGATTGGTTATAGAACATATTGGCTTTCTTATGAAAATGTAAATAGAATTGCTGGAGAAACAAAATGGAGTTTTTGGAAATTATTTAAGTATGCGATTGATGGCGTGATAAATTTCTCTCAAGTCCCCTTAAATTTAGCGTTATGGTCGGGGCTGTTTATAACGATAATTTCTTTTTTGACCATTTTACTCATTTTACTTCAGAAATTTTTGAATGGTGATTTGGTTTTAGGATGGGAAGTAATGATGTGTGTCATTGCACTTATTGGGGGGATTCAATTATGCTGCATAGGAATTATGGGACAGTATATTGCAAAAACGTATAGTGAAGTGAAGAATCGACCACATTATATTGTTGACGAAAGTAATTTGAATGATATGGACAAGGTTAAGTAATAGATAGTCAGAAATTAGAGAGGCAATTTATTAGTAATATAGAGAATTAGAAAATGATGTAATCAATTTTTCAAAAGGGCTTTTGGCTTGTATTATCCGTCAGGAAACCGTATAATACTACAAGAGCCCCTTTATTTTTTAGAGGGGAAGATAAGGAGACGATGGCGATGAAACTGGTAATCCTTGCCGGAGGGCAGCAGAGTACGATCAGCAATGAAAGAGAAGGCGTTCCCAAGCCGATGGTGGATATTGGCGGAAAGCCGGTGCTGTGGCATATTATGAAATATTTTTCGGCGCATGGCGTAAAAGAATTTATTATATGTGGCGGTTATAAGGTCGGCATGCTCAAAGAATATTTTATGAATTATTATATTTATCAGTCGGACATTACAGTGGATCTGCAGGAAAATACGATTGAAATTCATAAAAAGAGAACAGAAGACTGGCAGGTTACAGTGGTGGATACGGGTATTTATGCATCTACTGCGCAGCGTGTCTCGAGGGTCCAGGAATATATTGGAAAAGAGGATTTTCTGGTGACATATGGCGACTGTTTGGAAGATATTGATGTAAACGCATTTTGGAGGCAGCACAGAAACAGTAACAGGATATGTACGCTCGCAGTTGCCAGACCTTCCGGAAGAAATGTGATTCTGCCGATTTCTGAAAAAGGAAATTTGATGAAGGATTCCGTTGCGCGTGGAACGGATGCATGGACGAGCGCAGGAATTTATGCGTTTTCCCCGAAGGTTTTTAATTATTTTCAGGGAAGCTATGAACTGGATTACTTTGTAAAGGGAATTCTGGCAGATCAGAAGCAGGTGTTGATTTATAAGCATCCGGGCTTTTGGCAGCCGGTAGAAACAAGAAGGGATCTTGTTATGATGGAAAATATGTGGAATGCGGAGATGGCTCCATGGAAGAAATGGCAGGATTGAATATGAGGGTTGTTATTCTTGCGGGGGGAATGGGAAGCAGAATCAGTGAAGAAAGCAGGCTGAAGCCGAAACCGATGATCGAAATCGGGGACAGACCGATTCTGTGGCACATTATGAAGCTGTACTCTTTTTACGGGTTTCATGAATTCATTATTTGCTGCGGATATAAAGGGCACATGATTAAAGATTATTTTTTACATTATTATATGCATCAGACAGACAGCACGTTTGAACTGAATAAAAGCAGGGTAAAGACACATATCAGCAAGGCTGAGCCGTGGAAGGTTACTCTTGTGAACACAGGGCTGCATACAAAGACGGCGGGGCGCCTTTTGGAAATAAAAGATTATATTGGAGAAGAAGAGACATTTTTGTTGACATATGGAGATGGTGTGTCAAACGTTAATATTCCGGCTTTATTGGATTTTCACTGGCGACAGGGACGTATCGCAACGATTACGACTACGCAGCCGGCTGGGCGCTTTGGTACTTTAAAGCTGGCACCTGATGGAAGAATTGAGAGATTTAAAGAAAAAGCGCGTAAGGATCAGTCATGGATAAATGCGGGATTTATGGTATTGAACCGTGAGATTTTTGATTATATGGGAGATGGAAGCCAGATGTTGGAAGATGCTCCGTTCGAGGCATTGGTAAGGGATGGGGAGCTGGCGGCTTATAAGCATGATGGCTTTTGGGCTCCGATGGATACGGTTCCGGACAGAGAGTATTTGGAAAAATTATGGGAGAGCGGAAAAGCGCCATGGAAGGTGTGGGAGGATTGAGGTGAATATAAAGTGTAAGCCCGGGAAAAAAATATGGGGGGAATTATTGATTATTGCTACGGTAATTTTTGCTTTTATGACAGCGGCATGTATCAATAAATGGCGGACGATGGGAAGTCATATGGCGGCATATCTGATTACGTTTTTTGCTGATATGGTATTAGTTGGCGGCTGGAGCTGGAGAATCTGCAATGCTGTGTTTCTGTGGCGTAGGGATGGAAAGGAATGGAAAAATAAAGTTGGAGCGGGAATTGTCTTAGTGTATTGTACTGCTGTAAGAATTGTACAGATAAAGGATATGCCATATTGGGACGGGCTTCTTTACTATAATATGCTTAGAAATGCCTGTGATAAATTTGAATTTACAGTATCTTCTTTTTGGGAAAATTTTATTTTTGCAGCACATCCTACGCTGGCGTTTGCGGGTATAACGGCAATAGGAGAATTTCTTTGGCCAAATGAATATGGAAGTGTTTTGATAGTATGGCTGGTTGTGACTTTGATAGCTGCCTTTTGTGCATATCGAATTTTTCAAAAGATTTTTTCTGATAGTGCGTGGTGGTATCCTGTAATGGCAGCATGTATTTTGATGTCAACACCAAGTGTCCTGGGGACTTTTTCATATTATCAGCCGGATATGGGATTAATTTGCTTTTTTTTGTTCCTTGTATATAGTTATTTGTATCATAAAAATGTACTGATGTTTTTTTCTATGTTATTGCTAATAATGACCAAAGAGGTTGGGATTATTGCAGTAGGAGGATTTGGAATTGGCCTTCTCATTGGCAGAATTTGTTTTCGACAAAAGGGGGAAACTATCAGAAAAAGCTTTTTTAATTTTTTGAAGGAACCTTTAGGAATCAGCGGCGTAATTGCAGCTGTTTTGCTTATAGTATATTTGGTCTTTCTTCTGGCAAGCGGCAGAGGAATTTGGAGTTATAAGGATTCTGGTTTTCGGATTGAACCGGAATTTATTCTTTTTAAATTCAGACAGTATTTTGTATTGAACTTTGGATGGATTGTGTGGGGTGGTAATCTGCTATTATATCTTATGAATAGAAGAAAAAAGGAAGATAAGGAGGAGGTTTTAGAAAAAAATATTATGCTGTCCATTTTAGGAACAGCTGTGGCACAGATGATTTTCTTTATAGTATATGTAACATTTGCGCTGCCCCGATATCATGTTTTGATTGATTTGTGTGGAGTGTTTTTGCTGTTGCTTCAACTTGGTAAAAATTTCAGGAACAAAGATGTATGCAGAGAGAAAGAAAAATGGCAGATGGCTGCAGTATTGGGGATTGGAGTACTGTTTTTGGGGGAGGCATATCTGACGCTGGATCCATTGGCGTTGAGGATGATGAAAAATAATAGTACGGGAAAAAGTAATGTGATTGTGGAGAATTACAAAGGAGGAGGATGGCAGACTGATTATACAGTTTACAATCATCATTATAGTTATTTGACGGCAGTATATAATCAGATATTGAGAGCAGTAGGATACCATGAGGGGATGGATGTGATTGTTTGGAGTCAGCCCCAAAATTACGGGATTATGAATGGAGCTTATTACTGGGATAGTGAAGCTGGAAAGCTATCTACATTGTCGGAAGAAAATATATTACTTAGAGGATATGCACAGGAGGAAATGGATAAGGAACCGATCCTGATGCAGAGGGAAGCTGTTTTCATCGGGATTCCGCAGCTTGGTATTGAAGAAGAAAGTGCGGAGAAGTTCTTGAATGAGCATTATGAAATACGTTATAAAGGAACTGTGTCAGTGGGAATGGCAGGAGAAGCATTTTTTTATGTGTGTGATTTGATAAGGTAAGGGAATGAGAAATGAAGAAAAAAATATGGCTTGCAGGATTAACTGCAGTGCTTATTTTGTTGGCATGGAAATGGAGCGGTATTGCTGCTGGTAATGTAAAGGCATTTCATGAGTATCCGATTGGAAAATATTATCGTTTTGAAGATATAGATACAGATGGAATTATTCAGGAGTTTACGCCAACTTATAACTATCTGGAATCTATGGAACTGTTCTTTGTTTTTGCAGAAGATAGGGATGGAGAAATTAACCTGTCACTTGAAAGCGAAGATGGCAAGGAGGTATTTCATAAAAAATATAAAATATCCAATATTCCCACAGGTGAAGTTCATGAATACAAAATAAAAGAAAAATTAAATCCGGGCGAAACCTATCGCCTCCGTATTTCCTATGAGGGTGAATCGGAAGAGCTGCCCCAGATCATGGTTTCGGAAAAGGCAAAAAATCTGGTGGAAACGGGGACGATGATGATTCAGGGAGAGCCTTCTGACTATTATAATGTGGCAATCTCCTACCGCTACCGCTGGAAATCTTTCTGGGGTTTCGGCTATTGAAATTGTAAGTTATTGCAGTTTGTGGTATACTAAGCAAAATACTTTTTTTAGGAAAGCGGCGGAATGAATTCTTTACCATATACTGAAATATTAAAAACGAAAATAAATATTACAACGATGGACGAGGCGGTGGCATGGCTGGAGGAGCATCTGGAAGAGCTGTCGGGAAAATATGTCTGTATTTCCAATGTCCATACGACAGTGACAGCTTACCGGGATGAAAAATACCGGGCAGTACAGAACGGAAGCGCCTTAAGCCTGCCGGATGGCAAGCCGTTGTCGATTGTGCAGAGGCGTCGGGGATACCAGAATGCGGGAAGAGTGCCGGGGCCGGATCTGATGCCGGAAATTTTTGCGCTTTCGGAAAAGAAAGGGTACAGGCATTATTTTTACGGCAGCAGGCAGACTACGCTGGATGCGCTCAGGGAGAAGCTTCTGGAAAAATATCCGAAGCTGAATATAGTCGGAATGTATTCGCCGCCGTTTCGTCCGTTAACAGAAGAAGAGGACAACGAGGCTGTGGAGCGCATCAACGCTGCACAGCCGGATTTTATCTGGGTCGGCTTGGGAGCGCCAAAGCAGGAGATCTGGATGGCGGAGCATGAAAACCGGGTACATGGCGTTATGCTTGGAGTAGGAGCCGGTTTTGATTTTCACGCAGGAACGATCAAACGGGCGCCGAAATGGATGCAGGAGCTTTGTATGGAATGGCTGTATCGTATCACGCAGGATCCGAAGCGTTTGCTGTGGAGGTATCTGGATACGAATTTTTCTTTTTTATGGTATTTGGGGAGGGAAAAAAGAGCTGGCAAAAAGAGAGAAAATAAATCTTCTTTAAAGATTGCGATGATTGGGCACAAGCGGATTCCGTCCAGAGAAGGCGGCGTGGAGATCGTTGTGGACGAGCTTTCAACAAGATATGTAAGGCTCGGGCATCGGGTAGACGCTTATAATCGCTGCGGGACGCATGTGTCCGGGAAAAAATTCGACGAGGCGCGCGGGAAAAGCTACAGGGGAGTCCGTCTGATCCAGATTCCGACCTTTAGAAACAGTACGCTGAATGCACCGGTTTATTCGATGCTTGCCACATTCCGGGCGCTTTTTGGAGGATATGACGTAGTACATTATCATGCGGAAGGTCCGTGTATGATGCTGTGGCTTCCGAAGCTGTTTGGGAAGCATGTGGTTGCAACGATTCACGGGCTTGACTGGCAGCGGTCCAAATGGGGAGGACTGGCGGTCAGGGCGCTGAAGTTCGGGGAAAAGATGGCGGCAAAATATGCGGATGACGTGATCGTTTTGTCCCAAAATGTTCAGGACTATTTTCAGGAAACCTATGGACGGGAGACTGTATTTATTCCGAATGGAGTGAATCGTCCTGTCCTGCGCGAGGCGGATATGATCCGGTCGCAGTATGGATTGGAAAAGGACGGTTATATTCTGTTTCTGGCAAGAATTGTTCCGGAAAAGGGACTGCACTATCTGATTGAAGCATATCGGCAGCTTGAAACGGATAAGCGGCTGGTAATTGCAGGAGGAGTCAGCCATTCCAGAGAATATATGGATCAGATTCATGAGATGGCGGCAAAGGACAGCCGGATTCTGATGACAGATTTTGTTCAGGGACAGGTTCTGGAGGAGCTTTGTTCCAACGCTTATCTGTTTGTGCTGCCCAGCGACGTGGAAGGAATGGCGGTCAGCCTTTTGGAAGCCATGAGCTATGGAAACTGCTGTCTTGTCAGTGATATTAAAGAGAATACGGAAGTGGTGGAAGAGCATGCGGTAACTTTCCGCAGGGGTGATGTTTCTGATTTGCGCGAAAAACTGAAAGAGTTGTTGTCAGATGCGGAACAAGTTGCTAAAATGAAATCTGAGAGCGCAGATTTTATTTGCGGCAAATATAATTGGGACAGTGTTGTGGAAGAAACCCTGCAGCTTTACCGCAGAAACGGAAAAAGGAAAAAGTAAACAGTGGAAATCAGAACAAATGCGCAGCATGAAAAGATGCGCCTGGATGAAATACTATATTATATGTTTTTTTGCATTTTATTTGCGGCAAAGGGCGTCGGGATGAGCTGGGGAGAGCCTCTTTTTATGCTCTGCATGGCAGCTGCGCTTATTTGCTTTGCCGGAAAAATGCTTTTGACCGGATATTCGCTGCGGGAATGGATTGTGATGTTGTGTCTGACCGGACTGGGGATTGTGATATGGAGCCGGTCAGGGGAGCAGGCGGCATTGTTTGCGGTTCTGGTAATAATCGGGATGAAGAATGTCCCGGTGAAAAGACTGATGAAGGTTTGCTTTGCAGTATGGAGCGCAGCATTTTTTTTCAGTGCGGTTTTGGGGATTCTGCATATTCATGACGGCGTTGTGGTTGTGCATCAGAAGCTGGGGCTGGGGCCGGTAATCCGCTGGTCATGGGGACTCACCCATCCGAATGTGCTTCATGTGTCCTATCTGATATGGGTAATGCTGTTTATTTATGTCTGCAATCTGAGCGGAAAACGTTTGTGGAAAGCTTCGGCAGTATTGTTTTTAGGAAATATATTTGTATTTTTGTATTCCATCAGCTACACCGGCGTTTTGATCGTTGCCGGGTATCTGGTTTTGAATTTGTATCTGGACGCGCGAAAGCGGCTGAGTTTGGCAGAAAAAGGAATGCTGGAGTGCGTACTGCCGTTCTGCGTTATCTTCCCGATCGCAGGCCCCTTTTTGACGCATGGGAAAGTGTTTGACTTTTTCAATGATCTGCTTTCAACGCGGTTTGCGCTTGTAAAAATGTTTTTCACGGATTTTAAGCTGTCTTTATTCGGAACGGCCGCCCGGTATGAAAATACGACGGCTCATCTGACGCTGGACAGCTCTTTTGCGTACATGCTGATGCTTTATGGAATTGTGGCATTTGCGCTGTTTATGGCAGGATATGTGCTTATAATCCATCGCTTTATCCGACGCGGCCGGAAAAAAGAGCTGGCAATCGTTCTTGCGGTCTGTGCGGCAGGGATTACGGAACAGTTTTTGTTTAATCTGTCATTTAAAAATCTGACCTTTTTCTTTTTGGGAGAGCTTTTATTTGATCTGCTTGCACCAAAAAAGGGAGAAAACGGTATATGGTGCCGGGAACGCTCCCTGCTTGGTTTTGGCGGCTATATGGAGTATCCCGAAAATCTGCCGGAGTGTCTGCAGAATGGCGCTTTCAGAATATGGAAGCAAAAGAAGACAGCGGCAGCCGGTTTTGCTGTTGGAGCGATGGCAGCGCTGATCTGTGCGTTTGTAATTCAGATGCCCGACAGCGTATATGTGAACAGAGGCTTGACGGAATACCGGAATAAAGAAGAAGAAGGCTTTTTAGATCTGGAGCAGGTACCGGACAATTTTAACAGCATGGTGATCGGATATGAAGGACCGGACGTAGGGATGTATTGTTTTGAGGGGAATATTATCCGGCTTGAATGGATCAGGAATCTTGCAGGCGCCGCAGCACTCGGAATGGGAGCAGTATGGGGGATCGGAGGAGCTGCCGGGGCATTTGGAGGGCTTCGGGACTGGAAGAAAAGAGGCGGAAAAGTTTGTTTTGCTGTTGAAAGACAAAAAAAGGGGCAGGATAAATGAAGATTTTAATGGTCAATAAATTTTTGTATCCCAATGGCGGATCGGAAACCTATATTTTTGAAATCGGAAAACAGCTTGAAAAGCTTGGACATGAGGTTCAGTATTTTGGGATGGAGCATGAAGGGCGTATCGTAGGCAACCATGCGGAAAGCTATACGTCCGATATGGATTTTCACACAGGGAAGCTTTCCAAGCTGCTGTATCCGTTTAAAATCATCTATTCCACAGAGGCGAGAAAAAAGATCCGCAGAGTGTTGGAAGATTTTTGTCCGGATGCGGTACATCTGAATAATTTTAATTTTCAGCTGACGCCGTCGATTCTGTATGAAATCCGGGCTTTTGAAAAGAAATGCGGGCATAAGATACGGATCGTATTTACCGCGCATGATTATCAGATTGTCTGTCCGAACCACCTTTTGATGAAGCCGGATAAAAGCCTGTGCAGCGAATGTCTGGATGGTCATCCGGGACATTGTATGAAATATGGCTGTATCCATGGCTCGCGCGCAAAAAGCGCAGTCGGAAGTCTGGAGGGTTGGCTGTATCGAAGGCTTCATGCGTACCGGATGATCGACACAGTCATTTGTCCCAGCGCGTTTATGGAGCAGAAGCTGTCGGCGCATCCGGATTTGCGGGGAAAGACAGTCGTAATGTATAATTTTGTAGAGCTGCTTTCGGAAGAAATATTTGAGAAGCAGGATTATGTATTATATTTTGGACGTTATTGCGAAGAAAAAGGAACGCCGACATTGCTGGAGGTATGCCGGAAGCTTCCGGAGATCCCATTTGTATTTGCCGGAGGCGGTCCCTTAAAAGAGGAGGTTTCTCAGGTCAAAAATATAACGGACAGAGGCTTTTTAAAAGGAAAAGAGCTTGCAGAAACGATTGGCGCAGCCCGGTTTTTTGTATTTCCGTCAGAGTGGTATGAAAACTGTCCGTTTGCGGTGCTGGAGGCGCAGGCATACGGTACTCCGGTACTCGCTTCCGGTCAGGGAGGAACGCCGGAGCTGGTACAGGATCGTGTGACCGGAGAAATATTTACCGGTGGGAATGCGGACGAGCTTTTGGAGAAAATTCAAAGACTGTGGAAGGATCGCAGCCTTTTAGAAAAATATACAGAAAATTGCCGTAAGGCAAGGTTTGAGACGGCGGCAGAATATTGCGGCAGTCTGATCAAAATTTATCGTGGGGAGGCAGTCTGAGCACAGCTGTCTTTTTCGCAACAGGAGGAGAAATATATGGCAAAAAGAACTTTATATGGAACTGTAATTATCACATACCGCTGCAATGCGCACTGCAATATGTGCGACTGCTTCCGGGATCCTACGCGTCCCGAAGAGGAAATTACGCTGGATGTGATCAAAAAGCTGCCGGAAATGGCATTTACAAACATTACCGGCGGAGAACCGTTTATCCGTCAGGACATTGCGGATATTGTGCGGGAACTGTATAAAAAGTCCGACCGTATCGTGATTTCCACAAACGGTTATTTTACAGACAGAATTATCGCGCTGTGCAAGGAGTTCCCCAAAGTGGGAATCCGTATCAGCATTGAGGGACTTCAGGAAACAAACGATAAGATCAGGGGAATTCCGGATGGCTTTAACAGAGGATACACTACGTTGAAAACGCTTGTGGAAATGGGGCATCCGGACGTGGGCTTCGGAATGACGGTTCAGGATATGAACTGTGAGGATCTTGTACCGCTTTATAATATTGCTAACGATATGGGAATGGAATTTGCGACGGCGACCCTGCATAATTCGTTCTATTTCCGTAAAACGGACAACAAGATTGATGACAAGCTGAAGGTATCGCAGAATTTTGAAAAGCTGATCAATGAGCTGTTAAAGAGCAAGTCCCCGAAAAAGTGGTTCCGTGCATATTTCAATCATGGGCTCATCAATTATATTTACGGAAATAAGCGGCTTCTTCCCTGCGATATGTCGTGCAACGCCTTCTTTATCGATCCGTTCTGCGACGTGATCCCGTGCAACGGTATGGCGAAAAAGGCGGTAATGGGAAATCTGAGAGAGCAGAGCTGGGAAGAGCTGTGGAATTCCAAACAGGCACAGGAGGTGCGTGTTTGCGCGAAAAACTGTGACAGAAACTGCTGGATGATCGGCTCCGCTTCCCCGGCGATGCACCGTTATATCTGGGTTCCGGCATGGTGGGTTGTAAAGCATAAGTTTTTCAAGGGCGGGAAATACAGCTTGAAAGAAAATAAGTTTATTGAGGGAGTTTAAGAAAATAAAATGAAGAATAGATGTGCTGAAATAACTGAGTGGTTGCGAAAAGCTGTTTGGATTTTATTTGCAGTGATTATAGGTTATTTGCTGATCTCCAGTATATTCAGCACATGCTATACTGGAACAATAGAGTATACTCGGGATGATGGAACAATAGGGAGAAATTTTGAACATACATTTTGGGTAAGAGATAATTGGTGGATACATTTTATTATATTTGGCGTTATTTCAATTTTATTATACGTTAGAAAAGAAGATAGAAAAATTGCTGGAAGGTGGAAATTGTTTTCGGGGATAATTTTATTGGGAATTTTATTTTATATAGTATGTGCAGGAAAGTGTTATCCTCAGGCGGATCAAAAACAGGTAGTAGAAATTGCAGCATCATTTAACCAAGGTGATTATACAGCATTGGACAAGGGGGAGTATCTTTATATAAATCCGCATCAGATAGGGATTGTATTATACTTTTTTGGGTTAACAAAAATTTTTGGAGAGTTGAATATAGTTGCATTTAAGATAGTAAATATATTTTGGAGTATACTATCGTTTGCAGAGATTATATGGCTTGGGAGTAATATAGCTAAGGGGAATAAAAACTATCAGAAAGCTATGACAGCTTTAGCTATGGTGTTGTTTTTACCGTGGTCATTTTATGTAACATATTTATATGGGATAGTTCCAGGCGAAGCATTGGCATTAGGAGCAATATGTTTTACAGTAGCGTTTAAAAAGAAGAAAAAGATGATATATGTAGTATGGGGAAGTTTATGTATAGCAGGGGCAGTTTTATTAAAATC
>OHKY01000596.1_pt1 | contig 12941 bp, 13 predicted proteins | sample 1568941 | NCBI WGS metagenome assembly OHKY01 (sample SAMEA3879521, study PRJEB24766) | human gut metagenome | biome: human-associated habitat; feature: feces | place: USA | collected 1985/1987 | reverse complement strand
ATGGATACCCCCTACTTCTCATTTTCAATCTTAACCTTGACATAGTAGTTCGATATCCAGAAAGACCTTGTCTGTCTTTGGGGGGATTACTTTTCCACTTATATCCCAATAGAGTCATTGATACAGGGACTAATAAAGAACAAACAGACAAAAATATCTGCATACCTTTACCTCCTTAAATTCCTATTTTGTATCAATCCAAGTGATTTCGTATCATATTTAAGCATTCGCTAAAAGCTGTTTCTCCATTATCTGTAAAAATTACTGTTACGAAACCATCCACATTTTCATCCCATTCCTCATACTCTAAATTCAGCATGTTATTCCAAGATAGTTTATCTCCAACTTCCATTTGCTGTACTCTTACAATTCTCATATCCTCATATTTCTGAGGCTGCCTTCCAGTGCGGATCTGTCCACCCATTCATTTATGAGGAGATCCGAGCCTCTTCTTCACTGTTAAAAACCTTCCCGCCGACAAGCGTCAGCCCTGCGGTAAGCACAAACCAGAGCAGGGCGGCGGCTCCAAAGCGCAGCAGAAAAAAGATGAATTGGTGCTCTTCCTGCCATTTGTCGTTAAAAGCATAGAACATATTGTCTGGATCTGCTCCATATTGCGCGCAGACGGCAGAAAGTTCGTTCCGGGCGGCGCGGGTCATACTTACCTTCTGACCGATGGGGAGAGTGACTCTTTCGCCCTTTTCGATTGCCCTCGCTGTCTCTTTTGGAATCTGTGCCACGATATAGGTATGATCCGGAAGCTCCAAAAGGTAATAGGGCTGATAGCTGCCCGAAAAATCAAATCCGGAGGAAAGAACCTCCGGCAATGCAGTTTTGTTTTGCAGCTCTATTATAACAGCTTCTTCTATCTTCAACAATGAAAATCCGCAGCATCGTGTATACAGGCTGTCTGCGCCTGCCAAGTGTGACGAAGTCACTTGTAAAACCTGTGGATTTTGCGTATACTGATGCCAGAAAAAAGAGCTGGCACAGGCAGTTGGAAAAGCAGGAGGAGAGAATGGTATGCATGATCTGATCATTATCGGCTCCGGCCCGGCAGGGCTGGGAGCGGCAATATACGGAAAACGCGCGGGACTGGACACGGTCGTTTTGGAAAAGCAGCCTATGAGCGGCGGACAGGTACTCAATACGTATGAGGTGGACAATTATCTGGGGCTTCCCGGCATTAACGGCTTTGACATGGGAATGCAGTTTAGGGAGCATGCGGATAAGCTGGGCGCGGTATTTATGGAGGCGGACGTGACCGCGATCGAGGATCAGGGCGCGAAAAAGGTTGTCAAGACGGACAAGGGCGATCTGGAAGCGAAGGCTGTGATCGTGGCTTCCGGGGCGGCGCACCGCAAGCTGGGCGTTTCCGGGGAAGAGGAGTTTGCAGGCAGGGGCATTTCCTACTGCGCGACGTGCGACGGCGCGTTTTTTAAAAAGAAAACGACGGCGGTGATCGGCGGCGGCGACGTTGCGGTGGAGGACGCAGTCTTTCTGGCGCGTTTTTGCGAAAAGGTTTATCTGGTGCACAGAAGGGATGAGCTGCGGGCGGCAAAGATCCTTCAGGATCAGCTTTTCTCCCTGCCAAACGTGGAAGTGATCTGGGACAGCGTAGTGGAAGAGATCGAAGGCGGCGAGACGGTGTCGGGCGTCGTCCTGAAAAATAAAAAGACCGGGGAGACGGTCAAAAAGGCGGTGGACGGCGTATTCATCGCGGTGGGCATCACGCCAAACACCTACAGCTTTTCCCATCCGCTGGAAATGGATGCGGGCGGCTATATCAAGGCAGGGGAGGACTGCCGCACGAGCGTTCCCGGCATTTTTGCGGCGGGGGACGTGCGGACAAAGAAGCTGCGCCAGATCGTGACGGCGGTGGCAGACGGCGCAAACGCGGTCACTTCGGTACAGGAGTATTTTACGGAAGCCGGAATCTGAGCCGATTCTGGAAAATGATGGAAGAAAACGGGATTACAGCGATCGCGGACTGCACAATGAACAGGGCAGTCCGCGATCGCTTTGTGCAAATTCACAAAAAGACATTATTTGTTCATAAAAAAGACACAAAATATGGCATAATTTAAAAGACGCAGGAATTGACAAAAAAGTTGCGCCATGTTATAGTAATTTTCGGATTTAATAATTTCGTAACAAATGTAACAAATGATTGAAACAAGCAGATTCAGAGGATACTCATGAGACATAAGATAATCAGGGCGTCTGTATGTGCGATGGCGCTGGCGGTGATGTTTTCCGGCAGCCTGTACATGACAGAAGGGAAAGGAAAACAAGTGCAGGCAGCGCCTGTAATGGCAAGCATTATGCCGGCGGCAGGCGTGGGGCTTGTTCTGGACGAGGGCGTTCCGATCTCCCAGATCCGGGATGAGGTAAAGAAGAGAAAAGAGAACACCTCCGGCACGGCAAAGGCAGCCTCCAAAGAGGCGGCGGCAGAAGCAGAGGCGGAAGCTTCCAAGGAAAACGAGACGGAGATCGTTGAGGCGGTAGAGCCCGTGCTCAAGGAGCCTGAGACGAAGGTTTCCGACGAAGAGAAGCAGAAGGCGGAAGACGAGGACGTGCTGATCATCGCGCAGGTCAACGATTATGTGAATATCCGCAATACGCCCGGCACAGACGGGGAAATCGTCGGCAAGCTTTACAACAATTCTGTCGGGATCCTGATCGCAAAGGACGGGGACTGGTATCAGATGAAGTCCGGCAATGTAGAGGGTTATGTCAAGGCGGAATATTTTAAGAGCGGCGACGAAGCGAAGAAGATCGCGGATGAGGTCGGCAACAAGGTTGCCACTGTCAATACAGAGACGTTGAAGGTAAGAAGCGAAGCGGATCTGGAAGCGACCGTTCTGGGGCTTGTCCCGGGCGGCGAGGAGCTGTCCGTTCTGGATGAGGAGAACGGTTTTGTCAAGGTCAGCATCGAGGAAGGCGACGGCTGGGTTTCCGAGGATTATGTGATCCTTGCGACAGAGTATGTGACAGCGGAATCCGTAGAGGAAGAGAAGGAAAGGCTTGCAAAGGAAGAGCAGGCAAAGGAGGACGCGCGCAAGGCTGCTAAGGCGGCGGAGGAGCGTCTGAAAGAGAAGGAAAAGGCAAAAGAGAAAAAGGCTCAGGAGGCGCAGGAGTCCGCACAGGACAGCGCGCCGGAAAAAGCCCCGCAGGAGGAGCCTGTCACAGAGCCGGTATCGTCCGGTTCCGGCCTTGGTCAGTCGGTCGCTGATTTTGCGGTGCAGTTTGTCGGCAACCCCTATGTATACGGCGGCACGAGCCTGACAAACGGAGCGGACTGTTCCGGCTTTGTCATGAGCGTATATAAGAACTTCGGCGTATCCCTGCCCCATTCTTCGTCGGCAGACCGCCATGTGGGCTATAACGTAGGAAGCCTTGCGGAAGCGCAGGCGGGAGATCTGGTATGCTATTCCGGTCATGTGGGCATTTACATCGGAAACGGTCAGATCGTCCATGCGAGCACTGCGGCTACCGGCATCAAGATTTCTGACGCAAACTACAGGACACCTGTAGCGATCAGAAGAATCTTCTGATAAATACGGGCATTCGCCTTATAAAAAAGCATAGCATATGATAGGAGCGCTTCTTTTCCGAAAGGAAAAGGGGCGTTTCTGTTTTGGGCGGGGCAGTTGGACGACAGCATGAAAAATTGTCAGATTTTTCGTCTGCCGAAAACGAGGGGATATTGTAAAGAATTTGTGAAATTGCACAAGTTTTGTGAAAAAATGTCAAAAATCAGAGAAGGTGGAAAAATAAGTTATCCACACGAAAAAAGCCTGATTTTGCTGTAAATATAAGTTATACACTGGATTATCCACATTATCCACAGATGCTGTATGGATGAGAAACAGATGAAAAATCGAAAAATACAAACGCCTGTTTTGTGATGTTATACCAAATGAAGAAAAAACAAAACGGTAAAACGTCTTGAAATAATTATCTGAAAAAATAGAATATTGTTGAAAATATTTAGAAAACATTGAATCAAAACAGGGTCTATGGTATAATCTCAATAAGGACAGGCAGAAAGGAATCAGCCGTCCTAATTATGGACCGGAAAGGATGATGATTTTATGAAGATTATTATCAGCGGTAAGAACATCGACGTTACAGAGGGACTGCGCAGCGCAGTGGAATCCAAGATCGGCAAGCTGGAGCGGTATTTTACGGCGGACACCGAGGTGTTTGTAACACTGAACGTTGAGAAGGACAGACAGAAGATTGAGGTAACGATCCCTGTAAAGGGAAATATCATCCGATCGGAGCAGACAAGCAATGACATGTACGTTTCCATCGATCTGGTGGAAGAGATCATTGAAAGACAGCTTAGGAAATATAAGACCAAGCTGATCGCGCAGAAGCAGTCGGCAGGCAGCTTCCAGCCCTCTTATCTGGAAAATGATGATGAAGAGGATGAGGAAGTGAAGATCGTGCGGACGAAGCGCTTTGACATTAAGCCCATGTATCCGGAGGATGCCTGCGTGCAGATGGAGCTGTTAGGGCACAATTTCTATGTATTTTGCAATGCGGAGACGGATCAGGTCAACGTAGTATACAGAAGGAAGGGCAATACCTACGGGCTGATCGAGCCTGAGGTTTAAGGCTGTTTGAATCATCGTATGCAAGGAGGGATCCCGGGCGGCAGGCTGTGCCGGCCGGGATTCTTATGACTTTCTTAAATTCTGAAAAAGTGATTGACTAATCATCAAATTTTTTCATATAATAATCCCAACGATAAAAACGGACAGGTTCTGCGCAGGACGAAGCCGGGCACCAGAGAGCTTTGCGGCAGCAGGACCACACAAATACAGCCTGCCTTTGGATCGGTGCGCGGACACGGTAGCAAAGGATGGCTTTGCCATACGCAGACGGAAAAATAAGGAAAGTGTTTTCTGTTACAAGGGGGAAAGGCCTTGTCATTTCAATCCTATTGGTTTGCTGCGTTTCTGCTTGCTGTAGGGGGACTTTATTACATGGTTCCCAGACAGGGGCGGCTTTGGGTGATCCTTTTGGCAAACTTCATATTTTTTGAGTGGGCGGACCCGGTAGCGGGCATCTGGCTGCTCTTTTCCGTATGTAGCACATGGGCGGGCGGCCTGTGGGTGCATCGGGCAAAATCGGACATCGGGCGGCGCGCGGTGCTTTTTTCGTGCCTGCTTGTCAATCTGGGGCTTCTGGCGGTATTCAAATATTTTCCGGTGTGGGACAGCCTGATCAACGGGGCGTTCGGAAACGGGCTGAAGGTTGTAGATCTGGATGTGGCGGGAAGGTTCGGGATCGCTGCGCCGCTGGGCATTTCTTTTTATACGCTGCAGGCGGCAGGGTATCTTCTGGACGTTTACCGGGGCAGATGTGCGCCGGAAAAAAACTGGGCGAGGTATGCCGCGTTCGTTTCTTTTTTCCCGAATATTTTGAGCGGCCCGATCGAGAGGGGGCGGCACTTTTTAGAACAGCTGGACGGCGTGCTGAAAGCGTCCCGGCGGCAGCTTTTATGCTACGACCGGATTGCGCAGGGGCTTATTTCCATGCTTCTGGGATATTTTATGAAGCTGGTGATCGCAGAGCGGGCGGCGCTTCTTGTCAATTATCTTTACAGCGTGTATGAAAACGGCAACAGCTTTACGATGCTTTTTGCGGCGCTGTTTTACGGCGTGCAGATCTACTGTGACTTCGCAAGCTATTCCTGCATTGACATCGGCGTCGGGAGGCTGTTCGGCTTCGAGCTTTTGTGTAATTTCCGCCAGCCTTATTTTGCGGCGGGGATTTCCGATTTCTGGCGCAGGTGGCATATTTCCTTAAGCAGCTGGCTGAGGGATTATGTGTACATCCCGCTGGGCGGAAACCGGAAGGGCGCCGTGAGAAAGGAACTGAATTTGCTGATCGTGTTTGCTGTAAGCGGCTTATGGCACGGCGGCGCGCCGACCTTTCTCGTGTGGGGGCTCGGGCACGGGATCTGGCTTGTGCTGGAGGATCTGTGGCGGCGGGCAAAGCAGCGGCTGTTTGGCGAAAAAAAGCCTGTCAAGGCGCTGCCTCTTGCATGTGCCTGCCGGATTGCTTCCGCTGTCCTTACCTTTTTCGGGGTGTGCTGCCTGTGGATCTTTTTCAGGAGTGAAACGCTGCATATGGCGTTTGTGTGCCTGAAAAATCTGTTTACAGGCTGGGCAGGCTTTGCCTATGCAGAGGATTTTATATTCGCGATGGGGCTGGAAAAGGCGGAAATGCTGATCGCTGTTTTTGCGGCAGCAGTCCTCTTGTTGCTGGATCTGGTTTCCGAGATCAAAAAGGAGGAAACGGCGGTGTGGATCTACCGCGCCGCCCTGCCGGTCAGATGGGCGGTCTGCCTGTTTTTGATCGGGATGATTTTTGTGACGGGAATGTATGGAAAGGGCTTTGATCCTTCCAGCTTTATTTATGTGAGCTTTTAAGGAGGAGCGGAATGAAGAAAAAAGGAATCCGGGGGCTTGCCTTTCTGTGCCTTGTTATGCTGTTAATCGGGGCGCTGAACGATATTTTATGCGTAAAATCCCCTCACGGCGTGGATCAGACCCGCTATCTTTATAAGCAGCCAAAGGATAAGATCGACGTGCTCTTTTTGGGCAGCAGCCATGTGCACTGCAACGTGGATACGGAGGTTTTGTGGGAGGAATACGGGATGGCGGCGTATCTTCTGACGGGAGCGGAGCAGCCGCTGTGGAACAATTATTTTTTGCTGAAGGAGGCGTTAAAAACCCAGAAGCCAAAGCTTGTGGTGCTGGATATGTTCTGCCCGTCGCGGTTTTATGACGATTATCAGTATAACTGGCTGGATCAGAATGTGGACGGTATGAAGCTGTCGAAAAATAAGTGGGACGCGGTCAAAGCCAGTACGGATCAGGACCGGATGAATTATTTTCTGGGCTTTACCAAATATCACAGCCGTTATGACGAGCTGACGGCGGCGGATTTTCAGAATTTTATATGGAACCGCCCCCGGCAGGAGCGCTGGAAGGGCTTTACGCCGCTTTACGCCCATGCAGAGCTGACGGAGCCGGATGTGAGCCATGTGACCGAAAGCGTAGAAATGACCGAAAAATCCCGGTACTATTTTGATAAGATCGTGGAGCTTTTAGAGCGGGAGGGCATTCCGCTGGCGCTGATCAGCGCGCCGTATCTTTTGGAGGAATCGGATCAGAAGGTTTATAATTCGATCGAACGGATTGCCGGAGAGGAGGGGCTGCTGTTTTGGAATACGAATACGGCAGAGCATTACCGGGCGATGGGGTTGGATTTTTCGACGGATTTTGCAGATCATGCGCATCTGAACGTGAGCGGGAGCAAGAAATATACCTCCTATCTGGGAGAATGGCTGACAGAAAATTATGAGATTCCCGACAGGCGGGGGCAAAAGGGTTATGAATCCTGGGAAAATCAGGAATATCCGGAAAGCGGATCCACATAAGCTGATAAAAAAGGGCGCAGGTCAGGATATGGGCTCAAAAAAATATTGGATCGCGATCGCGGCAGAGCTGCTGTTGATCGCGATTTTGATCAACGGACAGTTTGTGGACAGGGAGGAGCCGGCGGCAGTTTCCGGAAATATAAAGATCGCCCAGCGAAACACCGCAGAGGGCAGGGAGGATTACATCAAGTGGGTGGATTTTACCGTGCCCTGCGAGGCACTGGAATATGCCTATGAAAAGGATGTGGAGGCGCACGAGGCAGGAAACGAGCTGGACTGGGTCAGCCTGCTGTCGTGCACCGCGGCAAAATGGGGCGGCGATTTTTCAAAAAAGGCGATGAAGGAGATGGAGCGGCTGGCGCAGAGGGCGATGGAGGAAGCGGACGGAAACCGGAGCGGGACGGACGTGATCGACGAATACGGGGCAGAGCTGAAATATTATCCTTATTATAAAGAGGCCTATGCGGCGGTGCTTTCGGGGATGGTCGGGACGTACCGGATACAGACCCGCAATGAGGCGGGAAAAGCCGTGTGGGAGGAGCGCTACGGGCTGAAGGCGTTTTCCCCGATCGCAAAGGGCTTTGAATATTCGGATTATGACGATTTCGGGACGTCGAGGAGCTACGGATACCAAAGGCCTCATTTGGGGCACGACATGATGGGGCAGGTTGGCACGCCCGTGATCGCCGTGGAATCCGGCTATGTGGAGGCGCTTGGCTGGAATCAGTACGGCGGCTGGCGCATCGGCATCCGCAGCTTTGATAAAAAGCGGTATTATTACTACGCCCACCTGCGCCAGAATTATCCGTTTCAGGCAGAGTTAAAGGAAGGGGACGTGGTGACGGCGGGGGATGTGATCGGGTATTTGGGACATACGGGGTACAGTTTACACAACCGAAAGGAAGGAAAGTAAGCAGATATATTTTGATGGAACTCTGAATTTTATAAATGGGGAAGAACCCATATTTTGCACAAGTGCGTTTTCATGCACTTGTTTTTTTATTTGGAGGAAAATCAATGAAAGAAAAAAGGATTTATGCAACTTCATTTCGGATGAGTGAGGACGTCAGGGATTATATTTGTTCTTTAGGAAAAGATGATTCGTTTGCAGATAATGTTGAAAAAATGGTGTATATGCTGCGGGACGGAGAGCTTGATTATAAAAAGAAATTAGAAAATTTGGAGCAAGAAATTATTGAGCTTAAAAATGAAAAAAGGCGCTTGCTGGCAGAAATTGAAAATATGAAAAATATAAAAGATATGATGAAAACGATGCAGATTATGGTAGGGACTTGTAGTGACTATATAGAAAAATTATCAAGTGCGGATGAAAAGGGTTTTTATGAAAGAGAGTCATAACAATAGAAAAAGCCCTCACGCACAAGAGGACTTTTTCGGAAAACGCACGCATATTCAAAATATGCTGTCTTGCTAATAGACAATTATAATATAAAGCTTTCAGGATAAAATGTCAATATTGGTTTGGAGAAAAGGAATGCAAAAGCTAAAAAATGCTGTAATACAAAAATGCATAGAGAAGAAAATCAGCAGTAAAGAATTAGATTTTTTGTTATACATTTCTCGGTTTCAGGATGAAGAAGGAAATATCTGCGGAGTGTACTATAAGGATGTTTGTGCAAGTATAGGAATTTCCATTCAATCATTTTATAATATAAAGGATTCTCTTTTGAAAAAGGGGATTATTTCGTGTATAAAAAAAGACCAGAGTGACATTGATATAAAGATAGAAGATAATGAATTTCTTTCCGAAGAGAACTACAGCGAAGGCTATATCAATACGGGAAAAAAATTCTTGTATTCAGGAACATTCAGATCAATGAAAGGAATGGAAAAATTATTGGTTCTGGAATTGATGCGCCTGACATATTGCAATAAAGGAAAATTTGTTATTTTGGCAGAAAATTTTTATAAGAAATATATGGAGATATTTCAGGTTTCACGAAAAACAATTCGCGGATATATACAGAAAATTAAAGGCTTTTTTCAGATTAAAAGATATGAATTTAAACTGTTCTTTTTGCCCAAAAGCATGATAAAGGAAAATGATTCTTTTACGGATAATGAGATGTACAGCAGAAACATTGCAACGATGATATGCAGGAGAAACAGAATAAAGCAGATGGATCAGAAGGAAGCAAAGGATATAAGCGGTTTAATGATACAGTATAAGGGAAGCGCAGCCAAAATAGGGAAGGATATAAAGGATCTTCTGAGCAATGCGGTTAAAAAAAGCGTAGAAGTACTGAATTATTATAAATTGCCGGGAGAAAAAATCGTGAGAGAGCTGAATCCGGCATTGATTCATAAATTGTTAAAAGAAGGAATAGACGCATAGAAAGAAAGCGCTGAATTGATTCATAATTAAAACGATCATACAAGAAAAGATCAGAGCCTCGGCAGGATATGTCGGGGCTAAAAGTGTTTCCTGATTTTGAAGGAGAAATTTGGTGTGGGAGGATTTTATGTATATCTGGAAAAGAGAGCAAAAAGTCCTCTTGAATGTTATTCAAAAACTGCGGACATAGAGAAAAAATCATTCAAATATAACGGAAAAAGAAGCTGGTTACATTCAAAAAATAAGATGATATAAATGAATGTTATTCCAATATTGATATAGAAGATAAGAACGAGAATTATGTTGTTTGCAAGGGATTTTTGCATTATATGAAAGAGTATATCTTTTCTTTATAAATTCTTTCTGTAATATCCTATCCTGTCGAAACAGAGGTGAACCCGGTTCACCTTAAAATTGTATTACACGAAAGAGATTGCCGAGAAATTTAAGCCATTATAAAATAAATTATTGCCATAATGGGGAATAGAATGGTTGTAAAATTAAAAACTATGTATTTATGAAAATATGGTTCATAATTGAAATATAATATTTCGGAAATAGGTGGTATAGATTGAATATTGATATGGCTGAATCAGAGTTCATTATAAATAGGATTAAGCAGCTTTGTGCAGAGAGAAATTGGTCGCTCTACAAATTATCGCTAGAGAGTGGAATCCCACATTCTACACTTCATAATATGCTCCATAGAAACAGTCCATCCATTTTATCAATCAGAAAAATGTGTGATGCTTTTGGAATTACAATTTCACAGTTCTTTTCTACAGATGGGAAAATTTACAGTATGACAGATGATCAGATTGAGATACTCAACATGTATAACTGTCTTGATAAAAAAGAAAAAAAGGCTACAAAAGCATTTATGGAAAATGCGTTTAAATAGGGAGATGGAAATGCACAAGAAAAGAGAAGAAGGACTTATCGCCATTATATTATTGATCGTTTGTACATTGACAGTTTTATTGACCTTTAATGGGTCAATGAATTATGATGAATTTTTCAGTATGAATTGGACGGCACTTTCATGGAAAGAAATGATGGAAGTTTTAAGTCAGGACGTTCATCCGCCTTTATATTACATTGGATTGAAGGCATGGAGAAGCATATTTGGGAATTCGGTATGTGCGGCAAGAATGTTTTCTGCCATTCCTTCCATATTACTCGCAGGAATAGGAGGCTGGTGGCTTTATAGAAAAGCGGGAAGCAAAAGCGCAGTCTGGTATTTGGTTCTTTTATTTGGCAATCCTTTTATGTTTCAAAAAGCGGTGGAAATCAGGATGTATTCGTGGACAGCATTTTGGATAATTTTGAATGCAGTTTCTATGCACTGCATGATCGTCAAAGAAAAGATTTCCGTAAAATATTTTGTATGTTTTTTTGTGTCGGGAATTTTTACTGCATACAATCACTATTTTGGCGTGCTCATTATGATCATGACATATGGTGGAGCAGGAGTATATTTCCTTTATCTGAAAAATAAGAAAAAGCTGTTACTTTGGTTGGCAGGCTGCGGAGCGACTGTTTTAGGATATATTCCCTGGCTGTTTGTCGCGGTCAATCAGGTAATGAAGGTAAATGGAGAATATTGGATTGAATTTCCGGAATCCCGGCTGGGAGTTATTCGGGAATTGTTTTACAGTATTGTTCCATACTCGGAAAAATTATATATGGGGATCTTGCTGCTTGTTCCAATCATGGCGCTGATATTGCTGCTAAAGGAAAAGAAAGCGGAGTATTGGTGGGCACTTACAGCAGTGTGCGCCGTTTGGGGAGTGTTTTTCATAGGAACATTATATATGTATGTCATGGAAAGACCAATTATGACGAGCAGATATTTGATCCCCGGAATTATACTTGCCGTTTTAGGAAGCGCAATGCTGGTAAGAAAGCTTCCGGTTATTTTGATGATACCATGTTTTGTGATTTTTGGAATTATCGGTGGTGATGCATTTAAGGGGCTGTATGAACTGCAGAAAGAACGGACAACAGAGAAATTTGTAGAATTTGCAGAGCAAAATATGGATGAAAACGATAGGCTATATTTTCTGGACGATGGATACGGATACTTGAGATCCTGCTTGAAGTATTATATTACTGAGCCGGAAATATATGAATTAAAAGAAGGGGAAATGCCGGAAGGAAAAGAAAATATCTGGTATCTTGAAGCTGAACGTATGGCGGAAGATAGCAGGAATCAGGAAATAGAAAAAGATATGGAATACAGGGGAGAATACTCCTTCGGAACAGAAAAATTTGCGGTTTATTCCAGATAAAAAATATGTACTTGAGCCATAAAAATCTCTAAAATGAAAAGTTAGTCAAAAGAGCTATTTTGACTAACTTTTCATCAAAATTATACAATATCATATTTTATATTTCAAGATGATTTGCGTTTTTTGCATTTTTCTGATGGGTTTTCTATTTAAGCAAAAGTTACTGGATACCGGACGCTGACCGAGCCAGCCCGCCGCCCCATGGGTTCCGCTGCTCTCGGTCTGCCGCAGGCGGCATCGCTGGATGAGAAAAGGGGTAATCAAGGATAAGGAGGGAGCTGTGATAGCCCCTTATGAATAACAACAAGCTAAAGCGTTACAAACGGTAAGCCGTCACTATTTGCGGTAGTGGCGGCTATTTTTTTCCCTTGAAGATTGCATAACACAATCCTACAAGGGTGCAAATGCATATTCCAGTCTGAATCAAATCAGAGTATGTAACACACTATTATATATTATATGGCTGTCAGTTCATGACCTTCGTTTGCGACATCTGGGAGAAATGTACCCAGACAATCAACTGGAATAAATAGGTTATAACCGTCAAAGCTCTGGAAGTGTGCCAGTTCTCCGTCTCCTGGAATCGGAAGAAGATAAACATATTCCCGACCGTCTTCAGCGCTCAGGTAAATACTGCCGGGACGGTAGTAGGTCGATGCTTCAGCCGAGGTTTCTTTTTTGAGCTGTTCAAGAGTCATTGTAAGCTGTCCGTTTTCGTTTCTGTATTTTTTCATGGTCTTTGCTCCTTTATTTTTTTAAGGTTGTATTTGCGTAGTTATCTTTAAGTTTCTATAGATATATTAGCATAAATATATTCACAAGTCAATAGAAA
>OHKY01000570.1_pt1 | contig 13451 bp, 7 predicted proteins | sample 1568941 | NCBI WGS metagenome assembly OHKY01 (sample SAMEA3879521, study PRJEB24766) | human gut metagenome | biome: human-associated habitat; feature: feces | place: USA | collected 1985/1987 | reverse complement strand
CGGCAAGTCCACCCGCCGGGTGTCTCCCTGTACCTGATGCGAAAAACGGAAATTCCAGTTATTGTTGAGTAGAATATCCTGACGCTGGGCATGGAGCGAGATGGAAAAGAGAAGTAGGAAAAGAAAAGTACTTAAACCTTTTTCTCGACCCCTCCACCACAAGGAGGGAAAATAGTTACATTTCTGCTGTTTCATATGTTCTTGATTATGTATTGATTAATGATGTTATTATTGAGATCATCGGTATTTCTCTATCCGTTTTGTAATACGTCCGCTTTCTCCGGTCCGCCCGGTTCGGGAGTTTCTTGTGGGTGAATCACATCGAAATAATAGATGCCTTGCTCCTTCAGATATTCCAGGAAAGACGGTAACCGCATGCAGAAACGACTCCAATCTTTCTCTTTGGGCGATGTCCACGCAGATTCTGCCAGTGCTATCAGGCGTGGGAAGGTCATGAAGTCCAACCGCTTTCCGTCTGCAATCCGTTCGGTCCAAAGTGTGAACTGCATACCCAGTATCTGATCTTCGTATCCTTTAAAAAGATGACTGATCGGTTCGGGGAAGGCATATATGTCTTGCAACGGATTGAATCCATCCCAATAGCGTCCCACTTTATGTGAGGCATCCTGTACGAAATCGCCATACAGCGGGCGACGTGGAGTCAGGACTACCTGATAGCCTTGCTCAAGCGCTTTCAGCAACTGGTACTTACGGTCGTGGCGCCACCACATAACCAACGCTTTGGAGGGGGAAATACCGGCGTCCACTATTTCGTCCCAACCAATCATTTTTTTACCTTTGGCCGCTACCAGATCGGCAGCACGGCGGATGAAGTAATGCTCCAGTCCGGTTTCATTGACCAGCCCTTTTTCCTTTATGAAGTTCTGGATTTCAGGATCAGTGAACCAGTTCTGATTGCCGTAGTGCACTTCATCACCTCCAATATGGATATAGGGAGCCGGGAAGAGGGCTACTATTTCATCGAGTACATCGCTGATAAAACGATAAGTTTCTTCTTTGCAAGGATGGAATGTGAAATGCTTCCAGCGTCCTTCTCCTCCGCCCGATACTTCGGGATAAGCGCGGCAGACCGCTGTGGCATGTCCGGGCATATCGAATTCAGGAACCACCATAATCTGGCGTTCGGCCGCATAAGCCACAATCTCTCGTATATCGTCCTGTGTATAGAACTGCGGAGTTGCTTGGGCATCATGCCAATTGCCAACGGCCCCTATTTTCGTCAGCTTAGGGTATTTTTTGATTTCAATTCGCCATCCCGGTTCGTCTGTCAGATGCCAGTGGAATACATTGAGATGGAGTAAAGCCATTAAGTCGAGGTATTGTTTAACTTTCTCTTTACCGAAGAAGTGGCGGCTTTCATCGAGCATAAATCCGCGCCATGCGTAGCGTGGCGAACTGTAAATCCGGCAACAGCGGATTTTGCCCCGTTCGTGCCGTGCCAGTTGTTTAATGGCTTGGCGGGCATAAAATGCTCCTTTCGCAGAAGTGGCATCAATGAAGATAGAATCCGGTGTAATTTCCAGTTGATATGCTTCATCCGAGTATTCTATGCCGATAGCAGGTAGAGACTTAGAGATAGTAGTTCGTACACACTTAGCCGAAACTTCGTCATAAGAGAATGTACCTTTATGTGTCTCTATCGCAGAAGGAGCGGGGAATAGCTTTTGTGCTTGTAAGCCTTGAAAAGCAAATAGAGCAAGAAGAAGAAATTTTATTCTCCCTCTTGCTGTATTATGAATGAATAATGTTCTGTTGGTTCGTTTCATCCTATGTCTTTAACTTGTTAGCATTCTTTCTTACTTAAATACTTCCATTATGGGCCTTCCGATCCATACTTGTGGCTGCTTGAGTTTGAAAATGGCAGCTACGGTAGCAGCTACGTCAAACTGCATCATGCTGGCCTGAATTTCATGCCCTTTCTTGATATTTTTCCCCGAGATGATGAACGGAGTCTCCATCTCCTGCATTGTCTTTCCTCCGTGCCCTTTATTGATTCCGCCATGGTCGGATGTTATTATAAAAATCGTTTCATCCAGTATTCCGGCTTCTTTCACCGCATTCATTACTTTGCCGATGTATCCGTCTATTTCTTCGAGTTTGTGATAATAGGCTGGTGTATCATGACCTTCCTTATGTCCCACATGATCCGGATTATCCCAGGCAATAAGTGTTAAAGTCGGCTTTTTCTCTTTAATGTACTTCACGGCTTTTTCACATAGTTCCGTAGGATATTTTTCATAGTTAATCCCTTGGTTATATTTGTTTACTGCCAGCGTATCCACCAGATATTTGATGCCGACCCATTCGTAGAAAGTGCCAATTTCAGCTTTCGGATCAGCTTCGCGGAGCAATTGGAATATAGTTGGAAAAATGCCATCTTTACTTAATTCTTTCGAAGGAAGATCCGGAGTACTTGAATTCCAGGTTGTGTATCCGTGTAGTTCCGGGCCTGCTCCCATGAACATAGATGCCCAGTTTACTGCACTGGACGAAGGGAGTACAGAGCGTTTGGTCAGTGTGTAAGAACCATCATTCATTAATTGTTTGATATGGGGAATATTAGCTTTCTCTACACTGTAGGCACCCCAGCCGTCCAGTCCAATTAAGACTACATGTTTAGCTTTCCACTTGCTGCCGGCATGGCAATTGGGAGCTATCGTTAATAAGCAGATAATTAAACAGGCAAATTTAAACAGTTGTGTTTTCATGATACTTCTTTATTATAAAATTATTTGTCTAAATCTTTTCTACGCTTCAGGGCTTCCAGAAAGTAGTAGTCTGCATAGTTCAGAGGTACGTCAATTTCACTATTGTGCGGAATACTGCCTACGCTATGCATCAGGATAAAATTGCCGTTAGTGCCCAATGCGGCCCGATAGTCAGGTGAGGCGAGACTATGCATAATGCGGTCTGCGTATGCTTTGTAAGAAGCGGCATCGGATACTGCATATGTGCTGATTTCATACAGGGCAGAAGCGATGCAGGATGCAGAAGAAGCGTCCCGGGGTTCATTGGGTATATTGGGTGCATCCATGTCCCAGTAAGGTATCAGATCTTCGGGCATGTGCGGATCATTTTTCAGCCTATTGAATGTTTTCAGTGCCTGGTCCAGATATTTGCGGTCTTTCGTTTCACGATAGCAAATAGTGAAGCCATAGATAGCCCATGCCTGCCCGCGTGACCAAACTGATTCATCAGCATATCCTTGTGCTGTCTGTTTATGACGTACGGAGCCGTCCGAAATATTGTAGTCCACTACGTGATAGCAACTTCCATCAGGGCGGAAATGCTCGGAAAGAGTACGGTCTGCGTGTGCTACGGCTACTTTATAGAAAGTGGAATCACCGGACAGTTTGGTTGCTTCGAACAGAAGTTCCAGGTTCATCATGTTGTCAATGATAACCGGACATTCCCAGCCTCTTTCACTTTGCCAGCTATTGCCTTTTACATCCCAGCTTTGAATGACTCCGGCATTAGGGCGAAAACGGGTACAGAGTGATTTGGCTGCCTGTATCATTACGTTTTTATATGCAGCTGCATCGGGAGCGAGCCTTAGGCCGTTACCAAAACTGCAATTAATGATGAATCCTATATCGTGATGCCAGGTCAGGTGCTCGGCCGGGCGAATGGCTTCAGTATATTTTCTGGCCAGTGGAAGATAGCTGGTGTCACCTGTCAGTTCGTACAGATACCAGATGCTACCGGGAAAAAATCCACTGCGCCAATCGGCATATCCGCAGTAATATACAGATCCATCTCTATTGAGAGTTACAGGATTGAGACATTTTCCGCTTGCTTCGATGGTGTCGATGGCCAAACCGAGTTGTGCTTTGGCAAATTCTACATTTTCTGTTATAAAAGACGGTACTGTGGGTTTGTGGTTTGAGCAAGCCACACATATCATTGCGCAGGCTGCTCCCAATAAGGGTTTTAAGTTCATGTTTTATTGTTTTTTTATGGTAAAAGAATAATTTCCTGTTTTATAGATGTTTGTTGCTGTGAGTGTAATGCGACAAATCGATTTACCCCATACATTGGATAGCCGGGTATCTGTTAATGGGATTATTTCTGTTTTCACATCGAACAGTTGTTTATCATATTCTATGACGGCTTTCTTTCCTTTTACTTCCAATTGAATTTTTCCCGGTATTTCCGTATTCACCTGCCCCCATGTCATGAAATTGATTTGATTAGGCTGTTTGGCTGTTGTCAGACGGAAAGAATCTGAAATCCGTAATTGTCCTTTCTGAAGTGAATAGGAACGTATCCATGATTCCACTTCTGCTTCGGCCGGATAGGCTGTCGCTATATTGGCTGTGAATGTGTTTTTCCTCTTGTCAGCTTGTACTTGTGTTGCTTTATATGTTGCTCCGTATTTCTGAGGGACGCCATTAATCAGGGGGAGATTGTGATAGTTGCTCTGCATAGTCCAAATGGTGTAGCGATCCTTGCTGAATGTCTGGCGTGTATAGGTCCCTACTCCGGCATCAATAAGAAAAGGAGTTTGGTCTATCCAGAAAGAGAAGGTACCTGCGTCATTATGATTATGGCTCTCGTCGTTATATCCTCCTTTAGCGGCCAGAAAGTTTCCTTTATTGTCAGTTATATAGCAGAATTCGGTTTCCGGATACCAGGAGAATGGGGGAGTCAGATGTGCCGCTTGAGTTTCTTTTAGTTCGTTCGCAATCTTTATAGCAGCAAGCGTACGGTATATATCGCGTCCGGAAGGGAGTTTATTGGTGTTAATCATAGCAGCGAATCCTTTCATTTCGTTACTGTTTACAGCCTTGCCATACCGGAATATCAAGGGAGCGTCTCCACTGCCTTTCGCCGAAGCATCAGCGAAATTAACCACCCATCCTTTGCCCACGTATGAACGTGATATATATTCGCCCATATTCTTTATCATGGGATTATCGAAGATGGAGACAGTTCCCCCGGTAACGGCTGACAGTAATTCCAGATAATCAAACATTTTTCCGGCGGCATGTCCCCAATAGGAGGGGCCTTCCTCACATGCACCGTCGGTATGGGTATAGTTGATGAATTTATCTACCGAAACCATACTGCGGTATATTGCCTTCGCTAACATTTCTTTATCATTTTCAAGCAGCATAAAACACATTAAGGCGTTGCTGTTACACCAAGGATTCCAGTTGTTGACCAACATTCCCGGTCTATAGTTCACTGCCATCCACCAGAAGTGATCGTTATTCATGTAAGGCTGTTGGAGCGTATGCCGTAAACGTTCGGATATAGCAGGATTGAGCTTGTCAAACTCTTTGTGCATGTAATAATAGGTCCATGCGAGTAAAGAGCCTAAGTCACCTGCTGTCAGGTCTATGATGTTTTCTTTAAAATCGGGTAATGAGCGGTGAGACTGTTGTGCATTCAAATGGGCGGCCAATGCCCAGGAAGTCATCTCGCAGGAATGATATACACCGTTGATCAGCTGATCGATAAATCGTCCTTTCCCTTCTGCGAGTTCAGCGAGTAGCAGGTCGGCTATGGCATTGTTATTATTGGCGAAAGGAGTTTCCATAACGCTACGGTTGCCGCTACGTTCAAATTCCATATAATCAGTAGCTTTCACAACCTGCCATTGATAATTCAACTGCTTCTCTCCGCGAAGGATACATTCATTCTTGAAAGAGCCTAAAAAAGTGTCCCATCCGGTTCGGTCGGTATAAGCAGGATAAGTGACCCATTGTTGATTTAATATAAGCACTTCCTGCAAACTGCTTACGTTGGCCTGTTTTTGAAGATAGTTCCGTTCTGTATAGCTGAGAGCTTTTACAGTACAGCATAGCAAGAGAGTGAATATTAATAATTTCTTCATCGTAATAAAATTAAGATTTTAACGTAGGCAAAGTAACACAATTTATTGCTATTTTATCTTACTAAATGGTTCTTAATGCTATATAATTTTTCTATTTTAGTTGGATATTTGAGGGAATCAACCTTCAAAAGAGGAAAAAGTGATAAAAGAGTCTGTTTAGAACTTTCTTTTCAGATGGAATAGAGGGCGTGTGTCTAAACTCACCACAGAGGACACTGAGTAACACAAAATGAATTCTAAGTCATTGATTATCCATGTTGATAATCTGTGATAATCCGTGTTATCTGTGGTGAAAAGAGTTTTTGACACAGCCCTTTGGTTTATAAGAATCAGTAGCTTAAACGTAATTGTTTAATTCCAGCCCGAATTCTGGGTTAGGGATTTGTTCATATCAGTTTCATGTTTTGGGATTGGCCATACATAATATTGGTCTCCTCCCCATGTGTAAGGATAGGTGACAGTCCCCCATACATCTTTCATCCCGGCTGTACCATCAGCATTATTAAATTTACTTTCTTTCCATGTTTTCCAACGGAGTTCTTCGTAAAAGTCAACTCCTTCACCTGCTGTTTCCCAGCGGAATTCATTCTGGATACGAACGCGCATATCTTCTTGTCCCTGGACCATAGTGGCAGTATTGCTGTTCAACAGTGCAACACCGGCACGTTGGCGTACTTTATTCAGCCATTCGATGGCCTCATCGGTTTTACCCTGCTCATTCAATGCTTCAGCCAATCCTATGACGACAGTTGCGTAGCGGATAATTGGCAGGTCAATCGGAGATTGTTCACGATTGGTCATCTCACTTGAACCTTCAGCAACAAATTTGCGGAACAAATAGTATAAATGGCTTTGAGTGTCAGTACGTAAGTCATAAGGATAATCGGTGTCAGCACCATAGTAGGGCCAGCGTGAAGTGAAGGTGTGGTCTACACTGTTTCCCGAACCGTCATATGTAGCATATGGAGTGATGACAGTTTGGGCTAAACGAGGATCACGGCTGTCATAAGCAGCTTTGATACGAGCCTCGTTTCCGGCCGGGAGATATAATGCTTTTGCCTTGTCACTCAACTTCTCCAGACGTCCGTCTACTTTGGCTTTTATTTTTTTTACCATGTCGTCTAATGCCTCTTCCGTGCCGTCAAAGCCGATTTCGCGATACTGTGCTTTTACTGTTGCCGGATCGGTATTACGCAAGAAGAATACTTCACGGTCTTTAATATCTAAGCTTGAGAATCCCGGAATGTATTCATCCCAGTTAAATTTACTGCCGTCTATATTTTCGTAGGTTTCTACAAAATCCACACTGGCTAACATAGTGTTCCAGCAAGAACCAAATGTAGTACGACCACCATAACGGAAGCTCATGGAATTTCCGTAAGTGCTACCATTATTATCGATACACTGTAAAGAGAAGATAGCTTCATCACTCTGTTCATTAGCTTCTTTGAAGAGTTGCTTGTAACCATCCTGAAATAATGAATGTCCCAATTCACCTACTTTACGGAAATCTGCTTCCGCTTTGCTCCATTCTTTGGTCCATAGATAGATTTTGCCACGTAATGCATAAGCCACTGATTTGGTGACATGACCCCATTCTGCTTTACCGGCAGCGATACGGTCGGGAAAATTCGGATCATTTATTGCGTCGGTTAAATCTTGTATGCAGAAATTCCATATATTCTCTTCGCTTTCACGTGGTTTGTCTGCCTGATCAAGTTCCATAGGCGTATTATAATAAGGAACACCCCTGAAAACTGCATTCAGTTTGTAATAATAAAATGCACGCAAGACTTTTGCTTCGGATAATAATTTACCTTTTACGCTTTCACTTATCGGTGCGTCGGGTAGATGTACAATGGCATCATTGGCACGGTAGATACCTGCATAATGTTGTTTCCAATAGTCTGAGAATATTCCGGAACCGATGGAAGCTGTACCGGCCAGTAGCGGATAATCGTTGTCACGGCAGGTTGCTCCCACGCTGAATGCCTCCATTAGATAAGCTTCTTTTGCTACATAACCTTCGCGCAGGGTAGCGTAGATAGATGCTACTCCCATAGTACAAAAGTTTTCGTTACTCCACATACTGCCCGATGATGCTTTATCATATGGCTTTGTGTCCAGTAAATCTCCTTGGCAACTGCTTATAGCAATTGCTGTGGCTGTTAATATGAATAATTTATTTAATAGTTTCATAAGATTTCAAGATTTATTTAGAATGTTATATTGGCACCTATTGCAATTGTCCTAAACGGAGAATAGCCCATATCGGTAGCAGATTCGGGGTCTTGGCCTTCAAATCCGGTAATTGTCAGCAGATTTTCAGCTGAAACATAAACACGTGCATTTTGCATAGCAATTTTTGAAACCCAGTTTTTCGGTAGAGTATAGCCTAGAGACAGGTTCTTCAATTTAATGTAATCACCTTTGTACAGCCATAAGGTTGTATTGCCATGACGATTTTGTACATAGCCGTCTATATAAGCCATACGCGGATATTTTGCGTTGATGTTGGTACGTGGATCATCCGGATTTTCGGGATTGTAGAAATAATGATTTTCAGCAATCCGTTGTGCGATAGTACTACCCCATTCAGTAGATGCGGCGTTGTATCCTGTGGTTGCCCCCCAATATATGCTGAATCCGGCAGCTCCTGCCCATACCATAGAGAGGTCGAATCCTTTCCATGCGGCAGAGGCCTGAAAACCGAAATTGTATTTAGGCTTATTGGAAGTTTTTTGGAAAGTATAGTCATTATCATCGCCATATACTCCATTATTATTGGAGTCGGCATAGATGTAATCACCATACCAGATCTTGTTTTTAGCAACCGTTTTCCCCGGTTGAAATTCATATCCGGCTGCGATCATATCTTTCACCCATGCCATATCTTTTTCTGTACGGATCATACCGGTCTTAGGTCCTCCTTGAGGGTTTACGCTGCCATCTGCATTGTAGTAAGAGCCATTGCCATGATAAACGTTTCGTAAATAGTATTCGTTCATCATGCGGCCTTCAACAATGGGTGTTGTGCCACCACTGGACACTTTACCGATATTATCTTCCCATTTACCACCGGTCAGTTTGTTATTCGGATCTTCTACCCATGTTCTTTCATAAGTGCCGTTATAGGCATCGATATTGCTTTTGTTGTATGAGAAGTTACCGTTAATGGAGTAGTTTACCCCTCCTATGTTATCACGCCATCCCAGTGATAACTCGACTCCCTTATTGCTCACTTTGGCGAGGTTCTGACGGGGGGCAGTCATTGTTCCGAATACATAAGGAATAGTCGGGCGGTATAAGATACCGTCAGTTTTCTTTTGATACAGGTCGGCACTTATGCTCAGACGGTTCTTTAATAAATTAACATCAATACCAAAGTTGACAGAGGTGGTAGATTCCCATTTCAGTAAGCTATTGGCGATGGCGCCCATATACAATGCAGAATTTAAGGCATTTCCAAATACTGCGTTGGTGGTACTGTATACCGACATGTATTCGTAGTTACCAATTTCAGAGTTACCTAATTTACCCCAGGATGCACGGACTTTCAGGTTATCCAGCCAGATACGGGTATTTTCCATGAAGCTTTCTTCTGAGATGCGCCATGCACCTGATAAGGAAGGGAAGAATCCCCAACGATGATCTTTGTGGAAACGTGAGGAGCCGTCATAACGGAAATTTGCCTCAAATAAATACCGGGAATTATATGCATAGTTCACGCGTCCAAATACAGAACGTGTGGCATAATCCTGGGTTGCACCTTTGGTACTTGTCATTTCGGTTGCTTCATCAAACTGGTTCAGTGATTCGTCGATCAAACCTTTCTTTGCGGCATCTACAGTATAGTAATTCTTATAGAATTCCTGATAGCCTAACAGCGCGGATACATCGTGTTTCTGAGCAAATGTATGATGGTAGTTTAACAGGTTTTCCAATGTATAAGAGTAATTGGACTCATAACCGAAACTTGTACTTAATTGAGAAGGAGGAGTGATACCATCGACAATTACCCCGTCACTGAAACGTGTCTGATAAGCAGGTACTCCCCATTGGCGGGTTTCGTAGATGTAACGGTTGTAATTGAAATTGAAATCCCAGCTTAAATCTTTAAAGAACTTGACCTTGCTAAATAGGGTCGTGTTGAAACGGTTGTAGCGTTTGAAGCCATCATTCCGTGCCAGTTTATATAGTGGGTTATTGGCTGTTGCACGTTCGTCCGGACATTCCGGGTAGCCGAAACTTCCGTTCCATTCGGGATAAGTACCGGCTGTAGATTGTCGGAGGAAAGTATTGGCATTGCTAAAGTCACCCACTTCACGATCCATTTGTGAAGCATAAGTACGCGTACCTAAAGTCAACCATTGAGTTGGATTGGCTTCAATATTGGCACGTACAGAATAGGTCTTGTTGGCTGTATTGTCTACAATACCTTCATTATCCTGATAGCGGGCTGACAATAGGAAACGAATTTTGTTAGATCCTCCTGAAACTGAAAGGTTATGTTCGTGTATCATACCTCCTGAGTATAATTCTTTCAGCCAGTTGGTATTTGGGTATGCGATGTAATTAGGGACACCGTTTTCATTTACTCCATTGGGATCTTTTGATTTCTCTCTCCACAAATCGATATACTTTTGGTCAAAAAGAGTACCGGAGCCAACATTTTCGCAAGATTCGTTCATTAATTCCATATAATCCGCATAGTTACTCATCGTTTCGATCATGCGTGTCGGGCTGTTGAAAGAGATGCGTCCACTATAGTTTACCTGTATTTTGTCTCGATCACCGCTTTTTGTTGTGACTAAGATGACTCCATTGGCAGCACGGGCACCATAAATAGCACAGGAAGCTGCATCTTTTAGAATAGAGATATTTTCTATGTCCTGAGGGTTAATAGCATTCAATGAACCTTCCATACCATCTATGATAATCAAAGGTGAGGCATTATTCATTGTGCCGTTACCACGTACCCGTAAGGTTGTGTTATCTTCTCCCGGCATTGCCGAGCCTGAACTGGCTTGAAGTCCCGGACTTAGACCGGCTAATGCCGAAGATACTGTCGTAATGGGGCGTGATTTAGTTTGTTCTTCAAAATCAACGGAAGATACGGCACCTGTTAAATTGGCCTTCTTCTGTGTGCCATATCCAACTACTACTACCTCATCGAGTGTTTTGCTGTCTTCTTCCAATTGGATGTTGAAAGACACCTGGTTGCCACTTACTTTGACTTCTTTATTAAGATAGCCGATGTAAGAGATTTGCAGTGTTGCGTTGGACGGTACTTCGAGACTAAATTCTCCGTTCAGGTTTGTGATGACGCCAATAGTTTTATTACCTTTCACAATGACGTTGGCTCCGATAATCGGTTCTCCATTTGCATCTTTTACAATACCTTTAACCGTTCTGCGCTGTTGGGGGACTGCTGTGATCGCATCTCCGTTTTCAACTGTCTCTTGTGAAGAAACAGCCCAAGCGCTACCGCTTAAAAGCATTATTAACGATGTACTTACAAGTACCCTTTTAGAAGATAAGGGTAGCAAATGTAATTTGCTTTTTCTCATAATACTTTAGATTGAGTTAATAAAAGTGTTAAATACACCACAAAACTACGGTAACTGATCTGATCCGATGTGATACTTTTATTCTCAATAAGGACACTAATTATTCATAGTCAATTTGGAGTCTGACTTAATCCGTATTTCCTATATGGCTTTTATGTACAAAATTTTGCGATAGGATACTTAATCAGATAGAAATATTGGACATAATTTGTTCTTTTTCATTATCCGTATACTATTAAACTTTACAAAATATGAATAACATGGTTGAACTATGTCGTGGAAGAGACCCCTCTATGCTATTTTTGTTCGCAATATAGGCACTAATTGTTCTTAACTAAGTAGAAGTTCCAGAAGAACTTTGGCGATGTCGCTGGAGAAAGAACGTATTGAAAAGGAACATATTGAAGAGATGAACCAAGCTAAACTACGATTCTTTACCAATGTGAGCCATGAGTTTCGTACTCCTTTAACTCTTATTATAAGTCAGGTAGAGCTTATGTTACAAAAGAATACGATACCTCCATCTTTGCATAATAGTATTTTCAGGATAAGGAAGCATGCCCAACAAATGAAACTTCTAATTTCAGAATTGCTTGACTTTCGGAAATTCGATCAGAACTATATCCAATTAAAACTATCGGAACAAAGTCTGAATACATTTTTAGAAGAAGTCTATCTTTCTTTTTCTGCTTATGCCTCTCAGAAGTCCATTTCTTACCATCTGAAGCTGTTGGAGCAGGATATATCTATTTGGATAGATGACTGGCAAATGCGAAAAGTTTTGTTTAATTTGCTTTCGAACGCATTTAAACATGTTCCGGATAAAGGAGAAATAAGCATATTAACCTCTACCACACCGGATCAGGTTGTTATTGCAGTTAAGGATTCCGGGAATGGCATTAGTAAAGAAGAACAGGAACGGATATTCGATCGTTTTTATCAGGCGGACAATCGGAATAAAGCGATTCATGTTGGCACTGGTATCGGACTTGCATTAACGAAAAGTATCATTCAGCTACATCATGGTACAATTGAGGTAGAAAGTGAGTTAAATGAAGGAAGCTGTTTTATTGTGAAGTTACCTAAAACCCGTGATTGTTTTGAAAAGGATACTGAAGTCGTTTTTCTGGAATCTCCGGAAAAGGAACCTATGGTACAAGAGAATACCATACCGGATGAGAATTTTATGAAAAAGGATGATTCTACATTCGAAACTCCCTTGATAGATGAATGGGAAGGGAAACGGAAAGTATTATTGGTAGAAGATAATGTGGAGCTTTTGCAGGTACTCAAAGAAATATTTTCATCACTTTATCAGGTGGTGACGGCTGCTAATGGCGAGGAGGGACTGAAACAGGCTTTTGCAGAAGTTCCCGATTTGATAGTGAGTGATGTTATGATGCCGGTAATGACAGGAACGGAGATGTGCCTGAAAATAAAGAATAACATAAACCTGTGTCACATTCCGGTTGTGTTGTTGACAGCACTTGACACTGTAGATCAAAATATAGAAGGGCTACGCCGTGGAGCAGACGATTATATCACCAAGCCTTTCAATGCAAAAATCTTAATAACCCGTTGCAATAATTTGATTCGTAACCGCTTGTTGATGCAAAGCCGTTTTGCCAAAGATCAGATTTTAGAAATCAACCTGTTGGCAGCTAATCCAATAGATAAAGGTTTCTTGGATAGAGTGATTAAGGTGGTAGATAAACATATTGATAATGAAGACTTTGATATTGGTGTATTATGTCAGGAACTTGGAATGGGCCGAACATTGTTACACACAAAATTTAAAGCATTGACAGGGATGACACCCAATGAATTTATTCTAAATCACCGATTGAAAAAAGCATCGCTGATGTTGAGGAACGAACCTTATTTACAGGTAGCAGAAATATCTGATAGATTAGGTTTCGGTTCTCCACGCTATTTCAGCCGTTGTTTTAAAAATCAGTATAACGTTACTCCGATGGAATATCGCAAAGGGGCTAAACAGGAAAATCTTAAATGACCTAAGG
>OHKY01000566.1_pt1 | contig 13475 bp, 9 predicted proteins | sample 1568941 | NCBI WGS metagenome assembly OHKY01 (sample SAMEA3879521, study PRJEB24766) | human gut metagenome | biome: human-associated habitat; feature: feces | place: USA | collected 1985/1987 | reverse complement strand
ACTTTTAAATTAAAATTGTATATTATTGGCATATAAAGTAAATTACACCAATCAAATCACAGGGAGGAGTGCATAAAAAATGAAGAAAAGGTCGCTTCTAAAAGATATTATGAAAAATCCGGTTTCATATCTCATGCTGCTTCCGGCGGCAGTTTACTCTCTGGCTTTTGGGTACTGCACCATTCCATATATGGTAATTGCATTCCAGAAATATAATTATAAAAAGGGAATTTCGGGGAGCGAGTGGGTCGGATTGAAAAATTTTGAATTTTTCTTCCGGTCAAATGATGCGCCGAGGGTAATTTTAAATACAGTAAAATTGAATCTTTTGTTTATTTTATTCACAACAGTTCTGGCAGTAATGCTTGCAATTATGATCAATGAGATCAATCGAAAACATTTTAAGAAAGTGGCCCAGTCGTGTTACCTCCTGCCATATTTTTTCTCATGGGTAATCGTGTGCTATATTTTGAATGCGCTGATCGGCAGCAAGTATGGTGTTATCAATCAGATCATAGAAGCGATGGGGCATGAGCGAATCAATTTTTATATGGAGCCGAAGTATTGGACGGCAATTCTGGTAATCCTTAAGGTCTGGAAGGATCTGGGAATGCAGATGGTCATTTATCTGGCGGCAATCACAGGATTTGACGAGGGCGTATATGAGGCGGCGGCAATCGACGGAGCAAGCAGATGGCAGATGTGCAGATATATCACGGTTCCGATGCTCCTTCCTACGGTGATCATGCTGACGATCATGGCGGTTGGAAAAGTATTTTACGGTGATTTCGGCATGATTTATGCGTTGGTAGGCGATAACGGCGTACTTTATGAGGCGACAGATGTAATTGATACCTATGTATTCCGGACAATGAGGACGATAGGAAATCCGTCTCAGGCGATGGCAATCAGTCTGTTTCAGGCGTGTATGGGATTTATCTGTGTATGGGGAACCAACCATATTGCCAAAAAGAAATTTTCGGAAGGAGCGCTGTTCTGATGAAAACGATCAAAAAACTGACTTTTGGAAAGATCATGATTTATATGGCAGTAACGGCGATCGCAGCTTTTTGCCTTCTTCCGCTCGTATTAGTGGTGATCGTGTCGTTTACGGCAGAGGAGGAGATTATCCGGAACGGATATTCGTTCTTTCCGTCAAAATGGTCTTTGGAAGCATATAAAATGCTGTTTGAAAATGGAAAAGAAGTATTCCGGTGTTACCTGAACTCGATCTGTATTACGGCGGTCGGAACGGTAATGGCGACAATGATTACGGCAATGGCATCCTATTCGCTGGCAAATCCGTCTGTACAGTACCGGAATGGGATTGCAATGTACTTTTTTGTCACGATGGTATTTAATGGGGGAATGGTTCCATGGTACATCATGTGCAAAAATCTGGGATTGATGGACAGCTATCTGGCGCTGTTGATTCCTACGCTGATTTTTAGTCCGTTCAATCTGTTCCTGATGAGAAATTATATGCAGCAGCTTCCGGCTTCTTTGATGGAATCGGCAAAGCTGGACGGCGCAAATGATGGAGTGATTGCATTTAAGATTTATTTTCCCCTGTGCAAGCCCATTCTTGCAACAGTAGCGCTGTTTTATGGAATTGCATATTGGAATGACTGGTGGAATGCGATCATGCTTGTATCGGATGCGGATCTTTATCCAATCCAGTATTATCTGATGAAGCTTAGGTCAGATCAGAATTTTATGAAACAGCTGCAGAGCTCCGGAATGATGGGAGGAAGCGCCTTTACGCCTTCTGAATCGTTACAGATGGCAACGGCTGCAGTAACGATCGGACCAATCGTCCTTTTGTATCCGTTCCTTCAAAAGTATATTGTAAAGGGGCTTGTGATCGGTTCAGTAAAGGGATAAACAGGAAAACCTGTTTAAACGATAAAATAAAAACCAAGGAGGGAATCGTATGAAAAGAAAAGTGCTGGCAGGTATGCTGAGTGTGGCGCTGGCGGGGACAATGCTTGCAGGCTGTGGGGGAACCGCAGAAAAAGAACCCGTATCGGAGGCTGTACAGGGAGGCAATACAGAGGCTGATGAAGCAGAAGGGAATGAAGAAGCCGGGAGTGGCGAGGCTGTTACTGTCACTTATCTGCGTCCGGGAACCGCGCCGGAACAAAACGAAGAGCTTTTGAAAGCGATCAACGACAAGCTGGAAGCAGACGGAACCGGACTGCAGCTGGATATTATGTATGTGCCTTCTGACGTATTTTCAGATAAGGTAAATATGATGATGTCCGCAGGGGAAGAGTTCGATCTGCTGGCAGTTATGGAGGATCAGAAATCTTTTACGACCTATATCGGATCAGAAGGGATCATGCCAATTACAGAATATGTAAAAGAAAGTGAAGTGCTTCAGAAAGTGATTCCGGACTGGATGTGGGAATCGGCTACTGTAAAAGGCGAGATTTATACGATTCCCGCGAATTGGACAGAGAATGCGGATCAGGCAAGCTGTATTACGATCCGGAGGGAAAAGCTGGAAGAGTATGGTTTGGAAGATCCTGAGACAATGGAGGATCTGCTCCATATGTGCGAGGTATTTACCGAAAACTGGGACGGAGCATCTGCACCGGTTATTATTCCGATGTATAAAGAGCCGTTTACATGGCTGTTCCGTACCTTGGATACCTATCCCTTTACCGTTCAGAAGGATCTGATTTATATTGATCAGGAGGGAAATGTCAAAAACTGGATCGAGACAGAGGAATTTAAGGTTACGGCGGATTTCTTCAGGACCTGTTATGAAAAAGGATATATTCCGGAAGATGTTCTTTCTCCGTCATTCTCTTCCTGGAATACGATGCTGACAGGCGATTTTATCTGGGTTGATGGATGTCAGATGTGGGGAACCAAGGAAGTATGGAATGAAAGGATTCCCGGCTCTGATCTGGATTCCATTTATCTGAATCCGGATGGACCTTCTTTCAGACCGCAGTCCTTTAGAAACAGCACGGCGGTATCTTCGACAAGCACGCATCCGGCGGAAGCGGTAAAATTTATGGAATGGATGTATTCCAGTCAGGAAAATTATGATCTGATGGTTTATGGCGTAGAGGGACTGACATGGAAGGATGAAGGAGAAGGGCTGTATACAAAGCTGATTCCTGATTTTGAATTCAATGCGGACTGGATGATCGGCAATATGGAGTATGAGCGCTATGAAAAGGGAACCTATGAAAAATTTATTGAGATCATGGGCGTGGAAAAACCGGATGCGGAAAACAGTGTGGTATTGAATTTTGTATTTGATCCTACAAATGTGGCGACAGAATATGCGAATTGTCTTGCAGAGGTAGAAGCGAGCGTATATCCGATCAAGCTGGGGATTATTTCTTATGAGGAAGGGTATGAAGATGCTCTTGCAAAGTTAAAGGCAGCGGGAATCGATAAGGTTGTGGAAGAGTATCAGAAGCAGCTGAACGAATATATGGCAGCACAGTAAGGCGGTACAAACAGTTTCAGATAAAAATGAGGATTGGCGGAGCCGGTATGGCTTCGCTAATCTTTTACAGGAGGGATTATGCAGAAAATCAGTCTGGATGGAATCTATAAATTAAAGAAACTGCGTTATGGGGAAGACATTGGATTTGTATTTCAGGATAATTTTTATCCGGCGGGATGGCTGGATGCCAAAGTGCCGGAGGATGTGCGGGAAACCTTACAGCGTTATGGGCTGATAGACGGTTATTATCTTGGAAAGAATCTTGATGTAGAGCGGTGGATCGAAAAAAGCGACTGGCTTTATGTAAAAGATTTTTATTGCGGGAAAGACCTGCAGGGCAAAGAAAATACGCTGTGTTTTGAAGGAATTGATACGCTGGCGGAAATATGGCTGAATGGGAAGCTGGCAGGAAAAACAGACAATATGTTTTTGGAGCAGAAAATAGATGTGTCGGATCTGCTCCGTTATGGGGCGTACAATCTTCTTGCAGTGCGGGTATTGTCTCCGGTAGAAAGCCTGAAAGACAGGGACAAGGACGGTATTTATCCTGAGGAGGATACGGACAGGATGCTGCTGAGAAAATCCCAGATGAATTGGGGATGGGATTTTTGCGGGCATTGTCTGACGGGAGGAATATGGAAATCTGTTTTTCTTCGGAGCAGGGATCGGGCAAGCTGGAAAAAGGTTCATTTTGAAACGCTGGAAATAGAAAAAAACAAAGCTGTCCTATTGGCTGATCTGGAAGTGGATCGCTATGGGAACGGCAGGCTGGAAGCAGATATTTCCCTGTTTTTGAAAAGAGATTTAAAGGTGCACATGCGGGCTGGACTGAATCGGGATGCAAAGCTGGAAATCCCCGTAAGCAATCCGGCGCTGTGGTGGCCTCGTCCATATGGGAAGCCTGATTTATATGAAGTAAAGGTTGTTTTATACGAAGATGGACAGGAGGCAGACAGGAAGGAATTTCGGTTTGGCATCAGGACGATTCGCTTAAATCAGGAAAAACAGGAAAGCGGCGGGCATAATTTTTTCTTTGAAGTAAATGGAAAGCGGATATTTGTGAGAGGGGCAAACTGGGTTCCGCTGGATTGCGTATACAGCAGGATACATCCTGAAGATTATGATTTTTATATTGAGAGAGCGATAGAATCAAATTTGAGTATGCTGCGCGTCTGGGGAGGCGGCATTTACGAGTCGGAGCATTTCTTTGATCTGTGTGATGAAAATGGGATCATGGTGTTTCAGGATTGCATGCTGGCATGCGGAATTTATCCTCAGAACGATGAGTTTTTACAGAAAATCGGAAAAGAAGTAAAAGAGATTGCGGATCGCTATTATAACCGGGCGTCGCTGGTGCTTTGGTCGGCGGATAATGAGCTGGATCAGGCATATTGGTGGTATGGGCTTGAATCGCATTTTAAAGAGAACAGGGTAAATCGAATCGGAGTAAAAGCGGCATTGGAGGAGGCAGACCGTACAAGACCGTTTCTCGTAAGCTCTCCGTGCAGTCCTTTTGAAAAGGAAGAAGGAGGAGATGATCCAAATTCATTTTTACAGGGAGATATGCATATTTATCTGACGAGATTTGTCAGGGAAAGCGAATATTACTATCGAAAGCTTTTGGAGTTTGAACCGAGATTTATGAGTGAATACGGATTCAGCAGCCTCCCGTCGGAAGATACATACAGGAGATTTAATTATTTTGAAAAAGAGCTGGATTTTGCAAGAAATCCGTGGTTGGGCGAGCTGCCGTGGCTGAAGGAACTGGCAGAAAAAGGGAATATGCAGGATACGATTTATATGACGCAGTTTACCCATGCACAGGCGTTGAAATATTGGATCGAATATCTGCGTTCCTGTAAATGGATATGCGGAGGATCTTTGTATTGGAAATTTAACGATCCGATCGCGCCAAACCGGGAGGAAAACATGCTATTTCCCACGTTGATGTCGGTTATTGATTTTGCGCGGAATCCGAAATTGGCATATTATTATGCAAAAAGGGCTTATGAAGACGTGATACTGGCATTTCGGGAAAAAACAGGCGGACTGGCAGTGTATGGATGTAATGAAACGGAAAATGCTTATAAAGGCGTGCTGACAATTCGGCTGATGGATTTTGACGGAAGAATTTTTTATGAAAAAAAGAAAAAAACATGTATTCAGGCGGATTGTTCCGAAGAGCTGTTCATGCTTGAAGAAGAGCTTTTAAAATCGGCAGATCCGGAAAGCAGCTATGTATATGCGGCGTTTGAGCCGGACGAAAGGGCAGATTGGATCTTTCGGCTGGAAAACAGGTTTATGCTGTTGGAAATCGGTGAATGGAACCGGGTAAAACTGCCGGAGGCAAGCTTATCGGTCGACATGGAAAAAATAGACGGAAAGAATTATGAAGTAAAAATTTCTGCGGGAAAATATGCGCAGGATGTGATGCTTACCGTACAGGATACAGACGCTTTTTATTCGGACAATGGTTTTTGCATGGATGCCGGAAATGTGAAAAATGTGCACATCCGTTTTGCAAAAGAAACAGGATGTGGAAAACGGCTCCTGATCCGGACTGCAAATGCAGAAGATCAGGTAATATTGTTGGAATAGGGAGTTGGAAAATAGAAATAAAATGACACCTCCCTGAAAAGATGCTATAATAAAGACCGCGGGCGCAAAGCAAAATCGCACCCGCGGTCTTTTGGTATTGTGCAGATCAGAAGAAAACTATAGGATGAGCAGGAGCCTTTTTCTATGAGCAATAAGCTGAAACGAAAACCCACAAAAACGGAACGGGAAAATTCCACATGGGCAAGCGCAGTCAAAGCTTTCTTTCTGGAAATGTTCTTAAACAGCAAGTATTCCCCGCAGTACAGCTTTGACGGGAACCTGACAAAAGAGGGAAAACGCAAAAAGACGATCCTCTGGTCGTGGCTTGTCATTGCGACGGGAATTGTGATCGGCTCGGTTCCGTTTTGCGATCCGGACACGACGGAGGCGATGCGGCAGGCGGATCTGTTTCTGCTGATCGTGGCAGCAGGGCTTATCATCTGCGGAATTGCAGTGATCATAAGGCATAAAGCGCCGAAGGCAAAGAAGAAAAAACGGTAATGATTTTGGGAGTTTATGGATGAATTTATTGAATATAGAAAAAATAACAAAGGTATTTGCGGAGAGGAAGATATTCGATAACGCGTCGTTCTTTTTGCAGGAAGGGGAAAAGGTCGGCGTTATCGGGATCAACGGAACCGGAAAGACAACGCTTTTGAAAATGCTGGCAGGGATGGAGGAGCCGGACGAAGGGACGATCACGACAGCCAATCATGTGGTGATCCGGTATCTGCCCCAGCACCCGGAGTTTGATCCGAAGATGTCCAGCCTGGACTGCGTGCTTGAGGGCAATGTGACGGACGAGAACCGGTGGAGCATTGAAAGCGATGCAAAGACGATGATGACCAAGCTGGGAATTCAGGATTTTTCCGAGCCGGCAGGACAGCTTTCCGGCGGACAGCGGAAACGGCTGGCGCTCATTTCGGTACTGCTCTCCCCGGCGGATATTTTGCTTTTGGATGAGCCGACCAACCATCTGGACAACGAAATGGCGGACTGGCTGGAGGAGTATCTGAAAAAATGGAAAGGTTCCCTGATCATGGTAACCCATGACCGTTATTTTCTGGACAGCGTATGCAACCGGATCGTGGAAATTGATAAAGGCTCTGTTTACAGCTATCAGACCAATTATTCCGGATTTCTGGAATTGAAGGCGCAGCGGGAGGAGATGGAGGCAGCGAGCGAGCGGAAACGCCAGTCGATCCTGCGCGTGGAGCTGGAATGGATGCAGAGAGGGGCGCGGGCGCGTTCGACAAAACAAAAGGCGCACATCCAGAGATATGAAGAGCTGCGGGACAGGGAAGCGCCCGTGCAGGATTCCAGGCTGGAATTAAGTTCGATTTCCTCCAGGCTGGGAAGGACGACGGTAGAGCTGGAACATATCTGCAAAAGCTATGGGGACAGGAAGCTGATCGATGATTTTAACTATATTTTCCTGAAGGGGGACAGGGTAGGGATCATCGGCCCGAACGGCTGCGGAAAATCTACGCTGATCAAGATGATTGCAGGGGTGATTCCGCAGGATTCCGGCACTATTACAATCGGGCAGACCGTAAAAATGGGATATTACGCGCAGGAGATCGCTTCTGAAAAAACGGATAACGGAGGGGCGGAAAATGAGACAGACCTTTCTTATATGGATCCGAACCAAAGAGTGATCGATTATGTGAAGGATGTTGCGGAATATATCCAGACGGCGGACGGTCTTGTATCCGCTTCCGCAATGCTGGAGAAATTTTTATTTACGCCGGAGCAGCAGTACAGCCCGATCGGGAAGCTGTCCGGAGGGGAGAAGAAGCGGCTGAATCTGCTTCGGGTGCTCGCAGGCTCTCCCAACTGCATTCTGCTTGACGAACCGACCAACAATCTGGATATTGCCACGCTGACGATTTTGGAGGATTATCTGGATCGCTATGAAGGGATTGTGGTTGCCATCTCGCATGACCGCTATTTTCTGGATCGCACCATGAAGCGGATCTTTGCTTTTGAAGAAAATGGGAAACTGCGCCAGTATGAGGGCGGCTATACGGATTATGCAAAAAAGAAAGCGGCGGAAGCTGGATCAGAAGCAGGGACGGGCGAAGCTGCTTTGAAAAAGGAGACCTTTGCAAAGGAAAAAGGGCAGAAAACCCGCGGCCCCCAGAAGCTGAAATTTACCTATAAAGAACAAAAGGATTATGAGACGATCGAGTCGGATATTGCAGAGCTGGAAGAAAAAATCAGCGCATTGGAAAAAGAAATAGAAGCATCCGCCCGTGATTTTGTAAAGCTGAATCAGCTTATGGCAGAGAAGGAAGAGCTGGAAACGGTTTTAGGAGAAAAAATGGATCGGTGGATGTATCTGGAAGAGCTGGCTGCAAAGATTGCGGAGCAATGATAAGGCGGGGAAATATTCGGATAAAATATCCAAATAATACGCGGTATCCGGAATAAAAGTTATTTTTCGGTTGTCAGGCAACACCGAAGGGCTGATCGCTCCGGATGCCGAAGAAAAAACAGGGGGAAAGGAAGTCTTTTGTTTGTCTGGCATTATTGTCGGGAAATGACAGATGCACAGCGGCGAAAACCAATAACGGTTATGAAATGCGGGGAACAGTATTTAAAGAAAAAGAATGAGTACGGGAGCGGCTTGGAGGCGCTGTTTTACAGGAATTGGTTTAATTTTGCCCTTTCACTGGTCGGCATATTGTTTAAGGTGACTGCGTCCCTTGGATTTTCCGCTTTTATCCAAAAAGTGCTTGATACGATCTCCCATGCAGAGACGAACAGCATAGCTTATTTGATTACATTTGCGGCGGTTTGTATTTTTTGCCTGCTGACAGGCGCAGTTCTGGAATATGTATATTGGACGGCTTTCAGAAGCAGGGCTTTATTGCAGTATCGCGAAAATACATATCAGAAAATTTTAGGGAAAAATGTTGCTACCTTTCGTCATGAAAATACCGCGAAATATATTTCGGCGCTGTCGAATGACCTTGAACAAATAAAAGAAAACTATCTTGAATCGCTTCCTTATATGGCGGAGACGGTTTTGGGGTTTGTGGGAACGGTCATCATTATGCTTTATTATGACGCCACATTAGCGGCGATCGCCTTTGGGATTTCTCTGATACCGATTATCGTTTCTTTATTCCGTTTAAAAGAAGTGGCGTCCTGCGAAGAGAGGCTTTCTGCGGCAAACAGCGCGTTTCTGGGTGTGTTCTCAGAAGTACTGCATGGATTCCGTGCCATAAAAAGCATGAAGGCGGAAAAGAGCATTTCTGCAAAATTGCTTGATTCAAATAAAGAGGCTTCCAGTGCGTTTCGCACAAGGGAGCATATAGAGATTTCGGTCGCCTATATTGCTTCTGTGACCGGTTATATGGCGCAGATTGCATTCTTTTTTATCAGCATGCTTCTGTCCCGGCAGGATTCGGCAATATCCGCGGGCGTCATTATTGTCTTTGTCCAGCTGATGCAAAATATTATTCAGCTGGCGGTCACAATGCCGGAGCTGATTGCCCGCATAAAGGCGGCAAAGCGGCTGATCGGTAAAAATGATGAACGGCTTATGCAGTATCAGTCGGCGGGAGTTGATATGCCGGTGTCTTGTAAGAGGAAGATAGAGCTGACCAATGTGTCTGTCTGCTATGGCAGCGCAAAACCTGTACTGGATGATTTGTCCGTTGAGCTTTTGGCAAACGGCTGTTATGCAATTCTGGGCGAGAGCGGTAGCGGAAAAACAACTTTGCTGAATCTTCTTACCGGTGCGAACCGGGATTATACCGGAAATGTAAAATTTGACGAAACGGACATCAGGAATATTTCCGGCGACAGTCTGTTTCAGCTGATGTCTGTCATTTATCAGGATGTTTTTATTTTTGACGCAACGATAGAAGAAAATATTACGATGTTCGGTTCCCATGACGACGCTATGCTGGCGGATGCCATCCGCAAAGCCGGGCTGACGGAGATGATTGAAGCCAAAGGGCTTTCATACCGCTGCGGCGAAAACGGCAATATGCTTTCGGGAGGAGAAAAGCAGCGGATCGGAATTGCAAGAAGCGTTTTGCAGGGGGCGGATGTTCTGTTTTTTGATGAGGCAACATCGGCGCTGGACATGCAGACGGGCTATCAAATCATGGATACAGTACTGAAAATGGAAGGCAAGACCCGCATTGTTATAACGCATGACATTTATGAGGGGCTAATGGATCGCTTTGACTGTATTTTCGTTTTAAAGAATGGGAGGTTTGCAGAGGCAGGAAAATATAACGAATTGATCGCCAAAAAAGGAGTCTGTTATGAGCTTTTGAAAAAAGATAAATAGACAGCTATAGAAAACAGATAATAAGCAGAACTGGAGGAAAACCCAAATGAATAAAAAACTGGAAAGAAACGATCCCTGCTGGTGCGGGAGCGGCAAAAAATACAAGCAGTGCCATATGCGCTTCGACGAAAAGATCCGCAGCTTTGCGCTGGAAGGTCACATGGTGCCGGATCAGGGCATGATCAAGACGCCGGAGCAGATCGAGGGCATCCGGGAGAGCGGCAAGGTAAACGTGGCGGTGCTGGATTATGTGGCGCAGAACATCCGCGCAGGCATCAGCACCGAAGAGATCAACCGGATGGTGGATGAAAAAACGAGGGAGCTGGGCGGAATCCCCGCACCCCTTGGCTATGACGGCTTCCCGAAAAGCGTCTGCACGTCGGTCAACGACGAGGTGTGCCATGGCATTCCGGATGAAAATGTCATTCTGCAGGAGGGCGACATCATCAACGTGGACGTTTCCACGATCTATAACGGATATTTTTCGGATTCGTCGAGAATGTTTGTGATCGGGGAGACGACGCCGGAGCGTGAAAAAATCGTCCGCGTGGCAAAGGAGTGTATGGAGGAAGGCATCCGGGCGGTAAAGCCGTGGACATTTCTGGGGGACATGGCGGATGCGGTAAACAGCCATGCAAAGGAAAACGGCTGCAGCATCGTCGTGGACATCGGCGGGCACGGCGTAGGGCTGGAATTTCACGAAGATCCCTTTGTGAGCTATGTGGCGCCGAAGGGGACGGAAATGCTGATGGTTCCGGGCATGGTATTTACGATCGAGCCGATGGTCAACGCCGGGACGGAAGAAATTTATATTGATGACGACAACGGCTGGACGGTTTATACGGAAGACGGAAAGCCCTCCGCCCAGTGGGAAACGACGGTACTGGTTACGGAGGACGGCTGCGAAGTGCTCGTATGGTAATCTGCGGCGGCAAAGGTGCTCGGCGCGGATGTGAGCCTTGGAGCACGCATTTTTTAATGCGGTCTTTTGCCCAGCTCCCAGAAGGCGACGGCGCTGGCTGCCGCGACGTTTAAGGAGTCCACGCCGTGCGCCATCGGGATTTTTACCGTGTAATCGCAGTCTGCGATCGTTTCGGAAGCCAGCCCGTCGCCCTCAGAGCCTAAAATGACCGCCAGCTTTTGGGCGGAGGAAAGGCGCGGATCGTCGATGGAAACGGAATCATCCCTAAGCGCCATTGCGACGGTGACAAAGCCGTGCTCGCGCAGCGTCTGCATCCCGGTATCCTGCCAGAGGGAAGCGCCGTCAAAAAATGTCCACGGGATCTGGAATACGGTTCCCATGCTGACGCGGACAGCGCGGCGGTAGAGCGGATTGCTGCAGCCGGGCGTCAAAAGAATGGCGTCCATGTGCAGGGCAGCGGCGGAGCGGAAGATCGCGCCGACATTTGTGGGATTCATGACATTTTCAAGGACGGCGATGCGGCTGGATGCACGGCACAGCTCTGCAGGAGAGGGAAGCGCCGGGCGGCGCATGGCGCAGAGCATCCCGCGGGTGAGCGCAAAGCCGGTCAGCTGGGTCAGCACCTCAAAGGGCGCGGTGTATACCGGGACGTCGGGACAGCGAAAAAGAAGCTCCTTTGCCTGCGTTTCCACGTGTTTATCTTCCACGAGAAAAGAGAGCGGCACGCAGCCTGCGTCGAGGGCGCGTTCGATGACCTTTGGGCTTTCCGCAATGAAAATGCCCTTCGACGGGTCGTCCCGGTTTAAAAGCTGGTTTTCGGTAAGGCGGGCATAGACGTCCAGCGCTTCGTCCTGAAAATCGGTAATTGTAATAATATTTGCCATAATATTCCTTATTCTGTCGGATTTTCGGAAAATCCGGCTTCTTTTAATTTCTGGTTCCATTTTCGCACCGTGTCCGGATCAAGCTTGCAGACGGCGCGGTCATAGGTATAAATTCCGTTGGTTTCTTCTTCAATATCCGAAAGCTGCGTATAAACGGAGGCGCCGACGCCTTTCTGGACAGCGGGAAGGACGGTGCGTTCCATGAGCTTTTCATAAGCGGCGGTCAGCTCGGCGGCGGAGGTAAATTTCCGGTAGCCGTAAACGGTTTCAGAGGCAGAATGCTCCGGCATGGAAAAGGAATAGCCGCCGAATTCGGTAAGAGCCAGGGCGCGGACAGGCTCCGGGCGGAATTTCAGGGTAAAGAAATAATAGTGGAGGCTTACAATGTCGCCCGCCTTCTGGTCAAACCAGCCGCTTGCGTGATCTACAAGGCGGGTGGGATCGAGCTGCTTTAAGCGGGCGGCAGCGTCCGCGGCATGAAACTGTCCCCAGCCTTCGTTGAAGGGAACCCAGGTCACGATGCTTGGATGATTGTACAAAAATGTCACGGTTTCCTCCATTTCCCGCAAAAATTCCGCCCGTCCCTCCGGCTGGCTGCGGGAGAGCAGGGAAAAATGCTTTTCCCCGTCGGAAAAAGGAAGATGCCGCCAGTTCATCAGCGTGGCAAGATAGGTCACAAACCAGCTCTTGTAAGGAGAGCCGCCGTTTACCATGTCCTGCCAGACGAGGATACCGAGCTGGTCGCAGTGATAATAGAAGCGCTCCGGCTCGATCTTGGCGTGCTTGCGCAGCATGTTGAAGCCCAGCTTTTTCATGCGCAGAATATCGGAAAGGAGCGCCTCGTCCGTGGGCGCGGTGTAAAGGCTTTCGGGCCAGTAGCCCTGATCGAGCACGCCCGCCTGAAAGTAAGGCTTATTGTTCAGGAAAAAACGCCGTTTCCCGTCGGGACCGGTCTGCACGTCGCATTTGCGCATGGCAAAATAGCTGGAAACCCGGTCGGTGTCCGTGCGGATGCTGATCTGATAACAGAACGGGTCCTCCGGGCTCCACGGATGGAAGTCCGGCAGGTCAATGGCGATCGTTTCGTTGGACATGCCGGAAATACAAAAGGAGTCCACGCCTTTTCCGGCGATCATGCAGTCCACCGCTGCAGGCTCCTTTGTCAGCACGCGCAGCTCCATCCGGCTGTTGTCATAGTCCGGTGTGAAAAAAATCCGTTCAATATAGTTATCGGGCACGATCTCCGCCCATACGGTCTGCCAGATGCCGCTCTGGGCGGTATAAAACATGCCG
>OHKY01000560.1_pt1 | contig 13549 bp, 8 predicted proteins | sample 1568941 | NCBI WGS metagenome assembly OHKY01 (sample SAMEA3879521, study PRJEB24766) | human gut metagenome | biome: human-associated habitat; feature: feces | place: USA | collected 1985/1987 | reverse complement strand
CATCGTGAACCATGATTTTGTCCCGGTGGCGGTGATCGTTCTGGAGCTGGACTGCGAAGAGATCTTTCAGGGGCTGGAGGGGATCGCGTGGCATGAGGACGCCTTTGTCTGGATCGACGGGGAAAACGTGACGGGCAGGACGGTTCCGGGGACGGAGCTGAATATCACGACGACCTTTGCGGGCGAGGAATCAAACGTCCTGAATTATCAGAATGCGGTGCAGGCATGGATGGATAAGACGGGCTGCGTGGTAAATGATTCCTCTGCCACAGCGGACGAGGCGTTTAAGGCAAGGGTTGTTTCGGACTTCGAGACGGGGGCGGAGCCGGACGTACTGTTTTACTTTAACGGCAACGATTCCAATCCGTTCGTGGAGGCGGGCAAGGTCGTTTCCATCGACGAGATCCGCAAGGTCTATCCCGATTATGCTTCCAATATGAAAGATTCCATGCTGGAGGCGACGGCTTCCCCGGCGGACGGCGTATGCTATTCCGTACCGTTTTACGGCTACTGGGAAGGGCTGTTTGTCAATAAGGAGGTATGCGAAGCGGCGGGCGTGGACATTCCCGGACCGGACACCACATGGGACGAGTTTTTGGAGACGTGCCAGACGATCAAGGACGCGGGCTATACGCCGATCGCAGTATCCCTTGCAAAAGAGCCGCATTACTGGTTTGAGTTTGCAATCTATAACCACACTTCGCCGACGACTCATACGGCAGTGCCCAAGGCGGTGGACGATGAGGTGGGCAAGGCATGGGCGGCAGGTCTGACAGATATTAAGACGCTGTTTGAAAAGGGCTATCTGTCCGAAAACACCAATACGGCGGAAGCGTCCGAGGTATTCCAGAACTTTATCGACGGCAAGAGCGCCTTTTATCTGGACGGCTCATGGAAGTGCGGCGGCATTGCGGAGGCAACGGACAATATCGACAACTTTACCGTAACCTATGTTCCCGGCGCGGGCGAGAGAAAAGCGACCGACATTATCGGCGGCCTGTCCTCCGGCTGGTATATTTCCAAAAAGGCATGGGACGACCCGGATAAGCGCGCGGCGGCAGTTTCCTTTATCACGGACATGACGACGGACGAGAGCGTAAGCCTGTTTGCAGGCGTAGCGGCGACCGCCCTGAAAAATGGCGCGACCGTGGACGAGAGCACGCTGAACAAGGTGCAGATCGACTCTCTGGAAATGACGGGGAATGCGACGGCGGTAGCAGGCGCGGCACAGGATCTGGCGACGCAGGATCAGCGCGCACCGATCTTTGACCATATGCCTGAGATCGTGACCGGCAGCATCGCGGTAGAGGATGCGATCCAGCAGGTGATCGACAATATGGCTGAATGACCATCATGACCGCTCAAGGGGGGAGACGGTAGGTGGAAAACGGAACCGGGGGACAAAACCTCCGGTTCCTCTACGATAAGGGGGTACGATATGAACCAGCAGCCGAATATTTACAAAAATAAAAAGCCGGTATTGGTATTTTTGCTTCCGGCGCTCCTGTTTCTGGGAGTTTACCTGTTCTATCCTTTTTTTCAGAATATTTTCAACAGCTTCCAGTCAATCAAGTCGCTGGGAACGGCGTCCAAAGGACTGAACGAGCCTTTTTATGAAAACTATGTGAGGATGGCGAAGGATCCTTATATGAGGACTGCCCTGAAAAACACGGTCATCATGATCGTCGTGACGCTTCTGGGGCAGGTGGGGATCGCCCTTGTGCTGGCGCTCATGGTGGACAATATCAGACGCGGGGCAAAATTTTTCAGGATCGTTTATTTTTTCCCAATCGTGGTATCCGCTACGGCGCTGGGACTGATGTTTAATCTGATCTTTTTATATGATAAGGGAATGATCAATCAGTTTCTGGAAATGTTTGGAAAGACGGGGCTGACGGACTGGAAGGACAGCGCGCACGCCATGGCGACGATGCTCATCCCGGTAACGTGGCAGTATGTGGGCTTTTATTTCATCATTCTGGTGACGGGGCTGAACAACATTTCTGACGGGCTTTATGAGTCGGCGGCGATCGACGGGGCTTCCCGCTGGCAGCGGGTGCGCTATATTTCCGTCCCGCTCTTACATAACGTGATCTGTACCTGCGCGGTGCTGGCAGTGACCGGCGCGCTCAAGGTATTCGACCTGCCGTGGGTCATGCTGACAAAGGGGATGCCGATGGGGCAGACGTGGCTGACCGGAACCTATATGTACTATTACTGCTTTGACGCGGCGGACGTGGATTACAGCTCCGCGATCTCTGTGCTGATCGTCGTGCTCGGCGTGGTGCTGTCCAAGGTGGTCAATACGATCTTTAAGGAAAAGGAACTGTAGGAAAGGAGAGAAAAAATGAAGCGCAAAGAAAAATGTACGGCAGGCATGGGAGCCGTTTATCTGGTTCTCATCGTCTGGGCGATGACGACGATCTATCCGCTTTTGTGGGTGCTGCAAAATTCCTTCAAGGATAAAAAGCAGATCCTTTCCAATTCCTTCGGGCTTCCCGTCGGAGAGCTTTTTACGCCGGACAATTATGCGAAAGCGATCGGCAAATTCAATATTTTTACGGTGTACAGAAACAGCCTGATCATTTCCTGCACGGTATGTGTGTTCGTGATCCTGATCGCAGGGCTTGCGTCTTACGCGCTGGTGCGGTATAAATTTAAGGGGAGCGCGCTGCTAAACAGCCTTGTGGTTGCGGCGATGATGTTCCCGGTATTTTCCACGATCATCCCGGTATTCCGGATGGAGCATGCGTGGGGGCTTGCGGGGACGAACAGCGTCCCGACGGCGCTGATTGCCTGTATCCTGCCGCAGATCGCCGGGAATCTGGCGTTTGCAATCGTGGTGCTGTCAGGCTACATCAAGGGACTTCCGGTGGAGCTTGAGGAGGCGGCGTATCTGGAAGGGTGCAATGCTTACCAGATCTTTTTTAAGATCATCATGCCCCTTACAAAGCCGTCCTTTGCGACGGTGGGGATTTTCAGCTTTCTGTGGAGCTATAACGACCTGTTTACGCAGTCGTTTTTCCTGCGCCTGCCAAAGCAGCGCAGCATCACATTTTTGCTGAACGAGATCTCGGGCAAGCAGGGAACGGATTACGGGCTGATGGCTGCGGCGGTTTCGCTGATCGTCGTGCCGCTGCTGATCGTTTATATCTGCCTGCAGAAATATATTATCAAAGGAATGACGGCGGGGGCTGTCAAAGGGTAAAGGATTTATGTACAGGGTGATCATTGTGGACGACGAACCGGTAATCGTCCGGGGACTTTCCAGAACGGTTGATTGGGAAAAATGGAACTGCGAGGTCGTAGGGACTGCGGAGAGCGGGCAGGAGGGAATGCGGCTGATCGCAGAGAAGCATCCGGACATTCTTTTTTCCGACATCAGCATGCCGGGGCTGGACGGCCTGAGCATGATCGCCGCCATGAAGTCGGAATACGCCGGGATGCAGGTCACGATCCTGACGGGCTTTCGGGATTTTGACTATGCGCAGCAGGCGATCCGGCTGGGCGTTACCCGGTTTTTGTTAAAACCCTCGAAGATGGAAGAGATCGAAGAGGCAATCCGGGAGATGACAAAGCGGCTGGACGAAGAGCGCGCCCTGCGCCCGGAAGGATACGGCAAAAAAGACGGGCAGGCAGGGGGAACAGAGGAAGCTTTAGAGGAGAGTGCGCCCGATCCGGAGGAGGACAGCGCGGGCAATTTTATCGTCAAAAACGCCCTTTCCTATATCGAGGAAAACTGCACGGAAAAGCTAAAGCTTGCCGATGTGGCGGAAAAGACCTATGTGAGCCAGTGGCATCTGAGCAAGCTTTTGAACCGGTATACAGGGAAAAGCTTTTCGGATCTGCTCAACCATGTGCGGATCGAAAAGGCAAAACGGCTGCTGGAGGATCCGTCCCTGCGCATCGGGGATGTGGCGGAGCAGGTGGGCTTTCTGGACGTCGCCCATTTTTCGCGGGTATTCAAAAAGCAGGAGGGGATTTCCGCGAATGAATACAGAAACCGGCTGTAAAAAAAAGAAAGGTCTTTACAAATCCGGAAAGTTGGATTAAGATACCTGTCTTTTGGAGTTGAATAAAAAAAATAGTGCTAAGCCATAGATTAAAACCTATGACTTAGCATTTTATTTATGTCCTCATTTCCAAGAAAATAGGAGGTAAGAGGAAGTCCTGTTAAAGCAGTTAAATCTTTGATAAAAGATGATCTCCGGGTGAGGTTTATATATTTTCTTTCTGACACCTGTGCTACACGATAATCACGTATAAAGTCAAATATTTCTTCTGTACAATACTTATCATTTAGTACATATATCTGTAGCAGCCTTGTAAGTAGTACAACAAGATAACAGATAAGGAAGTGACCTGTAATGGTATCTTCTTTTTGGAGATATACAGGCCTTGCATCAAGCTGGGATTTCATCATCCGGAAAGATTCTTCTATCCTCCACAGGTTATGGTATGCAGCATATATTTCTGACGCTGGCATACGGGTTTCTGATGTAACAATCATGTTGTAACCGGCAAGCTGTTTTGCCTTTTCAATGGCTGATTCATTCAGTTCCACTTTGATCTTTCCGTCTGTTTTTTCCCCTTTTTTATCCGCAGAAATAAAAGTTACATATTTTGCGCTGTCTCCATATTCGGATTTTTTTGCTTCACACGCCCTGAGTTTTTTTGCCTTTTCTATCTGCTTATTGATCTCAAATTTCTGCTTTTCAGCAAGCTTAGGATTGTATGTCACAATGCGTTTTTCTGTCAGTCTTATGGTTTTGCGTTGTCCTGCTTCATCTGTATAACTATAGGGAAAATCATCCACACATTCCTTTATCCGGTAGAGGACTTCGCCTTTTTGGTCTGTCACATCTTTATAATCATTCCCCAGCAGTACCCATGTTTTTTCTGTTTCAGGAAGTGTTTTTACAGATTTGGAAAAAATGTATCCATCGCCGGATTTCAATGCGTGCAGGATGTTGTTGAAGCAGTTAAGGCCTTTGTCAGCAACCCGGATGGTCCTCCCGGATATGTGGCTGCGCTGTTTTAATTCATCGATGATATTTCTGAGGACAGGTTTTTCACTTTCGTTTCCCGGATACATTTTCATGCCGACCGGGATCTGTTTTGCGTCAAGGAGCAGCCCCAGGCCAACGATAGGTTCTTTCCGGTTTTCTTTTGAAGGGCCTTTCAGCCTGAAGTCATCTTCCCGGTCAATTTCAAAGTAGAAATTCGTGCAGTCAAAATAAGTATGGGAAATATCGAAAGGATATTTCCGGGAAACCTGATGGTTAAAGATTTCAATCACTTTTTCATACTCTGAGCCGATATATTCAAGGCCGTCATATAACTGGTTCAGAGAAAAACCATACTTTTCAAACAGCTTTGGTATGACCTCGTCATAGGTGCGGGATTTTGAACAGGGATGGACAGTCCTTGCATAAATAAGTGCAGACATCATATCAAACACATTAAAACGGAAGTTTGTTGCCGTCTGCATAAGGTCGATATATTTTTTACAGCCAAGGGAATCATTCAGATTTTTTAATGGGAAATAGCCCAGAAATTTTTCCGGGGATTCCTCTGAAATCTGCCTGTATTTTTCAGATTGCTTTTTGTTCCTGAACTCCTGATTGAGCTTTTGGACTTCATCCTTAAAAAAAGAGATTGGATCCTCAATACCGGTTGCCTGTAATTCATGTACATATCCAATCGGTCTGTAAGAACGGTGGGCACCAGCCTTGCGTTCTGGGTCATAGTAACTCTCATAAATCTGTAAATAAGTCCCTTTTTTGTTGTTTGTTTTTTTCAAAAAATATGCCATAAAATCACCCTGTTACATTATAACACTATAGCACTATATATGCAAGCGTTAAAAAAGTGTTTTGTCAAATTTTTCAAGAAACAAAAAAAGCCAGCAAATATGCCGGTTTCAATGGTGTAGGATATTGATTTACCCCAAAAGAATCGTAGTGCTAAATCCTAAAGACGGGTATCATCGGGGAATTTCTGGCTGCCCGCAGGGGGCTTGGCTATCTCATCATTTACAGCAGCCAGGTATTCCAGCTGGACGTCCTGATCACCGCCATCCTTTTATTGTGCATCATTGCCATGGGTTTATATCAGATCATCCAGTTTGCCGAGCACTGGTATAAAAAGCGCGTATAAAAGCTCTATAAAATTTGTGTAAAATTTATGGTATCCTGTTGTTTTTCTCCTTTCCGGGTGTTACGATAGCCATATAGGACTGACACCGTCAGATCCAATGCAAAGGAGGTCGATTTATTTATGAAGTACCGTAAAATGTCTGCTCTGGCACTTTCCGGTGCGCTGATCTTTTCCATGTCCCTTCCCGTCAGCGCTGCCCCCACAGAGCCCCAGACCAGCAACAACAATGACATTGTGATCCTGCACACCAACGACGTGCACTGCGCCATCGACGATGGGATCGGCTATGCCGGCGTCGCTGCCTACAAGGCTGAAATGGAAGCAGCCTACGGCGAAGACAACGTCACTCTCGTCGACGCCGGAGACGCCATTCAGGGCGGGGCGATCGGCACCCTTTCCGACGGCGCATTTTTAGTTGACATCATGAATCAGGTCGGCTACGACATTGCCGTACCCGGCAATCATGAATTCGACTACGGCATGGACAATTTCCTGACCCTTGCAAAGGAGCGCGCGGATTATCAGTATATCTGCGCCAACTTCATCGACCTTTCCACCGGCGTCGGCGTATTCCCTCCTTATGAGATCGTTGACTACGGCGATACGCAGGTCGCTTATGTGGGCATCGACACCCCTGAAAGCTTTACCAAATCCACTCCCGCTTATTTTCAGGATGAAAACGGGAACTATATTTACGGTTTCTGTCAGGGCAATGACGGCGCAGATCTATACAACGTCGTTCAGTTAAGCGTCGATTCCGCCCGCGATAACGGCGCTGATTATGTGGTTGCGATCGGGCATCTGGGCACGGAAGGCAGCAAGCCCCAATGGCAGGCAGCTTCTGTGATCGCCAACACCACCGGCATCGACGCTTTTATCGACGGCCATTCCCACGAAGCTTACTCCAAGACCGTGAAAAGCAAGGACAGCAGGGACGTCGTACTCGCCCAGACCGGCACAAAACTGAATTCCATCGGCAAGCTGGTGATCGATCCCGATACCGGCAAAATTACCGACGAGCTGATAACGGATTATGAAGGAAAGGATCCTGTGACCGCACAGTTTATCTCCGCCTTGCAGGAAGGCTTTTCCGATATTCTCAATCAGACCGTGGCAAAAGCCGACGTGGCTTTAACTTCTTCTGATCCTGCTACCGGCAGGCGCATGATCCGCAGCGCGGAAACCAATCTGGGCGATCTTGTCGCAGACGCTTACCGCAATGTAATGGGCGCTGACATCGGCATCGCAAACGGCGGCGGCATCCGCGCTGATCTGGAACAGGGTGACATTACCTATGAGGACATCATCAACGTACATCCTTACGGAAACGAAATGTGCGTCGCAGAGGCTACCGGTCAGGAAATCCTCGACGCGCTGGAGCTTGGCGCTTCCAAATATCCGGAAGAAAACGGCGGATTTTTGCAGGTTTCCGGTCTGACTTATACGATCGACCCTTCCATCCCTTCTTCCGTTGTAAGAAATGACGAGGGCGAATTTATCAAAGTAGACGGCGCTTACCGCGTCAAAGACGTTTTCGTAAACGGAGAGCCTCTGGACCTTAACAAGACCTACACGGTCGCTTCCCACAATTACATGCTCAAAAACGGCGGCGACGGCTATGTAATGTTTAAGGACAACAAGCTCATAAAGGACTGCACCATGCTCGACAATGAGGTACTGATCGATTACATTACCAAGGAGCTCGGCGGTTCTGTCGGCAAAGAATATTCTGATCCTTACGGGCAGGGACGCATCAGCGTCGCTTCTGCCGCTGCGGCAGACGCAGCATAATATCTGTTTTTTCAAGGGAGCGCTTTTCAGCGCTCCTTTTTTATGCGCACTCGCACGAAATGAAGGAATTGCCTGACGGCAAACGCGCTCGGCGCAGGTGTGCGCCAAGGCGCACACTTTTTCATTGGATTTCTCGCAGCTGCCTCATTTATAAAAACTTTATAAATTTAGCTGGATTTTTATAAAAGTTTATTATATGATTAGAAATGTGGTTCCTTTTGGAACAAAACAGTTTTCTAACATACCAAGGAGGTAGCTATGGAAAAATTTTTCAAACTCAAGGAGAACGGGACTTCCGTTTCCACTGAGATCATGGCTGGTCTGACGACGTTTTTTGCAATGTCCTATATCATCATCGTCAACCCCAGCATCCTTTCTCAGTCCGGCATGGAATGGGGAGCCGTTTTCCTTGCAACGATCATCGCGTCCATCATCGGCACGCTGGTAATGGGTCTGGTCGCTAACGTACCCTACGCGCAGGCGCCCGGCATGGGACTGAACGCATTTTTCGTTTATACGGTATGCTTCGGTCTTGGATTCACATGGCAGCAGGCTCTGTCCATGGTATTTATTTGCGGTATTTTAAATATCGTAATTACCGTGACAAAGCTGCGCAAATTCATCATCAAATCCATCCCCAACAGTCTGCAGAACGCCATCGGCGGCGGTATCGGCATCTTCGTTGCCTACATCGGGCTGTTAAATGTCGGCATCATCAATTTTGACGGCGGCGTTCCTGCCCTGTCCACCTTAAACCAGCCGAAATTCTGGGTTTTCCTGATCGGCCTTGTGCTGATCACTATTCTGCTTGTAAAAAATGTAAAGGGCGCTATCCTGATCGCAATCGTGGCAACGACCCTGATCGGTATTCCTTTCGGTGTAACCGCCCCTCAGGATACCACAAGCTTTGCCGAAGCATGTCAGGCTCTGCCGACTACCTTCCTTGCAATCTTTAAAGAAGGCGGCATTACAAGCCTGTTCTCTGATCCTGCGAAGCTGCCTCTTGTGCTGATCACGATTTTTGCATTCAGCATTTCCGATACCTTCGACACGATCGGGACCTTCATCGGAACCGGCCGCCGCAGCGGTATTTTCAGCGCGGAGGATGAGCGTCTCATGGACAAAAACTCCGGCTTTAAATCCAGACTGGACAAAGCTTTATTTGCAGACGCAACCGCAACTTCCATCGGCGCGCTGTTCGGAACATCCAACACCACCACCTTCGTAGAAAGCGCATCCGGCATCGGAGCCGGCGGACGCACAGGTCTGACTTCCGTTGTCGTTGCGATCTGCTTTGCGCTGTCCGCTTTCCTTGCGACATTTGTAAGCGCGGTTCCGTTCGCAGCCACTGCCCCTGCGCTGGTTGCTGTCGGCGTCATGATGACCTCTTCCTTTAAAGAGATCAACTGGAATGATTTCAGCGAAGCGATTCCCGCTTTCTTTGCAGGTCTTTTCATGGCTCTTTGCTACAGCATTTCTTACGGTATCGCAGCAGGCTTCATCTTCTACTGCATCGTAAAGGTATGCAAGGGCAAGGCAAAAGAGATCCATCCGGTTCTCTGGGTCTGCACTGCGCTGTTTGTTTTAAACTTCGTGCTTCTGGCGATCCTGTAATGCTGTCAGCAGCCCGTATCCGATCAAAAGAAGCCTTTTGATTCCAAAAATACCCTGCCGCGTCATTGCAGCAGGGTATTTTTGTGTGTCAGAAGCCGGACAGTTCTTACGCTTCCTCCTCTTCCTTACATTCTTCCGGAAGGATCAGGCGTATCGTTTCGATCCTCTTCTCATCCATTTCCAAAACGACCATCCGCGCGCCTTCATACACAAAAGAATCCCCTTCGACCGGAATCCGTTTCAGCTGCTCCATCACCCAGCCGCCCACTGTCGATACATCCGTATCCGGATTGGCTCCCAGAAGCTCGAACAGCTTTTTCACGCTTGCCCTGCCGCTGATCCGGTATTCCCGTTCCGATACCTGCTCAACAGCCTGAACAACCTCGTCGTGCTCGTCCCAGATCTCGCCCACAAGCTCCTCCAGAATATCCTCCAGCGTCACGATCCCGACCGTTCCGCCAAACTCATCCAGAACAACCGCAATATGCAGCTTGCGTTTCTTTAACTCCTGCATCAGATCGTCGATCTTCGCGCTTTCCGTTACAAACACCACCGGCCGGATGACGCTGCGGATCTCTTCTCCCGTTCCATAAATCTGATTGAAAAAGTCTTTGTGGTATAAAATCCCCACAATATGATCCAACGACTCCTCATAGACCGGAAGGCGCGAAAATCCGGTATCCGCAAAGATCCTTGCCGCTTCTTCCTGCGTACTGTCCACGGAAATCCCTTCCACATCGATCCTGGGCGTCAGAATATCCCCGACCTCCAGATCATGAAAATTCAGCGCGCTGCGCAGAAGCGTCCCTTCGTCGCTGTCAATACTGCCCTCCTGCTGCGCTTCCTCCACGATCGTCACCAGCTCCTCCTGCGTGATCTTCTGGTCGTCCGACGTTTTAAATACCCGGGACAGCAGCTTCTTCCACTGACTAAACAGCCAGTTGACCGGCGTGAGCACCACACACAGCCCCCCGATGATCGGGGCTGAAAATCTGGCAAATGCCTCCGGAGACTCCTTGGCGATGCTCTTTGGCGAAATCTCGCCGAAGATCAGCACCACAACCGTTGTGACAAGCGTAGACATACCTGCCCCCGCCTCTTCTCCCAGAAGCTTTACAAACAGAATCGTCGCAAGGGACGAGCAGCCGATATTCACAATATTGTTCCCGACCAGAATCGTCGAAAGCAGGCTGTCATAATCTTCTGCCAGACGCAGCACCTGCTCTGCCCGCTTGTCCCCTTTTTCCGCCTGATTTTTCAGGCGCACCCGGTTGATCGAAGAAAACGCCGTCTCCGTCGCCGAAAAATATCCGGACAAAATCACGCACAAAATAATAATGATCAACATTACCGTTGTACTTCCCATTGTACTTTTGTTCTCCCTTATCTTAGCTTTAGCTTTTACTTTATCAGAAAGGGAGTTTTTGTGCAATTCCTTGAGACGATTTTTATAAAAACATAATAAAGTTTTCGTATCAGTTCAGCCATATCGGCTTGTTCTGCATCCCGACAGGAGCTGCGCGCCCGTTTATGAGCAAACGGAGCTGCGCAGTAGCAAAAAAGTCCTGAACGGGCGTTTTGCGAATGGGCGCGGGCTGAACTGATCCAAATTTTCAGGCAGCTTCCGCGTGCGTTTCGCTTTCCGGCTCTGCTTCACTTTCCGGTTGGGCTTCGCTCTCCGATGCTGCTTCGCTTTCCGACGGTATTTCACTCTCCGGCGTCGTTCCGCCTTCCGGCTGGGCTGCGCTCTCCGGTTCCGTCCCGCTTTCCGACGGCATTTCACTCTCCGGCTCTGTCTCGCCCTCTGGCTGGGTTTCGACCTCCGGTTCTGCTTCGCTCTCCGTCTGGGTTTCGCCTTCTGGCTTTGTCTCGCTTTCCGGCAGCGTTTCATCCTCCGGCTTTGTCTCATTCTCCGGCTGCGTTTCGACCTCCGGCTTTGGCGGTTCCAGCTGATCTGCGATTTCCGGCGGTGCAAACGGAAGCCCTCCTTCCGGATACTCCTGCTCTATGCTTTCTTCCGGCAAAGCCTCTTCTGCCAAAGGCGGTTCCCCTTTTGCCGCTGCTTCCGCCCTTTGCTTTGCAGCCTCCTTGTCATATACGATTTCCGCACCGGTAATCTGCCCGTCCACCCATCCGCAGGATGTGTTATAGCAGTCTATTGCCGAGGTGGATTTTGAGCAGTTCAGCACCTTTTCTGACGCATTGATCGGCTGGTCGTTGCATTCATATATCCAGCCCCAGTAAGGCTCCTGATTCGGCACCCAGTCCACCCAGACCGGATGCCCCGGGCAACTGTCGTTATGCTTATGGTATCTCCTGATCGTATAACACCCCGCCGCTTCGCTGTGCACATGATATTTGGGGACCGTATAGCATCCCCCCTGCTGCGGATTTGTTTCCGTATGCGGGTTTTCTCCTGCGCCGTCCACATGGTAGTGATAGTGATATGTGATCGTTCCCGGAACCTCCTCCACGCCGATGACCAGCTTCTGCGGAATTCTTAAAACAGCATCCTTCAGCTCTGCAAATGTCGCGTCATTTTCTGCAGAAACCCCTTTTGTGAGCAATGCGGATGCCAGACCGGTCTTGCCATTACTCACAGATGTAAAAACCTGATTCAGATCCTGCTTTAACGCTTCGCTGAGTTCCCCAAGATAGGTTTTCAGCGCGCCCGTTCCCTCGCCCGAGATCTGGCTCAGTTCATTCATATGCTTTGCAAAATTCTGTTCCAGAAGCGTCAGGCTGTTGTTTACGCCCAGATTCAGTTCGCCCAGCTTCTCTGCAACGCCGCCAAGATTCTGGCTGATATTCTGATCCAGCCCGCTGATATTTTGCCCCAGTCCGCTGATGTTCTGATTCAATCCGTTGATGTCAGTGCCAAGCCCGCTGATGTTCTGATCCAGTCCGCTGATATCTTCGCCCAGTCCGCCAAGATTTGCGTCCATCTGATCCATCCGCGTCTCCAACAGGCTCCCCAGTTGATCTACCTTTGCCTGAAAGCTTGCGGTCAGATCTGAAAATGCCTGTGAAATCTGCGTCATGTCCGTTTCCAAAATGATCTTCAGATTCCCTTCCACATCCGTCAGGCTCTGCACCAGAAGCTGATGGTCTTTTTTTAACGCTTCCTGATTTTTGGTTTCTTCTGCCTGCAGCTTTTCGATCAGCCCTTTGATACCGTCATAGGAGCTGTTCAGCTTATTTTCGATATTTTCCACCGACTGATTGATCTCCTGAACAGACTGGTTGACACGGTTGATCTCTGTGATCGACTGGTCATGGTCTTTGCCGTCCTGCTCTTTTTGCTCTTCCAGACTCGCGATCACTTTGGAAATCTGTTCCAGCGACGCCTGAATCTCCGCATGGACGCTTTCCATGTCCGTCTGTATTTCATTGACCTTCGTATGTGTTGTTTTTTCCAGCTGCGTGACCCGCTCCGTCATGCCGGAGGAGTTTTTCTCCAGCTGCTTCTGTACCTTTTCCGATTCCAAAAGAACCTGCTCCCTCTGGGTCAGCCGCTCATTTACCTCATTTAGCTTCTCCCGGTTTCCCGAAATACTCTCGTCCAGCCTTTCCAGATACACGGCGGCGCCGCGCATTTCCTCCTGCATCTGTCCCTTTACGCTGTCCTCCATTTCCGAAAAGGAAAGCGAATTCTCCTCGCTTGCCCGGCGCACGGAATATCCGATCCCGACGCCCGAAAAAATGACCGCGATCGCCGCCACCGCTGCGCATACGGCGATTATTTTCCGTTTTTCCGATTGATTCAGCTGCTTTTTATTTTCCTGTTCCGTATCAGCACGGAAGATTTTTTTGTGATCTGTAGATTTCATGGGACATTCCTCCTCCCATTTTAAAAGGTCCGGCGTCCCCGAATGAACATCGGCGTGAAAACTGCCGGACGAAATGACGCGCAAACAAGAAAGGCGTTTCCGGTTTATCCCTCGCCCTGTTCGCGTGCCGGCAAGACTTACGGTCGCGCATAGTC
>OHKY01000558.1_pt1 | contig 13597 bp, 10 predicted proteins | sample 1568941 | NCBI WGS metagenome assembly OHKY01 (sample SAMEA3879521, study PRJEB24766) | human gut metagenome | biome: human-associated habitat; feature: feces | place: USA | collected 1985/1987 | reverse complement strand
GGGCTAAAAGCTGCTGTTCCTGTGCCTGCTGGGCTAAAAGCTGCTGTTCCTGTGCCTGCTGGGCTAAAAGCTGCTGTTCCTGTGCAGGCTGCTGCCCTGCGGTCGGCTGCGAAACTGCCGCCGGCTGCCCCAAAGCTGCCGGCGCGCCGGGCGCGGCAGCCGCCTGCATGCCCCAGAAGCACTGTCCGAATACCGCTCCTGCGCACACCGCGCACAAGGCTTTTTTCCCGATTTTTTTCATGATCTTTTTCAAAGCTTTTGTTCTCCTTTGTTTTTTCCCACATTGTCCATGCCTTTATTATCGCGGCAGCCGCCCTTTGTGTCAAGCCTGCGGGCGGCAAAGGATGGAAGCCTTCTGTTTTTACAACTATAAGCATTACCAAAAATCCTATGGTTTATGGAACTGTCAGTCTTGTATTTCTATACTTTTTTATACCAGCAGTAACAAAAAGACTATAGAGCGAGGATAAAATTTTGCATATGTACGGAGAACAGATCCGAAAATACCGTGTCAAAGCCGGATGGACACAGGAGGTTCTGGCTGAAAAGCTGGACATCAGCGTAAACAGCGTGTCCGCGATCGAACGGGGCGTAAAGCATCCCAGCTTCGCCCGTTTTATCAGAATTGCCAACCTGCTCCATGTTTCCACGGATGTCCTTTTGCAGGACGAGCTCGACGAAGGCTTTGTCGCCACCACCAGCGAGCTTTCCGGCAGGCTGGAAGCCCTCCCTGTCCGGGAACGGGAACGCATCCTTGAAACTGTCAATTTTCTGATCGATCAGGCGGAACGCACGCCCGGCTCCCCTGCCGGACGCTTCCGGAAATAGATTTTCCCTGTCTTACGGACAGATTTTGGTACGGCGTGAAACGCCTTTCATCCCCTCATCGTACAAGAGTATCGTATCGGAAAAGACAGTTATGCCCGTGCTTTTTTATTCTTCTGGAATGTTTTCATTCCAACATCCCTTCTGAAACTCTATAAACTGAAATCTGGCATATTTCTATTCCATTATTCCAGATTGGAGCCACACCTATGACGACCAGACTAATTCAGGATATTTCCATCGGGAAAAACCTGCGCCTGCTCAGAAACCGCGCCGGGCTTTCCCAGGAGCAGGCAGCCGCCCGCATTCAGCTTATGGGCATTCCGATGAGCCGGGAAGTAATTTCCCAGATGGAGCTTGGCAGACATCATATCCGTATCAGCGTTTTGTGCGCCTTAAAAGAGATTTACGGCGTGGATTCTTTTGACGACTTTTTTATGCGCTAGCAGCAGCCTTCTGCCGTCCAAAAAGGCGGCGCGCCATGCGCACCGCCCTCACTTCTTATCATCCCGCTATTTTTTTCATCAGCGCCGGCATGAAAATGCCGCCCTGCACGCTTCGTGCGATAAAATGGCAGTACCTTCCGGTTTCCGTTTCATACCAGTCGGAAAACGGCACGCGGCTCTCCGTATTTTTCAGGTATGCTGCCACCGGGGCGATCAGCGCGTTCGCTTCTTCCGCGTCCTTTGCCATCGCCGCACACCAGAGGATCCAGTCGCTCTTTGTATAACTGCGGCGGCTGTCCAGCGGCGTTCCGTAAGCATTCGTCTTTTTCACATAATAAGCCAGCTCTTTTTCATAAACCTCATCCGAAAACAGCCCGCTGTCCCAAACGCGGTCCCATACCAGATTGTATTTTAAGCTCCATGTATCCGGATTGCCGAAAGCGAGCACATAGTGATCGTCACAAATCGCCCGTTTTTCCCAATCTGCCGCCATCGCCGCCGCCTTTTGATGATACTCCAGCGCCTCTGCCTCCTGTCCCAGCTGTCCCGCCAGACGGGCATAGGCTTCCACGCCCATGATCGCCTTTGCGGACAGGTTTACGTTATGGGAAAGATGCCCCGCAAAATCATCCGTACAAAGCTGTTCGCCCGGATCAGCGCCATATTCCAGCAGGTATTGCGTCCATTTTTTCAATACTTCCATATGGGGCCGCGCAAAATCTGCATTCCCGTCCATGCCGCATACCGCCGCCGTCATGATAAGCATATTCCCGCACTCTTCCACCGGCATCTGATATTTGAAATCATAAATCCCCGTTCCGGCAGGATACTGGTAAAATGCCGGGAACACCTCGCCGTCCCCGCCGGAAAACCAGTGTCCGCCCTTTTCTCCGTCCATTCCGTAAACCTGCCCCCACGCGTATGGATAGCGTCCCACATCATGAGGCGCAAAATCATACTCCCATACGTCGCGCGCCGCAAATTCAAATACGGGGCGAAGCATTCCCTTTACATACTCCGTATTGTACAGCAAAAACAGCGGAACCGACGGATAGCTGACATCTACCGTACCGATGCAGCCGTTGGAATCGTTTTCCTTTGACAAAAAGATAATTTCTCCCTTTTCATCCGCGATCAGCTTATGGGCTGCCACCGCGTGCCGGTAGCTCATGCTGCACAAAAACGCATATTCCTCTCCGCCCGCTTTTTTTGCCAGCTCCTCGATCTGAGCATCCAGCGCCGCCGCCCTTGTCAGCGTCTCCGCCCGGTCTGCAAACGCAGCCCCGACAGCGTCCAGAATCGTATCGTACTCCTTTGTCCAATACGCCTTGCGCCACTGTCCGAAATAGTTGATCGAAAGCAGATCGTCAAACGCAAGGATCATGCCGCATTCTTTTTCCAGCGGAAGGCGGCAGGAAAGCCTGCGGTTTTTCTCATCATATGCGCACACCGCGTTTTCGTCTGCGGACGCGGCGTACACATAGCCCCAGTCGATCGTCACGTTATCGCCGCTGCCGCCCAAAGGCCGCTGCGCAGCCTTTCCCATCTGCGCGTAGGAAAATGCCGGGGCGCCTTTTTTTGCAGGACGGCGCGCGCTGCAGCCGACCAGCTTTTCCTCCTTTTGGGAAACCAGATCGGACGATACCAGAAAATCAATCAAAACCTCGCATTCCTCTTTTTTCTCAACGGCAAAATCAATGTAGGTGCAGGGTCTTGACACAAGGGTAAAATCATCCAGAAGAAGCGGCGAAGTAAAACGCGCCGTCAGGACGATCTTCTCATTTTCAAACGTATATGCCGTGGAAGTCGCAGTCACATCCACGCTTTTCTGCGGGATCGCCTCATGAAATTCCCGGTCGCCCAGAAAGCTGTAAACAACGCCGTCTACCGTCACATAGCCGCGAAGCTGCTGACGCTTTCCGCACCAGTGCACGGGATCGGCGTCGTAAAGGCGGTCGGCAGAGGACCAGATGGAAAAATAAGGATCGTGTAATACCAGCGGGATGCTGGCTGCTCTTGTGATGTTCATGTGGGTGTCTCCTTTTCTTTTTGATTCAGGATCTGCTTACCGCCATGCAGGGTTGCCGTGCGGAGAATAATCCTGTCCTTTGTCCAGTTTTTTTCGTACCATGTATTATTTTCAAATGTATCGTGAATGGAAGCCATTTTCTCATACATCTGTCTTTTCAGATTTTCTGCAAGCTCTGTATATGCCGGATTCCCGATCAGGTTATTCATCTGATACGGATCCTTCTGATTGTCAAACAGCAGCTCCTGTCCATCTGCTTTAAATACCGCATAGGTATAACGCTTTGTGCGAAGCGCCCGCCATTCCTGCCCGTCCCCAAACACTGCAGTCGGCCCCGTACACATCATAAGCGCCGGATCATCCGTATCGTCATCTCCTCTGATGGAAGCGCTTTTATCCAGCCCTTCTGTCTCCTCGGGAACCGGAAGCCCCATCATCGTCAGCAGGCTCGGCATAATATCCACTGTATTAAATACAAAATCACGCTTTGCCCCCTCTTCCAGTTTTCCTTTCCAGCGAATGAGAAACGGTACTCTTACCGCCTCCTCATAAAAAATATTTTTTGCCCTGCGCCCATGCGCGCCAAACAGTTCCCCATGGTCAGATGTAAATACAAAAATCGTATTTTCTTCCAATCCCATTTCTTCGACCGCCTTTTTCAGCCGTCCCACATTATCATCCAGATTCGCCGTCATCGCATAATAAACGCGCATCCATTCCGTCAGCTCTCCCCTTTCCTTTTCCGAAAGCTGCGCCCAGGCATCCGCATGCGGATCATTATCCGGCAGATAATTTTCCGGGAGTTCAAATTTTTTATCCCGAAATCTTTCCAGACATTCTGCCGGGACATTTTCCGGCACCCACGGATCATGCGGCGTTCCAATCGATAAAAACAGGGCGAACGGCTTCTTTCCTTCCGACAGCCGCCGTATCTGCTCTATCGCCATATCCGTCTGGGCATCCGGCTCGTACTTGTCATAATAAATCTTCTCGGGCGTGTCTAAATGATAATATGCGGTTCCCACCTCATATTCATGCCGGAAATTATATGCCGCAAAATAATCATTAAACCCCAGCCTGTCCGGTCCTTGCGGAATAAAGGAATTTGCCGGATCATAATGATTTCCCAGTTCCGCAGCATACATATGCCATTTTCCGATATATGCCGTTTCATATCCGTTTTCATCAAGCACCTGCGCAAACGTATGATGATCCGGATTCATCCTGATCTCATTGATCACCATTCCCGTACTCGTCGTATATTTTCCGGTAAAAAGCGACGCCCTGTAGGGTGCGCACACCGGATGCCCCGATACCGCCTGACACAGATTCGTACTTTCTGCGCACAGCGCATCAATATTGGGCGTCAGCGCATTTTTGTCCCCCGCATACCCCATGGAAAAATAACGCAGCTGATCCGCAAATATGTAGATCAAATTCGGTTTCTGTTGTCTGTCAGCCATAATACCCTCCTTCTGAGTTTCATTTTATAACGAAATCCCGCCCCCTGCACTGGATAAAATCACAGGCCTTATTTGGAGCGGGTTTGATTTTTTAGTCATCCCTTAATTGCGCCGACCATGATGCCTTTTGTAAAATATTTCTGCACAAACGGATACAATACGATTACAGGTGCGCTCGCCACAATGATCAGCGCATACTTCATCGTTTCTCCCTGCATGACTTTTTCGTACATTCCCGTCATATCTCCTCCGACCGCTTCGAGGCTGTTCTGAAGTAAAATATCCCGGAGGATAATCTGCAGGGGAAACAGATCCTGATCCCTCAAATACAGCACTGCATTAAAAAAAGCGTTCCAGTGTCCTACTGCATAAAAAAGCAGGATAACCGCCAAAATTGGGGTTGACAGCGGTAAAACCACCTTTAAAAGCGTCCGCACATGATCGCATCCGTCAATCGCCGCAGCCTCCTGCAGTTCTTCCGGAATACTGCTTTGAAAATAATTTTTCATGACCAGCAGATTATAGGTTGCGATTGCATTCGGAATTACCATTCCCCAGATCGTGTCTGTCAGATGCAGATTTTTTACCACCATATAAACAGGTATCATGCCCCCTCCAAACAGCATCGTAAAGGAAATGACAAAGGTAAAAAAAGTTCTGCACGGCATATCTTTTCTGGAAAGGGTATATGCCGCCAGCGTTGTCAGCACAAGATTGATCGCAGTCCCCAAAACAGTATATAATATTGTATTTCTATACCCTATCCATACTTTTGGTTCAGCCAGCACCATCTTATACGATTCCATGTTAAAGCCGACAGGCAATAATCTGAGCTTTCCTCCCAGAACCGCCTCCGGTTCGCTGAATGAAGCGATGATCACAAAATACAGCGGATATGCTACGATTACCATAATAAAAATACTGATCACGATCAGGACAATATCGAACGTCTTATCCCCTCTGCTCTTTCTCTTCCACATGTTTTAATGCCTCCTTACCACAGACTCGTATCAAAAAACCTTTTACAGAATTTATTTGCAAGAATGATCAAAAGCAGGTTCAAACAGGAATTCATAAGTCCGACCGCCGTTGCATATCCAATATTTCCCTGAAGGATTCCCTGCTTATAAACGAGCGTGGAAATAATCTCGCTGGATTTTAAGTTCAGGTCATTTTGCAGCAGATATGCTTTTTCAAATCCAATGCTCATGATCTGCCCGATTTTTAAGATCAAAAGCGTAACTATGGTAGGGGTTATTCCCGGAAGCGAAATATGTATGATCCGTTTCATCCTCCCTGCGCCGTCAATTTTTGCCGCTTCATATAACGCCGGGTCAATCCCCGCCAACGCCGCAATATAAATAATGGAACTCCAGCCGCTCTCCTGCCATACTTCCGAAAGCACATAAACTCCCTTAAAATATTTTGAAGATTCCAGAAAGCCGATTGGCTCTGCCCCGAAGGCGCCTAAAATGGTATTCAAAATTCCATATTGAGGAGATAAAAATAAATACAGCATGCCACATAATACAACGACAGAAATAAAATGAGGAATATAAGTAATATTCTGCAGGATCTTTTTAAATTTTTTTCCCGGCAGTTCATTGATAATGATTGCCAGAATGATCGGAACCGGAAATCCGATCACAATAGAATACAGGCTGATAGAAAATGTATTCCAGATAATATCCATCCAATAATAAGAAGAAAAAAACTGGCGAAACCACTGCAGCCCCACAAAGGGGCTGCCCAGATAACCCAGCCTCGGATTATAATCCCGAAATGCCAGCTGAATACCATACATTGGAATATAGCAGAAAATGATATACCATATCAGCGGAACGGCAAACATAACCAGAAGCTGCCATTTGCTCTTTAATACTTTTCCTATGTTCTTTTTCTGTCTCATAATACCGACTCCTTTTCTGCCATTTCCCTTTTATTTAACCTTGCAGATTATCATATGCATCCTGATAAATCGAAACCCATTCCTGCAGGCCGATCTTTTCCATCGTCTCTACATAAGTATCCCAATCTTCTTCAAAGTCCAGTTCCCCGCGGATCATTTTTGCGGTTGTCTCCTTCATATAATTTTCCAGATCCGTCCACAATACCGACAGTCTGTTGGAAACCTCCTGCTCCAAAAGCGGAGGCGCATAAATCTGTTCCGGAACATATGCATCCAATGCTTCCTGCGCTTTCAGCGTTGCTTCTGATGCGATTGCCTCACAGTTGTCTTCATTGACCCACTGCGGCGCTCCTCCTCCGGGCCAGATTGTAAATTTTCCAATTTCCGTCCCGCTTCCTTCCGGGCTGTCCAAAATTCCGTCGTTATAATGAGGTTTTCCTTCTTCATCAAAATACATATTTTCGCCTTCTACCCCATAACGCATCAGAATAGAGCCTTCGTATCCATAAAAATAGTCGATCCAGCGCATCGCGGCTTCCTTATTTTCACAGTCCGCGCAAATAGCAAATACGCCGTTATCTCTCGCTGCAGGGGACGCCTCTACATACTGCTTATCCGCTTTTCCCTTAAACGGGGAAATTCCCTGAAAGTTTGTGGAATCAAACGTATCATCCGCCTGATTAAAAAACAGCCCCATCTGCTGTCCTGCCATTTTCGCCGCATATTTCGCGTATTCCTGCGTAAAAATTTCAGAATCGATCAGTCCTTCTGAATACATTTGCGCCAACCATTGAAGCTCCTCTTTAAAACTGTCATCCGTCAGATAGGTTGATACCTGTCCATCGGTTACTTCCAGCCATGTTCCAAATTGATATTGATGCCCCCACACGCCTGCAAATCTTCTGATCAGCGCCTGCGCATCCGATACCCCCATCGGGTATTCATCCTCAATTCCATTTCCATTGAAATCCACTCCCTTAAACGCCCGGAGCACATCCTCCAATTCATCCATCGTTGTCGGAATCTCTTTTCCTACCTGTTCAAGCCATGCCGTGTTGATCCAGAACTTATCGTCTCTTGCCGCCGTAAGCGTAAATACTGCCGGCAGCGCATAAATATGACCATCCGGAGCTGTAATGCGGGAAAGGATTGCAGGATCTTCATCGATCAGCTTTTGCAGATTCGGCGCATATTCCGGAATCAGATCTTCCAGCGGCGCCAGAATGCCCATGCTTCCATACTTCACGATTTCCGTATTATTCAGCCATGCCCTGACAAAAATATCCGGATATTCATTGCCTGCCCACATCAGGCTCTTTTTCTCATCAAACCCTTCTGCCGCAAGAACATCTGTAAAATCCAGTTTGATATTTGTCATTTCCTGATATTTTTTCCACATCCCCATGGTATCCCACTCTTCCTGCACAGGTCCCTGCTGCCCGAATACCTTTAATGTGATCTCTTCCTTTACGATTGGAAATCCTTCCTTGTTCACATTTGATGCGCTTTCCGACTGTTCCGTCCTGCTTTCTACGTCCCCTGCCCCGGAATCGGATCCCGTCTGACCGCCGCATCCTGTCAGCATCCCAGCTCCCATACAAACCGCAAGAAGCACTGCTAAAATCTTTTTTCCTTTCATGCTCTTTATCCTTCCTTTCTCTTTTATCAGGCTTTCTCTCTGTTTCTGAAATCAGTATATCAGAAAAATATTTCATTGAAACTGCACATATTTAGCATTACACTTCACAATTTTAGCACTTTTTGCACAATACTTGACCTCTTTTTGTTTTTTAAAGTATAATACCTGTATCATTTTTTAATAGGAGAACCCCATCATGATAAGGAAAATATATTCAAAAATACATTCTTCTATTTCGGCAAAATTTTTCACCGCTTTCCTTCTGCTGCTCATTTTTCCCCTGCTGCTCATTACCCAGCTCTTTGTCACCCGGCTGCATGCCGTCCTGAAAGCAAAGGAGCTGTCCTCAACTCAGGAAAAAATCAGCTTTGCCCAAAATGAATTTAACCGTCTTTTTTCTGATATGGACAGAATCGCCACCTCCCTGATCCTGGACTATCACGTTACGGATATTCTCTCTGATCCTGCTCCCATGCCCTCCTATGAGTGGTTTAAAGGCTACAAATCCCTCAACAGTATTCTCGAACTTTTAAACTCCAATGCGGGTTATAAATACAGGATTACCGTTCTTTCCCATGACGACCGGATGTATCATTCCACCGCCCCTTATAATTCCATGATAAAAACAGATTCTCCTATCATACACCGGATCAGTCAGGGAAATGGAAACCCGGTTTTATTTAACCGGGCTCTCGAGAGCTACGACGACAACCAGACGGTCTGTCTCGGACGCAGTATCTATCAGAAAGGAAATTATCTTGGTTCTATTCTGGTTGAGATTCCGGTTTCCTGTCTGGACGAACTGCTTACCCCTTTTGAGAATGATTCCACCTTTTTATACGTCCTTGAAAACAACAAAAAGATCCTGTATTCATCAGAAAGCATCCAGAACGCTTATATTTCCTCCGATTTATCCCACGCCCTTGCCCGGCATAAGGAAAATGTTTCCTTGAATGACACTGATTTTTTGCTTCTTCAGATGCCGACCAGCCAAAAAGGGCTTTCTATTGTAACGCTAATATCGGAAAGCTCTGTCTTTTACGAATCCTCCCATGTCATACAGCTGTTTATTTTTGCCTTTTTTCTATCCATTGCAGCTGCTGTCGGAGGAATCATCCTTTTGACCCGCTCCTTCACAAAAGATATTCTTGCCCTGAACCATGCTGTATCCGGATTCGGTACCGACGTCAATTTTTCAATCGAACTTCCGATTCGGTCCGAAGATGAAATCGGCCAGCTTACACAAGGCGTTATTTCCATGTCGCACCGGATCCGCCAGCTGCTTACCCGGATTCAGCAGGAGGAAGAAAATAAGCGCATTATGGAACTGAATTCCCTTCAAAGCCAGATCAATCCCCATATGATCTACAATACCCTGAATACAATTACCTGGCTTGCCGAAGTCCAGAATGTCCAAAATATCCGGGAAATTTCCTCTTCCTTTGCCCACCTGCTCCGTGCCCTCTCCAATCAGGGGCAGTTCATATCCATAAGGCAGGAAGTCGAATACCTGAAAGCCTTTATCTCTATCAAAAAATATCATCTGTTCTGTTCCATCCAGACAGATTTTCAGATTGATGAGGCTGCAATGGATTATCTCATTCCCAAGCTTCTGCTTCAGCCGATTGTAGAAAATGCCATAATCCACGGTTTTGCAGACCAGCTCGAAGACTGTCTTATCGCTTTATCCGTCCGTCTGGAGCAACAAAAGCTCCTGATCGACATTTCCGATACGGGAAAAGGGATGTCTGAATCGCAGATCAATATGATCCTGACCAAAACGCCCGCTTCATCAGCTACCTTTCTGCGCGTCGGCATACACAATGTCATAGAGCGCCTTCAGCTCTGGTACGGAAAAAATGCTGATTTTTCCATTACCAGCGCCCCCGGCTGCGGCACAACCATACATTTGGCTCTCCCTGCCCAACCTATATCTGATACCAGCCCGAATAAAAAGGAGATTGACGATGATAAGAATTCTTTTAGCCGATGACGACATACTTGTCCTGAACCGCCTTACGGAAATGATCCACAAATATCCCGAAAAATACGAAATTACCGGACAGGCAACCGGCGGTATATCCTGTCTGAAGCTTCTTAATACCGTTCCCTGCGATATTCTCATTCTGGACATTGATATGCCTGACAAAAACGGCGTACAGGTATCAAAAGAAATTTCTTCTAAAAAATTGCCTGTCAAAATTCTTGTTCTGAGCAATTACGATACCTTTGCCTTTGTCCGTGATACCATGCGCTATGGCGCATACGATTATCTCTTAAAACACCAGCTTACCGACGATATGCTGTTCTCCAAGCTGGATGAATTGACAAAAATAATGGAACAGGAAGGTCTGTATACCTCGCATGTCACCTATTTTACAACGGTTGCCAGACAGCAATACTTTTCTTCCCTTTTAAAGCACGGTATTACCAGCTCCGAAGAACACTCCCACATGGTCACACAAAAGGATTTTTCATCAGGGCTTCACTGTCTTGCCGTCATGCAGATAACAAATTTCATCCTTGTGACCCATTTTTCCCCTTCTATGAACCGTGAAAAAATGATCGATTCCATTTTAAATCTTGCCACAAGCATCTTTACTACAATGGATAACGGACTTATTACCTACCTTGAATACGGAAGCTTTGCCGTACTCTTTCACGAAAACTTGGATGAAAGTGATAAAATCTGGAGCCAGAGCATACGTTCCATGCGGCTTTTGTGTGATAATATCAAGCGGCTGCTTGGAATATCCGTTTTGTTTGAATCAAGTGCGCCTTTTTCAGATTTCAACCAGCTCCCCCAGGTTTGCCAAAATACGCTTGATACTTTAGGCAAAAAATCCTTTTCTGCCTCTGACGTCCCTGACCAGAAATTATCCTTTCAGGAAGAGCACGAGCTTACGGACGCGCTGTCCTCGCAGGATATGCCACGGCTCCGGCAGCTCCTTGAAAACGCTTTTTCCCGTACAGCGTCTGCCTCGGCAGTTGATTTTCAGCGTTTCCTCCAACAGCTTCTTGATCTCTCCGCCCGATTTTGCCAGTCCTTTCATCCTGCCTTGGATACGACTGATTTTTTTCAGAAAACTGATTTTACAAAATTATCACGAGACGAAACCCTCATGTTCTTTACCGACTATCTATCCGCTATAGCGCAGCATATCCCATGCTCCCAAAACCGGACGCACTCCGTCCATATACAGAATGCGCTTGACTATATTCACAAAAATTATGCCAAAGATCTTTCCCTAAATGATCTTGCCGACCTGCTGCACCTTTCTCCGACCCACTTATCACGTCTGTTCCGTAAAGAACTGGACACCTCGTTTATCGACTATCTGGTAACCTATCGGATCGAACGGGCAAGGCATATGATCCGGCACAGCAATCTGGACTTAAAAACCATTGGAGAAAATGTCGGCTTCCATGGCTATAATTACTTTTTGCGGGTTTATAAAGAAAAAACCGGTCATACCCCATCTCAGGAGCTTGCCGGAGGCAGTGAAACCGGGTCTTGACGCTCCCGGCCTCCCGTCTTAAACTGAATATGACGGCTGTACGTATCCGTGCGCGCCGCCATTTACGCAAAAGGAGGTTTTCCCTTATGTTATGTATTAAAAACGGCACTCTTCATACCGCGTCCAACGCCGACGCCCGGATGCGCACCTTTTCCGCCGACATTCTGATCGACGCCGGAAAAATTCAGGAAATCGGCATCAACCTTTCTGCCCCTGACGGCTGCAGCGTCGTGGACGCGACCGGGCTGCATATTTATCCCGGCTTTGTGGAGGCCCACTGCCACACCGGTCTGGACGGCACTGCTGTCGGCTATGAAGGGCACGACTATAATGAATTAAACGATCCGGTCACGCCCCAGCTTCGGGCGATCGACGGCATCAATCCGCTTGATCCTGCATTTAAAGAGGCGGCTCTTGCAGGCGTTACCTGTATTGCCACCGGCCCCGGAAGCTCCAACGCCATCGGCGGCTCCTTTGCCGTCCTCAAAACCGTCGGCCGGCGCGCAGATGATATGATCGTCAAGGCTCCCGCCGCCATGAAATGCGCTTTCGGCGAAAATCCCAAGCGCTGCTACAAAGACCACGGCATCAGCAGCCGCATGACAAACGCCGCCCTGATCCGTCAGGCGCTTCATAAGGCGCTCCAATATCAGGCAAAAAAAGAAGCCGCCGGAGACGATGCATCCAAAATGCCCGCCTACGACGACAAGTGCGAAGCGCTGCTTCCTGTTTTAAACCATGAAATCCCCCTAAAAGCCCATGCGCATCAGGCAAACGACTTTTTTACCGCCCTGCGCATCGCAAAAGAATTCGGTCTGGACATCACGCTGGAACATGTGACGGAAGGTCATCTTGTCGCCGATCTTCTGGCGCAGGAAAAAGTGCCCCTCGCCGTCGGTCCCTCCTTTGGGCACGCGACCAAATTCGAGCTTAAAAATAAAAGCTGGACGACGCCCGGCGTGCTCACAAAAGCCGGCTGCCGCGTCTCCATCATCACAGATGCCCCCGTTACCCCTCTGCACTATCTTCCCCTGTGCGCGGGGCTTGCGCAGAAGGCAGGGCTTTCCGAAAGCGACGCGCTGCTTGCCATCACGTTAAACCCCGCCCGCCATCTGGGCGTGGATGACAGAGTCGGCACGCTGGAAGAAGGCAAGGACGCCGATCTTGTCATTGCGGACGGCTCCCCACTTTCTATGGAAACAGAGATAAAGGCGGTTTATGTGGATGGAGTGAAGGTGGAGAGGTAAACTTTTTTCCGGAATATAATCATCAAGGGAGTCAAAATGATATAAAACAACCATTTTGACTCCCTTTTGTCCGCTTGTTTATCGTTTCAGATTTGCTGTCTCATTCAGCTTAATCACAGCATCCCAAAAAGCGCTTCCTGACCTTTCGGATAAACTCTTTTGCCTTCATCTCCCCCCGGCTCTTTTCATCATCTCTGCCCGCTCCGCCACGATTTCCGCATACAGCGCGGCAAACGTCCAGCCCACGTTATGCTCCGTTACCACCGCCTTTAACGCCACGGTCAGATTTTCTTTCCGAAGCGCTGCCAAAAGCCCGTCCAGCTTCTTTCCCGAAAATCCGTTCAGAATAAGCATCTCGTCCTCGATCTTTGGCGGCAGCTCCAAAACAGAGAGCTTCCGTTCTGCATATCCTGAAAGCCCTGCCAGAAAGCCGATCTGCTGCCCTGTCTGGATCGGATAAACGACCCTGAAGCTGTATCCTAACCTTTTTGCCAGACGCTCCATCCTTTTTTGCTTTTCTT
>OHKY01000552.1_pt1 | contig 13679 bp, 9 predicted proteins | sample 1568941 | NCBI WGS metagenome assembly OHKY01 (sample SAMEA3879521, study PRJEB24766) | human gut metagenome | biome: human-associated habitat; feature: feces | place: USA | collected 1985/1987 | reverse complement strand
GAATTTAAGGAGCATATCGTCAATATCGACGCGACGATCATCTGCGAGCGGGATTCCCACAAGGGCATCATCATCGGAAAGCAGGGAAGCATGTTAAAAAAGATCGGCTCCCAGGCACGGCGGGATATTGAGGACATGCTGGAGAGCAGGGTCAACCTGCAGCTCTGGGTCAAGGTCAAAAAGGACTGGCGGGACAGCGATTTTCTTTTGAAAAATTTCGGCTACAACCCGGCGGACACCAAAATGGGAAACTGACCGAATAAGACGGCTCCGGAAAGCAAACCCTAAAGACAGACGCTTCCGCAAAAGCGCAGGCGTCCGGAAATGTCGGGAGGCTTTGGAATGAAACAGACAGATTACTGGAACCGTTTTTTAAGGACCGGGAAGGTGGAGGATTATCTGCATTACCGGGCGGATGCAAGGCAGGAAACGGCTGCGGCGGGAAACGTGCGGCAGCATGAAAGCGCTTCTTATTCCGCTTCGTGGCGGGAAGGGCGGCAGGAGGACGGGAGAAAAGATGGAACGGCTGCGGGTGCTGGGGATCGTTCTGAAGGCGGAACCCATCGGGGAATATGACAGAAGAGTGGTGCTGCTGACAAGGGAACGGGGAAAAATTTCAGCATTTGCGCGGGGAGCCAGAAAGCCGACCAGCGCGCTTCTGGCTTCGACCGGCCCGTTTACCTTCGGAACCTTCGAGCTGTATGAGGGCAGAAGTTCCTACAGCGTATGCGAGATAATGGCGGACAGCTATTTTGAAGAGCTGAGGCAGGATTTTGAAGGCGCTTATTACGGGATGTATTTTCTGGAACTGTGCGATTACTGCACAAGGGAAAATAATGACGAGCGGGAGATCTTAAAGCTCCTGTATCAGTCTCTGCGGGCGCTGACGGTCAAAAGCCTGCCAAGAAAGCTGGTGCGGGCGGTATTTGAGATCAAGCTCATCGTGATGTGCGGCGAATTTCCGGGGCTGCCGGGGACGGACTGGCTGCCGGCGGCGGTCTATGCGGTGGATTTTATCGTGCGCACGCCGGTGGAGAAGCTGTATACGTTTACGCTTGCCGACAAGGCGCTGGAGGAGCTGATCTGCATTGCGAAGAAATACCGGGCGCAGTGCCTGCCCGGGGAGTTTAAAACGCTTGAGATCCTGCAAACTTTATAAAATGGTTGAAAAAGCGGGTCGGATTATATATAATAAGCGGAGTGATAACCGACAGAGGGGAGCAGAGATTCATGCGGAAATTTATGGCGCATATCCTCGCGGTACTGTGCTTTGCAGCGTTTCTTACGGGCTGCACGGACAGTCAGGACACGGCGGACAGGACTTTGATCGAACTGAAAAAAAACGGCAGCGTCGTGCATACGATCGTGGAGGATTTTGCGGAAAGTTATTATGATATTGAAGAATTGAAAAATGCCATCGGGCAGGCGTGCGATACTTATAATGAGACGGCAGGCAAAGAAGCGGTAAAGATGGAGAGCGCAGAGGTGTCGGAGGGCACGGCAACGGTCGTCATGACATACGACAGCACGCAGTCCTATTCGGATTTTAACAGGCAGGCGCTGTTTGCAGGCACGGTCAAGGACGCCTTTAAGGCAGGCTACGACCTGAACGTGACGCTTTTTCCCGTAAAGGAGGGGGAGGCGCCGATCGGAAAGGACGAGCTGCTTAGCATGGGAGAAAAGAAGATTGCGATCGTGCGCGAGGCGGTGGATGTGACCGTATGGGGAAAGATCCGCTACGTTTCAGGAGACGCAGTTCCCGGCAGTAAAGCGGATACCGCTTCCGTGACAGACGAGAATTCGCTTACCTATATCCTGTTTGATTAAGCGGGATACGGGGGCATATTTTAAATCAAAGGAGATAAGAAATGGAAAAGTCAATGGAGAAAATTGTATCGCTTGCAAAGGCGAGAGGTTTCGTATATCCCGGCTCCGAAATTTACGGCGGCCTGGCAAATACATGGGATTACGGCAATCTGGGCGTTGAGTTAAAAAACAACGTAAAGCGCGCGTGGTGGCGCAAATTCATTCAGGAGAATCCGTATAACGTAGGCGTTGACTGCGCGATCCTGATGAATCCCCAGACATGGGTGGCGTCCGGCCATCTGGGCGGCTTTTCCGATCCGCTGATGGATTGTAAGGAATGTCACGAGCGTTTCCGCGCAGATAAGATCATCGAGGATTTTGCGGCGGAAAACAACATCGACCTGGGCGGTTCCGTAGACGCGTGGAGTCAGGAAGAGATGATGGGCTTTATCAAGGAGCATCAGGTTCCCTGCCCGACCTGCGGCAAGCACAATTTCACGGACATCCGTCAGTTCAACCTGATGTTCAAGACGTTCCAGGGCGTAACGGAGGATGCAAAAAACACCGTTTATCTGCGTCCCGAGACAGCGCAGGGCATTTTTGTAAACTTCAAAAACGTACAGCGTACTTCCAGAAAGAAGATCCCCTTCGGTATCGGTCAGATCGGCAAATCCTTCAGAAATGAGATCACGCCCGGGAACTTTACCTTCCGTACAAGGGAATTTGAGCAGATGGAGCTGGAATTTTTCTGTGAGCCCGACACGGATCTGGAGTGGTTTGCATATTGGAAGCAGTTTTGTATCGACTGGCTGCAGACGCTTGGCATCAAGCCGGAGGAGATGCGCGTAAGGGATCATGAGAAAGAGGAGCTTTCTTTCTACTCCAAAGCGACGACGGATATTGAATTCTTATTCCCGTTTGGCTGGGGCGAGCTGTGGGGCATTGCGGACCGTACCGATTACGACCTGTCCCGTCATGCGGAGGTTTCCGGTCAGGATCTGACTTACTTTGACGATACGAAGAATGTGAAGTATGTTCCTTATGTGGTAGAGCCTTCTCTGGGTGCAGACCGCGTAGTGCTGGCATTTTTGTGCGCGGCATACGATGAGGAAGAGCTGGAGGGCGGCGACGTGCGCACCGTGCTTCATTTCCATCCTGCGCTGGCTCCGGTCAAGATCGGCGTGCTTCCGCTTTCCAAGAAGCTCAACGAGGGTGCGGAGAAGATCTATGCGCAGCTTTGCAAAAAATATAATTGCGAATTTGACGACAGAGGAAACATCGGCAAGCGCTATCGCCGTCAGGACGAGATCGGGACGCCTTTCTGCGTTACATATGATTTTGATTCCGAGACAGACGGCTGTGTAACCGTGCGCTTCCGTGATTCCATGGAGCAGGAGCGCGTGGCGATCGCGGATCTGGACGCATATTTTGCGGATAAATTTGAATTTTAATGCAATCGGGGTAAAACAGTTGCATTTTAACATCTGAAAACAGGGCGGAGTGGAGACATTCTGCCCTGTTTGTTTAAAAAGAGGGCAGCGATATGGATGAAAAGAGAAGCTTTGCTCTGCTTGGCATCGGGCAGACAAAGGATGAGAATGCGATCCGGCAGGCATATTATGACAGGCTGCCGGAATTTAACCCGGAGGATGACCCGGAAGGATTCCGGCGGCTGCGTACCGCCTATGAAGAGGCGGTTGCCTATGCGCGCGCTGTGGAAGAGGAAGCAGAGTCGGAAGAGGATGAAACGCCTTCGGGGCAGTTTGTGAAAAAAGCGACGCGGCTTTATGCGTCGATGGAGGGCAGACAGGATGCAGAGGCGTGGCGGGAGCTGTTTTTTGACGAAGCGTTTCTGGATCTGGAGGAAGAGGAAAACTGCCGGGAAAAGCTGCTCGTCTTTTTGATGCAGCATTATTATTTTCCCACCGGCGTCTGGAAGGTGCTGGACGAGCGGCTCAGGATCCGGGAGGGGCGGGAGGAGCTTTGCGAAAAATTCCCGCGGGATTTTGTGGACTACATAGCGCGCAAGGCGGCGCAGGGGGAGGATTTTCCCTTTGAACAGCTGACCGGGCCGGATGATGCGGATGTGGATCAGTTTCTGATGCTGTTTTCCCAGGCAAACGGCCAGGAAGCGAAGAAAGAGGATGCAGCGCTGGAAAAGACGCTGATCCTTGCCCGGGAAACGGGAATCAGCCATCCGGATATGGAGATGAACCGGGCGAGGCTGTGCCTGCGCAGAAAGCGGGAGGGCGAGGGAAGGCAGATCGTGGAGGGGCTTTTGAAAGGTCCTTTCTGCCGCGCCCAGAACGTATTGTACCAGTGTGCGGAATTTTTCTGGGAAGCCGGGGAAAGGGAGCGGGCAGCAGCGCTTTATGAGACGTTAAAGGAGGACAGCCCGCGGCACTATATGGCGAATTTCAGGCTGGCGGAGATTTACGCGGATCAGGATGAGCCGGAAAAGGCGAAGCGCTGCGTGAACACGCTTTTGTCTTATCCGATCGGCGAAGAGGGCGAACAGCTGGCAGACCGGGTAAACGCGCAGCTGGAAAAGAAGCTGCGGGGACGGCTGGAGGAGGATCCGGACGATTTTAAGGCGCGCATGGAGCTTGGATGGTGCCTGCTCCAGACCGACCGCGGAAAAGAGACGATCGCGATGATGGAGGCGCTTGCGCCTGCCCCGGAAGAAGAAAAGGATTACTGCAACCTGATGGGAAAAGCGTATTTTTACGCGGAACGCTATGAAGAAGCGGAGACGCTTCTTCGCAGATGGGAGGAGCTTTTGCGAAAAGGTCTGGAGGGCGTTGATCTGACGGCTCCGGATTTGACGGAGGAGCAGCGTTCGGAAAAGGAGCGGATCTGCACCGCCCATTCCATGCTGGCGCAGATTTTTGCGGAGCGCGCAGAGCAGAAGGAAGGCGCGGAACGGGACAGGGATTTTGAAGAGGCGCTCCGGGAGATCGGGGAAGCGCAGCGCGTGGAGGATCAGGAGGGATTCAAGTATACGAAGGGGCAGTTTTTGTTCCAGTGGGGGCACTATGAGGAGTGCATCGCGCTGATGGAAGAGATGGAGAAGGATTATCCGGAGTTTGCACCGGCGTTCATCCTGCATCAGAGGGCGAGTGCAAAGCGTTACGACGGAGCCGGGGTAATCAGATGCCATGGCGTGCTGCGAAGGATCGCTCCCAACTACAGCGGGACGTGGGAAAACGCGGCGGAGGTCTGGTTTCAGACAGAGCGGGAGGAAGCGCTTGCAGAGCTGTTAAAGGACGCCCGGGAAAACGGCGTGGATACGGGACGGTTAAGGCAGTATGAATTTTTTCAGGCAGCCCGAAGCGCAGAGACAAAGGCAGAGCTTTCGGACGTTATCGCAAAAGCTTCCGAAATCGTTTTAACATGGGAAGAAGAGGAATGGGAGCCGGAAGAAAAAGGGAATTTTTCGAGCGAAATGGCGCGCAGCCTGTGGCGGCTGGAAAAGTATGGCGAGGCGAAGGAATGGATCGGCAGGGCGCTGGAGCTTGAGCCGGGCAACACCTCCTATCTTTATATCCGGGCGGGCATTTTGAAGGATGAAGGGCACTATGAGGGCGCGCTTGGCATTTATGAGGCGTGCCGCAATGATTATGATGAAACGCCGCATTTTTATGCAAATATTGGGGAATGCCTGTACGAGATGGGAAAGTATGAAAAGGCGCTGCCCGTTTTGCAGAAGGCGGTGGACATGCGCGAGAACGACCCCAGAAGCTGCTGGTACATCGTGCAGTGCCTGAAACGGCAGTTTGAAGAGGACGAGGATCTGGAAAAGCTCCGGGCGGGAATCCATTATGCAAACCTGATCATCGAATACGGATACGCTTCGCAGGGCTTTGTGGAAAAGGGGCATTTTTATGTACTGATGGGAAGCTACGAAAGCGCGAGGGCAGAATTCCAAAGGGCGGTCGAAAAGGATCCGGAAAATCCCTTTGCCTACAGCAATCTTTCGAGGATGCAGCGGCTGACCGGATATTTTGACAAGATGGTGGAGACGGCAAAAAAGGCGGTGGAGCTGTCAGAAAATGACCCTTCGCCGTTCCATCATCAGATGCTGGCAAAGGCATATCTGGCAAAGCACTGTTATCCCGAGGCGCTGGAGACGCTTAAGGAGCTGTGGAGGCGCTATATCAATATGCAGACCGCTTATCTGGACGACATGGTAAACGCCCTTTTGTTAAACGGCAGGTGGCAGGAAGCGCTGGAATGCGTGCAGAACAAAAGTGGGGAGCTTGAGCGTATGGACTATGAGGAGAAGATCATAGATATTTATCTCCATACGGAGCGGTACGAGGAAGCAGTCAAATATGTGAAGCGCTATTACCGGGCTGCCGGATTTTCCGTGAGCGAGGTGGCGGAGGCGCTGGCGGACATCCGCTGGTACAGCGGGGAGCTGAAAGAAGCGGCAAAGCTGATCGATTCTGCGGCGGCTGGCATGACAAAAGAGGATTCCCGCTACGACGACGTCTGCTATAAGGCGGCGCGGATCTGGTTTTATCTGGGGAACCGGGAACGGGCAAAAGAATACGCCCTCCGGGCGCTGGCGTACTATGAAGAAAAATACGGCATCGAAAAATATATGGAGTCGATGAAATCCAGACCGTGGCATGTTTATCAGATCGCCGTGCTCAAGCTCTATGCAGGGGAAACGGAAGAGGCGCGTATGCTGGCAGGGCGGATGAAGGCGCTGCCGCTGTGTCTGGGCTGCAAATTCAAAATCTGTACGGATGCGATGGAGCTGGAAGCAGGGGTGTTGGAGGCCCTTGGGGAGACAGAGACGGCGGCTGCCCTGTATGAAAGGATTCTGGAAGAAAGCAGGGGCGACATGGACGTCAGGATGAAGCTGGCGCGTCTGAAAAAAACGGGGAAGAGGCCGTTTTTCGGAAAGAAACGCTGACACAAGCCCGCCTCAGGCGGGTGCGAAGGCGTATACTTTTTAAATAAGAATAAATGAGGTGATCAGATGATCATTGGGATCGATCTTGGAACAACGAACAGTCTTGCGGCGTGTTTTACGCAGAACGGGCCGCAGATCATCCCGAACCGTCTTGGAAAGCCGCTGACGCCGTCGGCGGTAAGCGTGGACGAAGAGGGAACGGTATATGTAGGGGATAGCGCGCTGGAACGCCGGATGCTGTATCCGGATACGGTGGCGGCTGCATTTAAGCGGAGCATGGGAAGCGACCGGGAATTTCGGCTCGGAAAGCAGAAATTCAAGGCGGAGGAGCTTTCTTCCTTTGTGCTGCGCGCCTTAAAGGAGGATGCGGAAGCATATCTTGGGGAGCCGGTCACGGAAGCCGTGATCAGCGTCCCCGCATATTTTGACGATAAGCGCAGAAAAGCGACGAAGCGCGCCGGGGAGCTGGCGGGGCTTAAGGTGGAACGCATCATCAGCGAGCCGACTGCGGCGGCGGTGGCTTACGGCCTGTATGAAAAACAGAAAAATACCCGTTTTCTCGTGTTTGACCTCGGCGGCGGCACGTTTGACGTGTCGATTTTGGAGCTGTACGGTACGATCCTTGAGGTGCGCGCGGTGGCGGGGGACAATTATCTGGGCGGGGAGGATTTTACGGAGACGTTGGAAAAGCTGTTCCTAAAAAAATGCAGCCTGACCGGGAACGATCTGTCCGGAAAGGAGAGATCCCGCCTTTACCGGGAGGCGGAGAGATGCAAGCGGCTGTTTAACGACGCTTCCTCGGTAGAGATGGAAATACACCGCGACGGGGAAGAGGGTGCAGCGCAGACGGCGCAGATCACCCGGCAGGAATATGCGCAGGCATGCGAGCCGCTTCTGGAAAAAATCCGTCAGCCCGTCAAGCGCAGCCTTTCGGACGCGCGGCTGAAGCTTTCGGATATTGATGTGATCGTTTTGGTGGGCGGGGCGACGCGGATGCAGATCGTGAGGGAATTTATCATCCGTCTGTTCCGCAAGTTCCCGGATACCAATATCAACCCGGACGAGGCGGTGGCGCTGGGCGCGGCTGTCCAGGCTGCCATGAAAGAGCGCAAAAGCGAGGTAAAGGAAGTGATCCTGACAGACGTCTGCCCTTTTACCCTCGGGACGGATGTGGTCGTAAGCCTCGGGAACGGCGCGCAGGAGGCGGGGCATTTCTGCCCGATCATCGAGAGAAACACGGTGATCCCGGCAAGCCGGACGGAGCGGTTTTATACGGCGCGGGACGGACAGGAAAGGATCAGCATCAAGGTGCTGCAGGGAGAAAGCCGTTTTGCGGAAAACAATCTGTATCTGGGAGAGCTGGAACTTGAAGTGCCCAAAGGCCCCGCCGGAAAAGAGAGCGTGGATGTGACCTATACCTATGACATCAATTCCATTTTAGAGGTGGAGGTTACAGTAGTTTCCACCGGGGAGACAAAAAAGGCGATCATCAAAGGGGAGGAATCGGAGCTGACAGACGAGCAGATCGCTGCGCGGATGGAGGAGCTTTCCTATTTAAAGATCCAGCCCCGCGACCGGGAGGAAAATAAGCTGGTGCTTTTGCAGGCGGAACGGGCATACGAGGAGCTTTTAGGAGAGGAACGCCGGAAAATGGAATGGCAGATTCAGCGTTTTGAAGAGGCGTTAAAAGACGGGGACCGCGACAGGATCCGGACAGAACGGGAGGCACTGAAGGAGCAGCTCGATGAATTGTGGTGAATATGCACAAATGGACTGGCTGAATTTTAGGAAGAATTGTGCATTTAATTGTGCTATAATATAAAAAGTACGAGACAGGAGAGCCAGACAGCGGGGAAGTACGAATAAATTCAAAGGGGGAAACCTATCATGGCAAAATGGGTTTACTTATTCAGGGAAGGAAATGCAGATATGCGCAACCTTCTGGGCGGAAAGGGAGCGAATCTGGCAGAGATGACCAATTTAGGGCTTCCGATCCCTCCCGGCTTCACCGTGACAACAGAAGCCTGCACCGATTATTATCATAACGGAAAGACGATTTCCGAAGAGATCCGGGGGCAGATTTTTGACGCACTGGCGATTTTGGAGGAGCAGCAGGGCAAGAAATTCGGCGACGTGGAAAATCCCCTGCTCGTCTCCGTCCGCAGCGGCGCGAGGGCTTCGATGCCGGGCATGATGGACACGATCCTGAACCTCGGGCTGACGGATATTTCTGTGGAGGGCTTTGCAAAGCGCACGGGCAATCCCAGATTTGCATATGATTCCTACCGCCGTTTTATCCAGATGTTTTCGGATGTGGTAATGGAAATCCCCAAATCGCTGTTTGAGCGTGTGCTGGACGAGATCAAGGAAGGCAAAGGGGTTCATTTTGATACGGAGCTGACGGCAGAGGATTTAAAAGAGGTGATCGTCCGTTTCAAAAAGATCTATCAGGAGCGGATGGGAGAGGAATTCCCGCAGGAGCCGAGGGTGCAGCTGATGGAGGCGGTAAAAGCCGTATTCCGTTCGTGGGACAACGAAAGGGCGATCGTTTACCGGCGCATGAACGACATTCCGGGCGATTGGGGGACGGCTGTCAACGTACAGTCGATGGTATTTGGAAATATGGGCGATACGTCCGGCACGGGCGTTGCCTTTACCCGCAACCCTTCCACCGGTGCGAAGGGGATTTTCGGGGAATATCTGATCAATGCGCAGGGCGAGGACGTTGTGGCAGGCATCCGGACGCCGCAGCCGATCACGTGTCTCGAGCAGGAGCTTCCCGAATGCTATGCGGAATTTTTAAAGATCGCGAACCGTCTGGAACAGCATTACCGCGACATGCAGGATATGGAGTTTACGATTGAGAACGGCAGGCTGTTCTTTTTACAGACAAGAAACGGCAAACGTACCGCCCCGGCAGCCCTGCAGATCGCCTGCGATCTGGTGGATGAGGGCATGATCACGCCGCAGGAGGCGGTATCCAGAATTGAGGCAAAATCGCTGGATCAGCTGCTTCATCCGACCTTTGATCCGTTAAAGAACGGGACCGTGATCGGGCAGGCGCTTCCCGCATCGCCGGGCGCTGCTGCCGGCAAGGTTTATTTTACGGCGGAAGAAGCCAAGGAAGCACATGAAAGAGGGGAGCGCGTGGTGCTGGTGCGCCTTGAGACGTCCCCGGAGGATATTGAAGGCATGCACGCGGCGGAGGGCATCCTGACCGTGCGCGGCGGAATGACGTCCCACGCGGCGGTCGTTGCAAGAGGAATGGGAACCGCGTGTATTTCGGGCTGCGGCGATATTGTGATCAACGAAGCGGCAAAATTTTTTACGCTGGGCGGAAAGACGTATCATGAAGGGGATTATATCTCGCTGGACGGCTCCACTGGCAAGATCTATGACGGGGACATCCGGACGCAGGAGGCGTCCATCAGCGGCAATTTCGGCAGGATTATGGACTGGGCGGACTCGTTCCGTACGCTGAAGGTGCGCACCAATGCGGATACCCCCGCAGATGCGGCAAATGCGATCCGTCTGGGGGCAGAGGGCATCGGGCTGTGCCGGACAGAGCATATGTTTTTTGAGCCGGACAGAATTCCGAAAATCCGTAAAATGATTCTGTCAAAGACCGTAGAGGGCAGAGTTGCGGCATTGGACGAACTGCTTGTATTCCAGAAAGCGGATTTTAAGGCAATGTATGAAGCACTGGAAGGCAGACCGATGACCGTGCGTTATTTAGACCCGCCGCTGCATGAATTTTTACCGACAGAGGAAGAAGACATCAAGGCACTGGCAGAAGATATGCACATGACTGTTGAGGAGATTAAAGAAACGTGTGCCGCACTGCACGAATTTAATCCGATGATGGGACACCGAGGCTGTCGTCTGGCGGTAACATATCCTGAAATTGCACGTATGCAGACCAGAGCGGTTATGGAAGCGGCGATTGAGGTGCATGTCGAAAAAGGATACGACATTGTGCCGGAGATTATGATTCCGCTGGTCGGAGAACGAAAAGAATTAAAATTCGTAAAAGATGTCGTTGTCGAAACAGCAGAGCAGGTCAAAGCAGAAAAACAGTCCGATATTCACTATAAAATCGGAACCATGATTGAAATTCCGCGTGCGGCACTGCTTGCAGATGAGATTGCACAGGAAGCAGAATTTTTCTCATTTGGCACAAATGACCTGACGCAGATGACATTTGGTTTTTCAAGAGATGATGCGGGCAAGTTTTTGGATTCTTATTATAAGAGCAAGATTTACGAATCAGACCCGTTTGCACGCTTAGACCAGAATGGTGTAGGCCAGCTGGTTGCAATGGCAGTGCAGAAGGGCAGAAGCACCCGCCCGGATTTAAAATGCGGCATCTGCGGCGAGCATGGCGGCGACCCATCCAGCATTGCATTCTGTCATAAGGCAGGCTTAAATTACGTCAGCTGTTCACCGTTCCGTGTGCCGATAGCAAGAATCGCAGCGGCGCAGGCGGCACTTTCTGATACGGAAAAGTAAAAGTATAAAAAATAAACGAAAAGACTGTTTTAAGGATAAAAGATACAATATCTTTAAAACAGTCTTTTTTGCGGCTTAAAATCTTCATATAAAAGTGACACATCAAAAGCCATGCCCCACCCAAAGCAGAAAGAGATTGCGGTGTGCTAAAAAAACATATAATATAATGGTATAAAAAATCAGGCGAAAATGGAGAGTTTCTCCGGCATTAGAATGTCTGCGGAAATGAGGAGAGTATGAAAAAGGCAATTTTAATTGTGAGTTTTGGAACAACTTACCCGGAAACACGTCAAAAGAATATTACGGCAATTACCCGACAGGTGCGGGCATTATATCCTGATGCATTGGTAGCAGAAGCTGTATCCAGTACAATTGTAAGAAATGCGATGAAAAAGCGGGAACACATTGATGCAAAAAGCCCGGAAGAAGGGCTTTTATGGCTAAAAGAGCAGGGAGCAACCCATGTGGCAGTATTTCCGACCCATGTCATTGACGGAATTGAAAATCACCGCGTGAAGCAGGCGGTTGAGGAATACCGGACAGTATTTGAACAGATAAAAGTGGCAGATGCACTTTTGACAGAGCCGGAGGATTATACAAATGTTGCAAAGGCATTGTGGGAATCTTTAAAAGAAGAAACAGGCGATGCACCGCTTATTCTGATGGGACATGGCACGGAACATGCGGCAGACAGCAGTTACGCCGTTATGGAACAGGCATTGCGGGCATATGCGCAACAGCCGGTGTATATTGCGACCGTTGAAGGAAAGCGGACAATTGCAGATGTGATTGCACAGATGAAATCCGAGGAAATTGTAAATACTAAAGTTATTGTGGCGCCGTTTATGCTGGTAGCAGGCGATCATGCCAATAATGACATGGCAGGAGAAGAAGATTCATTTGTAAGCCTGTTAAGGGAAGAAGGTTATGCGCCGGAATGTATTTTACGCGGAATTGCAGAATATCCGGCAATCCGGGAAGTTTATTTATCACATTTACAGAAAGCGGCAGGGACATTATTTGCAGATATTACAACAAAGAACCGGACGGGAATCCTTTATGGAATCGGTGTAGGAAGCGGAAATCCAAAGCAAATGACTCTCCAGGCGCTGGAAACCATTCGTGCCTGTGATTTGATTGTGCTTCCGGCTGTGACGAAAGAAGAATGTTATGCATACCGCATTGTAGAACAGGTCTGCCCTGAAATTTCAGATATGCCGCTTTTATGTATGCCATTTCCGATGATAAAAGATGAAAAAAAGCTGGAACTTGCCCATAGGCGCATTTATGAAACAATTGAAGATTATTTACGGCGCGGACAGATTGTTGGAATGATTACAATTGGCGACCCCGGTATTTATTCAACCTATCTGTATATGCACAAGCGGGCAAAGGAAAACGGCTGGCAGGCAGAAATGATAAACGGTGTACCGTCATTTTGTGCAGTTGCGGCAAGACTGGGAATTTCACTCGGAGAAAAAAATGAAGAAATTCATATTATTCCCGCAGCATATGAAGTGGAGGATACATTTTCTTACAGCGGAACGTGTGTATATATGAAATCCGGTAAAAAGCTGAATGAACTGATTTGCGCATTGCGCAGACGACAGGAAAAAACAGGAAATATTTATAAGGTATACGGCGTTTCTAACTGCGGTATGCCGCAGGAACAGGTCTATTATGGCTTAGATGAGCTGGAAAATGCAAAAGGATATCTGACAACGGTTATTGTAAAAACGTGTACGGAATAATATAAAAAATCAAGGGCATACTAACTCTTACAATCGAACGACGGAATTCGCAGCTTCGCGGCAAAGTCGCTCAGAAATGGGGATTAGTATGATAGAATCTGATACAATTAAATTATTACGAGAATGTGATGCTGGCATTAAGATGGGCATTGTTTCAATTGCAGAAATACTAGATGATGTAAAAGATGGACAGTTGGAGAAAATGCTTGTAATATGTAAAGAAGGACATGAAAAACTACAGAAAGAAATTCAGATGCTTTTAGAAAAATATCATGATACCGGCAAAAATCCGAATCCAATGGCGCAGAGTATGTCGTGGATTAAAACCAATGTAAAGCTGGCAATGGAAGATACCGATGCAACGGTAGCCGATTTAATGACAGATGGCTGCAATATGGGTGTAAAATCATTAAGCCGTTACCTCAATCAATACAAAGCGGCAGATGAGCAGTCCAAAAACATTGCGAAAAGACTGATTCAATTAGAAGAAGGACTCTCAGTAAATATGCGGTCATATTTATAGGCTTCAGGATTATCATTAAAAAAGGGATAAAAAGATGAAATTAAAAAAGCACAGCAAGATTCTGATAGGCATTGTGGTGGCGGTTTTACTGCTGACAGGAATAACGGCAGGCTATCTGCAAAGCTACTATCATACAGATACGCAGGCAGTATCAGCCTATCAGTTT
>OHKY01000546.1_pt1 | contig 13839 bp, 9 predicted proteins | sample 1568941 | NCBI WGS metagenome assembly OHKY01 (sample SAMEA3879521, study PRJEB24766) | human gut metagenome | biome: human-associated habitat; feature: feces | place: USA | collected 1985/1987 | reverse complement strand
AACGGCAACTATTTTTATATCATTATCGACCGTGATGATAAGGGTAAGGAAACGGTGCATTTCTTGAATCAGGTAGATGAAGCCGATCTTTTGAAGCTGATGGATGAAAAGGAAGCGGAAAAATATACGAAGACTGAGAAAGAACCGACACCGGAACCTGAAAAAGAGCCGGTTCCAGGAGTTCAGAAGCCGGATGAGCCTGAAAAACCTAAGGTCAATATGGTTCCGGCAGTAATCACTCTTCTTGCATTGATGGCAGGTGGTGGATTCTTCGCTTTCAAGAAAATTCAGGAGAAGAAAAAGGAAAAAGAAGCTGCCAAGCCTGATCCTGATGCTGATTATGTAGACGATGATGAGGATTATGGCTACATCGAGGAAGATGAGGATTATGTAGACGATATTGAGGATGAGGACAATGAGCCAGTATAATCCAGAACAGGCGTAATGCCTGGGGCAATCTTCGGATTGCCTTTACATAGGAATTATTGACACAAAACCTTTTCCAAAGTGAGTATAGTTTCTGTGGATGTGGGGAGTCTATCTCCATCACACCTGTTGAAATCTCCATCATTTGATGATAAAATGATGGAGATAAATTTGAAATGAAGGAGATTCCTATGAGAGACTTTGATTATATTGCAAGTCCTGCGAAGTTGCTGACCCCCGAAATTGTTCAGATGGTTGGCAGCATCCACGAACATAAAGGCAAACAGGAATTGTTTCTTGAAGCCAATATAGATGAACTGAAAACACTCTTAGAAGTTGCTTTGATCCAGAGTACGGGTGCATCCAACAGAATCGAAGGTATATTTACAAGCGATAAGCGTTTGGAAGAATTGGTAAGCCAGAAAGCAGAACCCCGAAACCGATCTGAGCAGGAAATTGCCGGTTATCGTGAAGTGCTTTCTACAATTCACGAAGGATATGAATATATCAATCCAAGACCGAATATTATTTTGCAGTTACATCGAGATCTATATTCCTATTCACAGGGGGCTACCGGTGGAAGGTATAAGAACTCTGATAATGTAATTGCAGAAACAGATGCCGAGGGTCATCAGAAAGCACGTTTTATTCCGGTTCCCGCATTTCAGACTGCTGAAGCAATGGAAGAACTTTGCACTCGTTTCCTTGAAGCATGGGAAGCTAACCGTATTGATAAACTGGTTTTGATTCCAATGTTCATTCTGGACTTTCTGTGCATCCATCCTTTTAATGATGGAAACGGTAGAATGAGCCGTTTGCTTACTTTACTGCTTTTTTATAAGGCAGGATACATTGTTGGAAAATATGTTAGCATGGAAATGCTGATTGAAAAGACAAAAGAAACATATTATGAAGCCCTTCAAGCAAGTTCTACTGGTTGGCATGAGGGTGAAAACAGCTATGAGCCTTTCGTTAAATATTATCTGGGTATCATGCTGAAAGCATACAATGAATTTGAAAGCCGTGTAGAGCACTTGAAGCATCGTAGCATTTCTAAGCCTGATAGAATTAAAGCAGTGATTGATAATAAGGTTGGCAAGATTACAAAGAAGGAAATCATGGAGCTTTGCCCTGATATAAGCAAAGTTACTGTGGAAAGGACTTTAACGGATCTGGTTAAGAGTGGGTATATCGCAAAAGTTGGTGCAGGTCCATCTACCGGCTATGTCCGTATTTAATACAATATCTCCGTCATTTTTTTCGTAATGATGGAGATAATTTTATATTGATGGAGATTCAGGAACGGAAAATTGTATCAAGTTACAAAAATCCTTCCCAAACTGTTTACATAGCAGACAATCACTACGGTGTATGTCTGCTTAATTCATTTTTGAGGAGGATTGGTCTATGACAAGAGCAGAAATTAAGAAAATGGAGACAGAGAGAAAGTATGATTTCATCAGCAACGTGTACAATACTATTTTGAAATCTATTCCTCTTGAAACCAGAGGACACCGGAAGAAGTTTGAAGTCAGGATTGTTCATCAGAATTATAACCGATATGTGCGTTTTCACTCTTATGGACAGGATATGGCTTTTCAGATTTTTGGAGATGGTAATCTTGCCATCGAAATGAAGGAAGCATGTCATAGTAATCATGTAGAGCAGCTTTTCGAATATGATATAGATGTTGAAAAGCAAGATGCTTTTATCAAAGAACTTTCAGAGATGGCTCGCTGCCTAATTCGTGTATTTATCGACAGTGATTTTGAGAACTTTCACACTTATATGGATTATGTATCCGATGAGCAGAAAGCATTTGAAGCATATAAGCAGATGAAGGAGGAATTTCAAGGTCACGATGATGAATAACCTACGGGGCAATCTTCGGATTGCTTTTACATATTAGAAATAGATTTTTGAAAATCCTTATGGTATAATTTTAATAATCAGGAGAAGCAGGAAAATTAGAATTTGACGGGGAGGTCTCATGAGGACAGAATATAAACACAATCCGCCCATTCCATATAGTCTGCATGATATGCGGGTCAAAAAGATTATAATTCAAGATAAAACAATAGTCCTTGAATTCGAGGACGGATATGAAAAACTTACAGAACCTTTTGAACAGGTCGAGGGAAACATCACAATCGAAGGTGTGGATTTTGATTGTACCTGCGTTATGTTGCAGAGCAAATGGGGAAACTATGGAAAATTCAACGGTGAGAAATTAGAACTGGAACGCTTTATAAAGAGATACAAAAACTATAGCTTTGAAATTGTAGATGAATTATACGGGTATAATCAAGTATTGTATTCTGGTTATTTATCTATCTTAGAAACAGAAGATTTAGTTCAAATGGACATTTCAATTTACTTTACGGGCAAAATTATTTACGATACAAAAGAGTAACAAATTCCAGTTTGTGGAGGAGATATTTTGAGGACATACAAGGATAAAGAGGAATTAAAAGATGAGATAAATAAAAGCTTTGAAAAGTATATTTCTGAATTTGATAATATTCCTGAATCTTTAAAAGATAAGAGAATAATCGAAGTAGATAGAACGCCAGCAGAAAATCTTGCTTATCAAGTTGGATGGACGACATTAGTTTTGAAATGGGAAGATGATGAGAAACATGGAATTGAAGTGAAAACACCATCAGATATGTTTAAGTGGAATCAGTTAGGCGATTTATATCAATGGTTTACAGATACTTACTCACATTTGTCATTGGCAGAATTGAAAGATAGATTAAAAGAAAATATTACATCTATCCATACAATGATTGATTCAATGAGTGAGGAAGAACTATTTCAACCACATATGAGAAAGTGGGCTGATGATGCTACAAAAACAGCGGTATGGGAAGTTTACAAGTTCATTCATGTTAATACGGTTGCTCCTTTCGGAACTTTTAGAACTAAGATTAGAAAATGGAAAAAGATAGTGCTGTAAATTTTCGGTTTTACAAATTGAATATGGCTAATTACATAGCAGTCATGCATTACGGTGTGTGGCTGCTTATTTTTTGGAAAGGAGCAGATGCAAATGAAGTTGGTATTGGCTGAGAAACCTTCTGTCGCTCAGAGTATTGCCAAGGTTCTTGGAGCAAACAAACGGGAGGATGGTTATCTGGAAGGCGGTGGATATGTCGTAAGCTGGTGTGTTGGTCATCTGGTTGAGTTGGCAGAGCCGGAATCCTATGATGAAAAGTATGGTAAATGGTCATATAATGACCTGCCTATCTTCCCTACCGCTTGGAAGTACAATGTATCTTCCGGTACGAAGAAGCAGTTTGGTATTCTAAAAAAGCTGATGGCAAGAAATGATATTGATAGTCTTGTCTGTGCAACAGATGCCGGTCGTGAAGGAGAACTAATTTTCCGTCTGGTCTATCATAAAGCCGGTTGTAAAAAGCCTTTTGAGAGACTGTGGATTTCTTCTATGGAAGATGTGGCAATCAAAGAGGGATTTGAAAATCTCAGGTCTGGAACGGAATATGATGCTTTGTATGAAGCAGCCCTGTGTCGAGAGCGAGCCGACTGGATTGTTGGTATCAATGCTACTCGACTTTTTTCTACCCTTTATGGGCAGACGCTGAATGTTGGTCGTGTGATGACGCCTACACTTGCTATGGCAGTAATGCGTGAAGCTGCGATTTCTGCGTTTAAGACAGAGCCATTTTACACAGTGCAGATTGAACTGGATGGATTTACTGCATCCAGTGACCGATATAAGAAACTGCCTGAAGCGGAGGCAGTAAGTAAGAATTGTACTGTGGCAACAGTCACAAAGGCAGAATGTAAGGAAAAAAGCGAAAAACCGCCTGCTCTTTATGACTTGACCAGCTTGCAAAGAGATGCAAACCGTATTCTGGGATACACGGCTCAGCAGACGTTGGATTACACGCAGAATCTGTACGAAAAGAAACTGGTCACATATCCACGCACGGACAGCAGATTCCTGACAGATGATATGGCACACGGCATTCCTGACCTTGTGAGCATGATTTTCAACACATTCCCTGTTGAAGGTGTGGATCGTGTTCCGATTCATGAGGAGCAGGTTGTGAATAATAAAAAAGTCACGGACCACCACGCCATTATTCCCACAAGAGAATTGCAGAAATGCAATCTTGAGGAGCTTCCGAAAGGTGAACTTGCAATTTTGCAGCTGATTGCCAATCGTTTGTGTGTGGCTGTGGGAGATCCGTACCGATATGCTGAGAGCGTTATTGAACTGGATTGCGACGGCACGATGTTTTCTGCTAAGGGAAAAACTGTTTTGCAGGAAGGCTGGAAAACCCTTGTAAGGAAGAATAGTTCGACAAAATTGGACGAAAAAGAACAGGTCCTCCCCTCCGTTTCTGTTGGAGACAAGCTGAATGTAATTGGCACAGAAATCAAAGAAGGAAAAACTTCTCCTCCCAAACATTTCACAGAGGACACGTTGCTTTCTGCAATGGAAACTGCCGGTGCAGATGAAATGCCGGAAGAAGCCGAACGAAAAGGTCTGGGCACTCCTGCCACTCGTGCCGGTATTATTGAAAAGCTGGTTCAGAAAGGTTTCCTGGAGCGTAAAGGCGATAAAAAAACGAAGCATTTGATTCCGACTCATAAAGGCACCGCACTTGTAACCGTTATGCCGGAACAGGTTCAGTCCCCCTCTATGACAGCCGATTGGGAGGAAAAACTGTTGCTCATCGAGCAGGGAGAATACTCCGGCGAGGACTTTATGGAGGAAATTAAAAATATGATTGCCGGTCTGGTTCAGAATTATGAGGTTATCCGTGACTCGGAAGTTCTGATGGCAAAAGAGAAAAACTTGATTGGCACATGCCCTATTTGTGGAAGTGCTGTTGAGGACAAGGCAAAAGCTTTTTTCTGCTCCAATCGAAATTGTAAATTCGCTCTTTGGAAGAATAACCGGTATTTTGAAAGCATTGGTAAGAATATGAATGCTTCTACGGCACAGAAACTTCTGACTGCTGGGAAAGTAAAGCTGAAAGGCTGCAAGTCCAAAAAGACAGGGAAATCTTTCGATGTGATTGTGTATATGGAAGTATCGGATGATGGGAAAACGAATTTTAGTATGGAATTTGAAAATGGAGGTAAACGCAAATGATGAATGAGTATAATCCGGATGGTAAGGATATCCGATTTATTGACAGCCATTATAAGGATCTGTTCCGTATTCCTGATGGCAGCTGTATTCAAATTGACTATCCCAACGAGACTGTCGTAAAGCCTTGCAAATTTATTGATGAGTATCATACGCAGATTGGCAATAACGTATTCCACATCTGCCAGTTTGCAGAGATTATGGAGCGTAACGGTGCAAGATATATGGCAGAACCTGAGATCATGGGAGAAGAAGCTGCCTGGAAAGTCGGCAGAGATAGGATTCTTGCGGTTCAGACCTGTGAAGATGGCTATGACTATACGCTGTTTGATGAGCACTACAATGAAATTGATGGTGGTCAGGTAGATAATCCGGATATGAGTATGATTGAGGTCAGACAGGACATTCTGGAATCTTTTCATCTGGCACACAGAGAGCTTCGAGCTATGGTTTATGAAGATGTTATGGAACAGGCTTTTGAAGTTGGCAGAGAGGCAGTGGTAATCAATGACCCTATTGCTGAACTTGCTTTTAAGCTTGACCGTTTTGCAGAGAATTTTGACCCTTATGAGTATAAGGATCAGGTGGATGATGTGCAGGCAAATATTATGAAGATCAAAGCAGACCTTACTGCCGGCAATATAGATTCCTACCGTGAATACCTGGATGAAGCCATTGCTGAGTGTGGAGAAGAAACTGCTGTTGAGGTTGCAAAAATCCTGAGAAGTCAGTTGGATAAAATAGAATCCCCTAAAAGAGAGTCTGTAATTGGAAAATTGGCAGAAGCGACCGAGAAGGTATCCCCCGCCGTTCCCTCTCATAAATACAAAGAAGCAGAACGATAAGGAGGCTGGCTATGAAGATTGAAAAGTGGAATGAGGTAGAAGGAGCTTCTACTCCTGATAGTGAAATGGTGGTATTTCTGGAAAGCACAACGGATGCTTATGCGTTGCTTCAGCTTCGTGATGATATAGAGGATAATGCCCAGCTTATGTTTGCAAATTACAGTTACCTTCAGAAGAAAGAAATGGAGCCTGAGATTGACCGTTACGAGGTGGTCTATCATGGCTCCATTTTTGCATCTGAGGATGTAAATCAGCAGTTGGAAGATTTATATGTGAAATTCAACATTGATCACCCAGAAGATTTTCGTGGTCATAGTATGTCCGTCAGCGACATCGTAGCGTTGAAGATTGCTGGTGAGGTATCCTTTCATTATGTAGATTCCTTTGGGTTTCAGAATCTGGAACACTTCATGGGACCTGAAAACTATCTGAAACATGCAGAGATGGCTTTGGAGGATGATTATGGAATGATTGACGGCATTATCAATAATGGGAAAGGCAGTATTGAGGAACGTCCTTCTGTATTGGAACAGCTGAAAGAGATGCCCGTATCGGATACTCCTCACAAACCGTCCAAAAATCATTTAGAAAGGGATATGGAATGAGAGATTTCACGCAGGATGAACGCAATTTGATGATGCTTTACAGCCCTGGTACACTGCTGGGGCTGCATGAAGCACTTAAGCAGGTAAAGGAACAGCTTGGAGAAGATGAAGAAGAACTTTGCACTCTTGTGGATACGGTGCTGAGCAAATTGTCTGATATAGACGAAGCTGCTTTTGACAGGCTGAACCTTTATCCGGATTTTTAACGATTGGAGGTAAGAGATGAACGCTAAAGAACGATTTTATTCCGGGATGGCGAGGGAAACCATCAGTAAAATTACAGCCAGCAAAGATAATTGGACAGCATTTCTGACCACAATGGCTCGTAATTATGAGTTCACTTATCCCGAACAGGTCATGATTTATGCTCAGCGTCCAAATGCTACCTTCTGCAAGCCTTATGACGAATGGAATGATGAAAAATATCGCAGATATGTAAAGCGTGGCTCTACAGGTATTGCATTGTTTGTAACAAACGAGAATAAGCCGTATCTGCGCTATGTCTTTGATGTTGCTGATACCGGCATTCGCCGTTCTTCTCCGGAACTAAAGGCGTGGGAAGTGACTGCTGAAAATCGTGCCTTTTTGATGTCCGCTATGGAACGCTCTTTTGGAGTAAAGGCAGAGGGACTGCTTGAAGCACAGCTTGAAGATATTGCAATGACACTTGCAACAGAATATTGGGCAGACCATCAAAAGTCCTTTCTCGACATCGTTGCGAATAGCTTCCTTGAGGAGTATGATGAACTTAACATCGAAGTAGCTTTCAAGACAGCAGTGGCAAACAGCGTAGCATACGTAATGTATAGCCGGCTGGTAGAAAATCCTGATAACTACTTTGAGCATGAGGATTTCCAGAAAGTCTTTGATTTCAACAGCCGTCAGACAGTAAACGCCCTTGGTACTGCGGTCAATGCAATCAGCACCAGGATGTTTCAGGAAATCGAGAAAGCAATCGACGAATATGAACAAAGCAAAGATACCGAAAGGAGCGAATATGATGAGCGAGATGACTTACAGACAGGTTGGGGACTACAGAATTCCGGATATGGAGCTGGAGAACAAGAGCGACAGAACCCTGGGCAAGTATGGCAGGATGCGCAGAGCATTTCTGGAGCAGAACAATCCAATGCTTCTGAACGACCTGATTTTGACGGAGAAACTGTTCCCGCATCTGTGGGAGATCGAGGACGCAGCGAACGCCAGAATGGAACTATTGATGAAGCAGTATCTGGAACAGAATCCGGCACCGGACAAGGAAGCAGATCCGATGGCATGGACGGCACACATGAACGCACTGATGGCAACAGCGGAAGAGAGCATCTTGACGGAATTGGTATACAGTTAGTCGAAGATACAAGAGAAGATGGATTGAGTAAAGCAGAGGAAGAAATTGCCTCTGCTTTATCTTTGCCCGAATATCCCTCCGCAAATGAACAAAGGCGGCAGATAGAGGAAAGAGCAGCTGCCCTTTATGCCGGAGAAATCCCGATTCCAGAGAGCGTTGTCGATGAGATTTTACGGACAGGAGGAAACCGGGCAGGTAGTCAGCTTCGTATCATCTACAATTTTATGAGTGAACAGACCCCGGAGGAATATACGGAGTTTGTGAAGCGTGAATACCGAAAAGGTGGAAAAGGGTTTCAGATTGATGGAAATGAATATTCGGTTTGGTTTGATGAAACTGGGATGCAGATCGCAGTAGGGCATACGGTTACAGACCATATCTTAGATAAGGCATTTTTATCATGGGAAGATGTCAGCGGACGTATCCATCAGCTTTTAGATCAGGGGGAATATGCACCGCAGTCTGTACTGGATGCGGCAAGAAGTAATGCAGTAAAAGAACACGCCCAGGCTCTTGCTTATATGAAAAGGGATATGGCAGAAGGAGTAGCGGAGATTGTTTTTGATGAAGAGGACTTACCACATCTTCGCAGTATTTATCCGGAGATCACGGATTATCTGGAAGAAAAAATAGAAGATCCCCAGTGGCTTTCGGAACTGAATGAAAGACTGGATGCACTGGCAGAAGCCTATGAAATGGACAGTTCCTTTATGCGTTTCCATCATTATAATCCTATAAATATCTCAAAGCAGTTTCAGAAGTTTGCGGATGAGGTCATCCCTTATCAGGCAAGAGACGGGTTTGCATGGAAAGAACATCAGATGTTTATTACGCAGGACGAGATAGATGCTTTTCTCTCAAGGGGTGGCCCTTATTCCGAAGGCAGGCTCAGAACCTATTCCTTTTATCTGTTACATGAGGATGAAAAAAACAGAACGGATTTTATCAAAGAACAGTATGGAATCGGCGGAGGCAGTCATGCACTGTCAGGAGCAGATGACTCTCATTCAAACTACGACGGAAAAGGATTGTTTCTTGCCAGAGGTAGTTATAGTGATCCACATACCTCAGTTTTATTATCCTGGAAGAAAGTCGCAAATAGAGTAGCTTATCTGATTAAGAATGACCAGTTCCTGCAGGCAGAAGATTATGTTCATATGCCAGAATATGAACGGGAGCAGATGGCAAATAAGGTACTTCGTTTTTATAATCGTCTGCCAGAAGAAGTTGACAGACCATTTACGGATGATTTCTTCTGGGAAAAACCAAGAAAAGAAATGGTGGCAGTATTAGAAAATCCAGAGCAGACAGAGGAACTGTTGCAGAAGATGGATGCAGCATTGGCAGCTCTGCCATTGGATTTTGAAGCGTATGGGACAGACTATCAGCAGAAAACAGAACTTCTTTCGGAACTTCATCAGTATGTAGAGGGAACCTATACGATTTTTCCAACACCGGAAGTAGAACCGTCCTTTGCGGAACCGTCCGGTCATCAGATGACCATGTTTGATTTCTTGGATACTAAGGCAGTGACAGAACCGACCGTAGTAGATATGTCAGATGTGGAGGAAGTAGAAGAGGAAGAAGTTAGCACCGAAGAAGCAGTTCCAGAAAGTCAGGAACAGGAAATAACAGAAACTTCTGAGGGACAGGAACCAAATGAACCAGAAGAGACAATAGCTAAAACAGCAGAAGAACTGGCAGAATCCTGGGATGAGGGTGTTTTTGAGTATCAGGGGTATCACTTTGAAGCAGTAGGGGTATTGCCGGAAGGACTAGAGGGAAAAGATCTGGTTGCACAGACCCGTTCCAATACAGAACTTCATCTATCGACCTATCATACAGAAGATTTCCCAAAGTATTCTTATGATGAGTTTTATGCAGTCAGCAATGCACCAACTGCCGACGTGTTCCGGTGTCTGGAAACCGGACGCAATTATATTCCAGGAGAAAATGAACTGTTTGGATATGAAGGAGAGTTTCGTCCATATTTAAAACCGGAAGCAGAAAAGATTGTAACAGAACCGCACAACTTTCGGATTCAGGATAATGATCTTGGGGCAGGCGGTCCGAAAGCAAAGTATAAAGCAAATATGGAAGCCATCCATTTGTTACAGACTTTGGAGAAAGAAGAACGTCTGGCAACACCCGAAGAACAGGAAATCTTATCCCGTTATGTTGGATGGGGCGGCATCCCGCAGGCATTTGAGGAGAATAATAGCAGTTGGGCAAATGAGTATCTGGAATTAAAGAATACCTTATCACCGGAAGAATACAGTGCAGCAAGGGCATCGACCTTAAATGCTTTTTATACGTCTCCGACCGTGATCCGAAGCATGTATGAAGCACTGGAAAATATGGGGCTGAAGCAGGGAAATATTCTGGAGCCATCGTGTGGTGTCGGTAACTTTATGGGGCTTATCCCGGAAAGTATGAGCAAAACCAATATGTACGGTGTGGAGCTTGACCCGGTTTCGGGCAGGATTGCAAGACAGCTTTATCAGAAAAATAAGATTGCCGTACAGGGATTTGAGGAAACCAGTTACCCGGACAGCTTTTTTGACTGTGTGATAGGAAATGTTCCGTTTGGAGCATATCAGGTCAGTGACCGCAGATATGACCGCCATCATTTTATGATCCATGATTATTTTATTGCAAAATCTCTTGATCTGGTACGTCCTGGTGGTGTGGTTGCAGTGGTGACTTCCAGTGGAACGATGGATAAGCAGAACCCAGCGGTGAGACAGTATATCGCAAACCGGGCAGAGTTGCTTGGAGCCATTCGATTACCCAATAATGCATTCCAGAGAAATGCAAATACCAGTGTTGTTTCCGATATTTTGTTTTTTCAGAAAAGAGACAGGACATCCATTGAGGAACCGGAATGGTTAAATTTAAAGGAAACAGCAGAAGGATATTCGGTCAATGCTTATTTTGCAGAACATCCAGAAATGGTGCTTGGTGATTTTACCACAGAAAGCACCCAGTATGGAAAGCAGGAAGTGACGGTAAAACCAAAAGAAGGCATTACCTTAGAAGAACAGTTAAAAGAAGCAGTCCAGAATATCCATGGCACGATCACAGAATTGGAACTTTCTGACACAGAACTGGAGGAGGATGTTGTCTCTATCCCGGCAGACCCGGATGTAAAGAATTTCAGTTTTACTGTGGTAGATGATGAAGTCTATTATCGGGAAAATTCTGTGATGAACAAGGTGGAGCTTCCGGCCATGACAACGGAGCGTGTCAAAGGCATGGTAAAGATTCGTGATACGACGAATGAACTGATCCAGTGTCAGATGGAAGAGGGAAGCGATGAACAGATCGCAAAGCTGCAGGAGAAACTTAATGAGGAATATGATACCTTTACAGCAAAATATGGTTTACTCAGCAGCAATGCCAATAAACGGGCATTTAGTCAGGACAGCAGCTATTGTCTCTTGACATCTCTGGAATTTCTGGATGACAAGGGAAATCTGAAACGAAAGGCAGATATTTTTACCAAGCGTACGATCCGCCGGGCAGAAACGGTGACTTCTGTGGATACTGCCAGTGAAGCCCTTGCTGTTTCCATTGGTGAGAGGGCAGGCGTTGACCTTTCCTATATGGCACAGCTTTCCGGAAAAACAGAAAAGGAGCTTACCGAAGAACTGGCAGGAGTAATTTTTAAAAATCCAATCAGTGAAAAGTGGGAGCCATCGGATGAATACCTTTCTGGAAATGTAAGGGAGAAGTTGCAGATTGCAAAACAGTTTGCCGAACATCGACCAGAATATCAGGTGAATGTACAGTGTTTGGAACAGGTACAACCAAAAGATCTGGATGCGTCAGAAATTGAGGCAAGGCTTGGTGCAACCTGGATTTCAGAGGATTACATTACACAGTTCATGGCAGAGACATTCCATACGCCAAGATATTATGTAGGGGACAAAATTAAAGTTCAGTATGCAGAAGTGACCGGACAGTGGAATGTTATGGGAAAAAGCGTAGACAGTTACGGAAATGCTCTTGTCACTTCCACTTATGGAACACAGAGAGCCAATGCATACCGCCTTTTGGAAGATGCTTTAAACCTTAGAGATACCAAGATTTATGACACGATACAGGATGCCGATGGGGAACACCGGGAACTGAACCGAAAAGAAACGATGCTGGCACAGCAGAAGCAGGAACTCATCAAAGAGGAATTTAAGGAATGGATATTTAAAGACCTGCACCGACGGGAGGATTTATGTAAGATTTATAATGAACGCTTTAACAGCATCCGGCCACGAGAATATGATGGAAGTCATATTCAGTTTGTCGGCATGAACCCGGAGATTACCCTGATGCCGCACCAGAAAAATGCGGTGGCCCATGTATTGTATGGGAATAACACCCTTTTGGCACATTGCGTAGGAGCAGGAAAAACTTTTCAGATGATCGCAGCTGGTATGGAATCAAAACGGTTGGGATTATCACAGAAAAATCTCTATGTCGTTCCAAACCATCTCACGGAGCAGTGGGGCAGTGATTTTTTACGTCTTTATCCGGGAGCAAATATTTTGGTAGCAACGAAGAAAGACTTTGAACCAGCAAACCGAAAACGGTTCTGCTCCCGTATTGCGACAGGGGATTATGATGCCGTGATCATTGGACATACACAGTTTGAGAAAATCCCTCTTTCAAAGGAACGTCAGATTGCCATGCTGGAACAGCAGATTGCAGACATTACGTTTTCCATTGAAGAAGCAGCACATCAGGCAGGACAGAATTATACCATCAAGCAGTTGGAAAAAACAAAGAAAAGCCTGCAGGCGAGGATGAAGAAACTCAATGACCAGACCAGAAAGGATGATGTAGTAACTTTTGAGCAGCTAGGTGTAGACAGGCTGTTTGTGGATGAAAGCCATTCATTCAAAAATCTTTTCCTATACACAAAGATGAGAAATGTGGCAGGTATTTCACAGACAGATGCACAGAAAAGTTCCGATATGTTTATGAAATGTCAGTATATGGACGAATTGACAGGCGGCAGGGGAATTACCTTTGCTACGGGTACTCCCGTATCGAACAGTATGACGGAGCTTTACACTATCATGCGTTATCTTCAGTATGACACACTTATGCGTATGGGCATGGGACATTTTGATTCCTGGGCGGCAACGTTCGGGGAGACAGTAACCGCAATCGAATTATCACCGGAAGGAACGGGCTATCGTGCAAAAACACGGTTTGCCCGTTTTTTTAATCTTCCAGAGCTGATTTCTATTTTTAAAGAAGCTGCGGATATTCAGACATCGGATATGCTGAATCTTCCTGTACCGGAAGCCGAGTTTATCAATGAAGTCTTAAAACCAAGTGAAGAACAGCAGGAAATGGTCAGTGCTTTTTCCGAACGTGCGGAAAATGTAAGAGCCGGTCTTGTGAATCCAACGGTGGACAACATGCTCAAGATTGTGCGCTGCTAAGCGCAAAAGTATATCTCCCCCGCAGGGGGACATTATTAAA
>OHKY01000511.1_pt1 | contig 14724 bp, 12 predicted proteins | sample 1568941 | NCBI WGS metagenome assembly OHKY01 (sample SAMEA3879521, study PRJEB24766) | human gut metagenome | biome: human-associated habitat; feature: feces | place: USA | collected 1985/1987 | reverse complement strand
CGGAACGCCCGGACAGCAAGAGACGAATAGCCGCCGTAAGCGACAAAGACAAGGCATTGCCTTGACGTGTCGCTTACGGCGGCTATTTTGCTGGACGGGTCGGCGTAAGATATATGGTGATTCAATATTAAGACGACGATGATTCACTCCGCAAAACTTGCTCGTTTCGTTCGGATTCGCTATATTTGGATTGATGTAATATATCCGAGATCATTAACAATCTTTATACATTTCTACAATGCCTTTACGTGCTTATATAGAAGACAAAGAAATTGTTTCCATCGATCTTAATGACGAAGAATGGAGTGCTTTGAAAGCCCGTCTTAAAGCCAAAGAAATCGTTTTAACATTGCCGTGCTGCGGGCAAGAGGGCTTTTTGAGAACAAGCAACAGAGGGTTGAAACATTTCGTTCATCTGAAATCTGCAAATCCATGCGATTGGAAACCCGAGTCTGCAGAGCATCTCAAAGCGAAAGTCGCTATCATGGAGGCATGTCGGGAGCAAGGATGGGATGCCATCCCCGAATTTTCCGAAGCAGATTGGAGGGCGGATGTTTTGGCTGTACAGGGAGGCAAGAGGATCGCTTTCGAGGTTCAATGGAGCCGGCAGACTTATGAAGAAACCCGCCTCCGGCAGGAACGGTATAAGGCATCGAACGTAAGAGGTTGCTGGTTTTTCCGCATAGCCCCCAAAGAAATGTCGGATTATGACAAAACTTTAGTTGCAGACAAAGAGACTCCTGCGTTCAAAATATTCAAGGACGAAAATTCAAACATACTTGCCCAAGTAGGGAAAGTTCAAATGCCGTTAAAAGCATTGATAAGTAATTTACTGGCGCGTAAGTTGAAATTTTGCGAGCATATCAGAATGGCTCCTAAGCAAAAGATTACCATCATCTTCTTTGAAATGAAATGCTGGAATGCGGGACGCTGCAATACTGCTATACGGTAGAGCCAAGTCTGAAGAGCGTCTGCAACTGCGATTTCGATGTGGAGCGGTCTTCGTGGGACGATCATGATATAGACAAGCATCCTGGGGTCTATGCCGCGGTACAAGATTTCTTACAGACGGAAGAGGGGCGACAACTCAAGGTCGGCCCGGTAAAAAAACGGTATAGCCGGACGGTTGCCGATAGCTACCTATCGCACGGCTGTTATTATTGCGACGCTATTTTCGGCGATTTCCATCTCATAGAAGAAAAATTGTATGCTTTCACTGGAGTCTATACTATTATTGACAATGCCTTGATGCCAAAATCTAACCTATATGGTGGATTCTCCGTGTGTTCCATCACGTCCTCCTTTTTTATTGGGGTTATACTTCGGTTTATGTTCGTTGCGGACGGAAATGTTCCGCCCGCAACGGTTTACAACTTCCTCAAGGTAGGCAATGCTCCGTTAAGTTCGTAACGCCACTTTGAGCCTGCGGTCTGCAAGGCGGTGTTCATGGCATCAACGGCTTTCTGCCAGGTAACGTCAGTGCCGTCCACCTTCGTGGCTTCGGTGACTTTGTTATTGTAGCCGATACCTTGTTCATGATTGTTCTTCCAATAGCAGGCGGTCATCACGTTGGCGTAGTTATTTCCCAAAAAACCGCCGATATGTACATAGCCAGTGCTACTACCCGTACTGGTTACGTTGCCCGTGGCATAGCAGGCAAGGAGGCTGCTTCCTGCGTTCATTCCCACCAGACCGCCGCCAGCGATATTCTTTGCGGGAGCCATTTCTATGATCACGTTGCCCGTTGCATAGCAAGCGGTCAGGGTGGCACTCGAATTCGTCTGACCTGCCACGCCGCCGACATCGACCGTTCCCTTCACTGTGGCCGAGGAGCTGCATCCGGTGATGGAACCGGCCTTTTGAGCACCCACCACACCGCCGACATACACCGTGCCGCTGACGCTGCCCGACACCGAGCAGTTTTCAATGGTGCCCCAGCCAGATCCTACCACGCCGCCAATACTGCCGCCATATATTTGATTGCTTGTTATCTGTACGCCCTCCATCACCACGTTCTTCACCGTACCAGCTCTATTGAGCCAGCCGAACAGACCCGCAAATTCGTCATTTGTCGTAAAGGTCAGCCCCGTAATGGTATGGCCGCCACCGTCGAAGGTGCCTTTGTATGAGTTGTCGTAGTCTGTGCCTATCGGTGTCCAGTCTTTGCCTGTGAGGTCAATGTCGGCGGTGAGGGTAATGTTAATGTCGGTCTTACCTCCGTTCACTAATTCGGCTATATTCATCAGGCCGTCGGCGTTATAGACCGTGTAGCTGCCGTTGCTCTCTATGGTATAGCCCAGGTCTTTTGCCGCAGCGAGGGAGACGGTGTAGGTATATTCACCGCCCGCCTGCCAGTCGGTAGCATTCTTCATCTTATAAACGAAGGTCTTGCCGTTAGTGAAGGTGCAGGTAATGAAGGCTGTGCCAGCTGCCACATTTTGCGGGGCAACGATGGCGGTGTAGGTGTTGCTGCCCTTGCTGTACGGGACGATTATATCCGGGTTGTCGCCTTCGGTGGAGAGGCCCGTCAGCTGCACGGATGCCAGCCCCTCGGTGTAGTCCGTCAGAACGATGGTCACCCGCGCCGTGCGGTGGGTGAAGCGGAGCGTGGGGCTACCGTAGGTCACCGTCTGTCCGTCGGCTACGATGAGGTCGCTGCCCTCAAAGTCTTTCTGGGTACTTTGGTTGGCTTTTACCTTTACCGCAGGTGGGGTTGTCTCGCCAGCGGTGTAGGGCCACCACGCTGTGACGGTGATGTCTTTGTGGTTGGTCCAGTAGTACGGGTCGGTGGAGGTCAGCGTGGCACTTGTGTTGTCGACGGTGGAGGGCGTCACGTCGTATGCCTTCACCGTACCGTCCATCAGGACTGCCACGCTCTGCACACCCTCCCAATTGCCGTCCACCGGGGCACGGGTGCCGGCGGTGGCTGTCGCGGCGGGGTTCAGCCCCGTGGCGGTGAAGACGATGGGTGTGCCTTCCGCCCCTTCCGGTAGGAAGCCCGCTTCGTCCTGCGTGCAGGCGGCAAGGCCGAACAGCAGGGCGAGGGCTGAGGATATATGAATGGTTGTTCGTTTCATGATGCGTGTTGTTTAGGGTTCGTTATTGTCTCTTTTGCAGTACGGGCAGGCCGTCGGTGCCGAGTGCCCACTGGTAGTCGCCAGCAGTGAGGGCGGTGTTCATGCCGTCGACGGCTGTCTGCCATTTCACGGTCGCGCCGTCCACCTTCGTGGCAACTACCGTTCCTCCTTCATTACGGAGTACTCCTAGCTCGGCATTGCCTCCCCAATAACAGGAAATTATATTCTTGTAGTTGAAACGCACTATAGCTCCACAGCCAGCCTCATCTTTCAATGTGCCGTTGAACCAGCAAGCGATGATATCGCCATAATTTGCATTGGCTATACCACCACTATGTACAGTAAGTTTTCCCGTCACAGAGCAGGCAATGATTTGGCCATGATTTCGGTCCACCATTCCAGCAGCTCCTCCACTACTGCCATCCAGATTCACATCTATGAGTTGTAGGTTCTTTATCACTCCACTTTGATTTAAAAAAAGAAAAAGTCCAAACCTCGCTGCTGAAAAGTTTAATCCCGTAATGCGGTGTCCCTGCCCATTAAAGACGCCGGAGTAGCCTGGCCATGTGTCTAAACGTGTCCATTCCCTACCCGTCAGGTCGATGTCGGCGGTGAGGGTGCAATTTATCGATTCATCTTTTTGTATGGCTTTGTTCCATGCCAGTAGGCCGTTGGCGTTATAGACCGTGTAGGTCTTGGTGTTGCTGTCGTAGATGTAGCCCAAATCCTCTGCCTCGCCGCTCTCGCCGCCGCCGTCAACCCAGCTGCCGATGGTGCAACCCTCTAACGTCAAGCCGGTGGCGTTCACCTTGACGGTATAGGTATAGTTGTTGCCCGCCTGCAGTGCGCCTTCGGGCACGGTGAGTGTGGCATGATATTCCTGACTTTTGTAATTCACAACCAACGGCAGGGATGCAACTGTCTGCGGGAAGAGGATTATCGATGACGTGAGATTGCCGTCTGCCAGATTCATGGCCAGTTCTCCGGTCTGTGCCCCGTTGTCTGCTGTGGCAATACCGTCGGCCGTGTTGAACGTACCGGTGAGTAACAATCCGTCCAGCGTGTAACGTTCAGGCTTGACCACGCTGAAATCCACGCCGTCGCCCGCCTCGAAGGTAAGGGTTATCCGACTCATGCGGTGGTGGAAGGAGTTGTCTTCACCGCCTTTGGCGGTTTTGTCGGTGAAGCTTACTACCGGGTTGTTTTTGTCTCCCGTGGCTCCTGAAGCAAAGAGGAAGTCGATGGCAGGCTGGTTCTGCTGCGCCGTGGCATCGGTCGTGGCTGCGAGGATGCCTCCCGTCGTGTTGTACGGATAGTAGGCGCGGAAAGTATGGGTCTTTGTATCTTCGATATAGATGACCTTTTCTTCTGCCTCAAATTTCCCGTTCTTCAGGATGAAAGGCACGTTGCCGTACTGGGTATCATTGCCGATGTCGGTGATGCCGATACGGTCGCCGCCAGTCCAGGTGGTTCCGCTGGCGCGGGTGGCGGGGGCGATGTCGGCGGTAAACTGGGCGGCCACGGGGTCACCGTTCAGGTTCTCGTTGTCGTTGTTGCAGGCTGCCAGTACGAGGGCGAGCGTCGCAAGTGCAAAAAATCTCGTCTTCATTATATTCTGTTATTATATTAGTTAAATTCCATTTCAATAATTGCTGCACCTCAGCAAAATCAAAGCAAGCTTTGCTTCTGCGTTCGGTTTGCTAATTATTTACAAATCGGCATTTACATCATCACCTTTCACTTCTTCCCAGCCGTTGATTTCGGCTCCGTCCACTTCCATGCCTTCGGGAGTCTCAACCAGCGTTCCGCCGAGGGTCAGCGATTCGCCCTTTCCGGTGTTGAACTCCTTGAGAGCTTCTGTGAGGTCGCTTTTCAGCGTGGTGGGGGTCGGGTTGCCGTCAGCATAGCGGATTTCACCCCTCAGCAGTTGTTCCGTTCCGGTCACACCCAGCAGCCGCACCGTGGCTTTCCACTTGCCGGCATCGTCACCTTCGGTTATCTTGGCGAAGGGCAGCACGACGTTCGAAGCGGCTCCGTAGGTATCGGTAGCAAAGTCGAGTGTTCCGGCTGCACCCGTCAGATGGGCAACAATCTCCGTGATGCGTCCGGCGGCGTCACCCGTCGGTTCGACGACAAGCGTCAGTTCGCGTACCTGCTGCTTCATTGCGGCGGTCAGCGGATAGTCCTTGTCTTTCTCGATGCTCACCTGTTCCGTATAGGAGAAGAACCACTCCGGAGCATTGTTCACAAAGGCATCCGTGCCTGCCCGGTTTCCCGTGGCTGCGGCAACGGTAGCGGTGGTACCGTTCACCGTGATTCCCTCGGCAGGATTCCACACCGCAAGGGTGTAGCTGCCCGGAGCAAACAGATGGTCGGGGGCATGGGTGGCGGAAGTCTCCGTACCCGTATAGCCACCCATGGTGACCGTCCATGTGGCAGGTATGTCGATACCCTCACCGCGGGCCGACCAGTCGGCTGTCACCGCAATCTTCCCGTAGTCGGGGTGCGGCGTGTCATAAAGCGTGTCCTTCACGCAGGAAGAGAGCAGCACGGCGGCTGCCATTCCCATCATATTTATATATTGTCTTGCTTTCATATTCTATTCCTCCGTGTTAGAATAACTTCCATACCAATGTCACACCGGCATTGATGGGACCACACCAATCTTTTGTCTCGTTGCCGCGGCGTACACGTACACCGTCGATGACTTCATATTTTTCGAAATCGGCATTCAGGTAGCCCAAACCGAGGTTGAAATCAAGAGCCAGTGCCTTGTTCAGCCGCAGCTGATAGCCGGCGGTGATGCCGCCACCCATCAGGTCGCCCTGCTTGCCTGTTTCGGAGAGCTTGTAGTTGAACTGTCCGGCCTTGAACATCGCGCCCAGATACCAGGCTTTCTTCTCACCCATATAGTAACGCACTTCCGGAGCCACTTCCCAGAGTGCATAGCGGTGGTCCTTGTCGCTCCACGTCCATGAAGTCCACGAGCCGTTTACGGCAATGCCCCATGACGGGCAGATGCGCCATTCCACGCCAAGATCTGGTGTCAGGGTAGCCCAGCGCAGCAGGTTGGCACGCAGGGAAAAATGATAATCATTTGTGATTTTAGTTTCCGACGGCGTGTCGACAAGTTTATTTTGTTGAGCGGCTTTCTCGGCTTCTGCCTTTTCAGCGGCAAGTCGGGCTTCTTCCGCCTTGCGCTGCTCTTCGGCACGCCGTTCCTGTTCGGCACGCGTCTCGGTTTCTAAGCGTTCGGCTTCTGCCCTGCGTCGCGCTTCCGCTTCCGCATCCATCGCGGCTGTTTCCTTTGCGGGTACCGTTAGGCGCACGATCACAAAATCACCCCCTGTCGCATGATTGTGGGTAATGAAGTTTTCTTCCTTGATTTTCGCGCGTGTAATCAGTTCTGATTTTACTCGATTGGCACGGATCTTCGCCGTTGCAAGGTTCTCGGCTTCACTGCCCAGTGAATTACAGTAGCCGTCAACCAATAGCGGCAGCTTGCCGTCAAGAATTGTGGTTTTGTTGTTTTCGATACATTCCAACAGACGGGCAAGTTCCGTGTCATTGCCATTCCAAGGCACGTAGAACATGTCCTTCTGCGGAACGAACCGGAAGGTGTAGGTCGTGTCTGCTTTCTGCTGCGCAATGACAGGAAAAGTTACCGTCATCAGCCACAGAAACAGGGTAAGAAAAGTGATTTTTCTGCTCATATAAACTTGAATTTATTATCTTTGTCTTCTCCAAAGGTAATAAATGCCATTCAGCGCCCAAAATATTACAAAAACTTTTTCTGTTAAAATACAGCGTTTTATAAAAATTGTCGTTTGAGCACTTTTCAAATTGTCGTTTGAGCACTTTTTTGTCGAATTAGCACTTTTTTGTCGCTTGAGCACTTTTTGAAAATGGGCTTCTGAGACCTTTTTCATCGGCTTTTTACCACACAAATTATTCCAGATTTGCTTTTTTCCACTTGCCAGGCGTACATCCTTCCTTCTCGGTAAATGATTTGATGAAGTTACTGCGGGAAAGAAAACCGGAAGACTCAGCCAGCTTCTGTATATTGATTTCCGGATGCTCCTTCAGTATGTTTTTCGCATACTCCAACCGGAGACCGGTTATCCATTCGCGGAATGTCATTTTATACGTAGTCTTGATATAAGCGGAAAGATAGGTACGGTTCGTATGAAGTATTTCGGACAGTTCTTTTATGGTAAGTCCCTGCTGGACATAGCCGTCTGTCTTTATCCAGTTGGCCACCTTCTCTATAATTTCTGTATAGGACACTGGAACTTCCTCTTCTGAAACCATTTCGGGTTCAGTTCCCGAATTTGTCAGAAGTTCTTCTTCAGATTGTATATCCTGCTCAAACGCATTTTCCACCTGTTCATAGAACAGCAGGTAGTTCTGATAGCTGTAGAAAAGATAGCTGTAGAACGGTATTGACGACAAAATCCAAATAAAAACATATTTGTTAGGCAGGAATGTCAGCAATCCGCATCCGACACCGAAGATAACAGTCCAATAGGTAAAGGTGGACAGCCATTCTATATATGCCCCTATATCATCTGCATGCGTGTCATCGAAAATCCTGACGGCTCTGCGGTATGCGACAATGACCCTGCGGGCCAGCACAAGCCCGTAAATCACCAGCCATGCTGCCAAAGCCAGCAATGCAACATTCTGCACGGCGCCACCCGGCAGCAGCAATAATAACTAAAACTATTCGGCGTAGAGCGTATTTCCAACTTTCAGATACTTGCAGATACTTTTGAAAGAGACGAAACCATCGACATCGCCAATCTGTTCAAAGACTGTTTCGGCATTTGGAATCAGGAGGACATTCCGGTAGAGGATATAGTCCTTTCATACAGTGCTCTCGACGGTCGTTTCCTGAAATCGGTTCCGCTGCATCATTCGCAAACCATCCTTACCGATACGGAAAATGAATTCAGAATAAGCGTCCGGCTTCGAATTACAAACGATTTCGTGATAGAGTTACTCTCCAGAAGCACTTCGTTAACCGTTATAAAACCCGCTTCATTACGCCGCAGAGTCGCGGAAATATATGAAAAAGCATTGCATCGCAATATGGACAAATAATATGCAACAGCCCGAAAAGGGGACACTTAGTTAGTATTATGTTTCGATATTTTTGTTATCTTTATCTTGTACTGCCTGTTGCAGGCAATGCAGACATACATAACACGGGAAAGTGTTTGGCTTTATTCTCAGGTAACGAATCTGACAATTCAAAACAAGTAGAGAATAAGCTGATATCCTTACGTCTCAAACAGGCGTGGGCTGTTGCTTATTTATACTTGTGGGCTTTGTCAGAGCCTGTTACCTTAATTCCACACTTGAACCAATAGCGTGGAAGGAGTTGCTCTTTACAGTTATCGCCGGTTGTCAGCTGCAAACAAGGAGGATGGACGGGGAGTCAGGGCGGGCAACGAGATTGCCAAGCATTTTGCCGGTAACAACGTGGACGTCATCATCTATGCCGTGGAGAAGTCGCTTGACAGCTACAAGTTCAACCTGCTGCACTGCAAGCAGACGTTCATCTCGCAGTTGAAGTCCGGCGCGTTGGGAGCGCGTACCATCGACGAGGGGGCTATGGACGAGAAGTCGGGCATGAACTTCTCGGAGTACATGGCGTTGCTCTCCGGCAACACCGACCTGCTCGACAAGGCGAAATTGGAGAAGAAAATCGCATCGCTCGAAGGGGAACGCAAGTCGTGGGGCAAGGGCAAGCGCGATTCGGAGTTCAAATTGGAAGCCAAGACGGGGGAACTTCGCAACAACACGGCGGTCATCAATGCCATGACGGAGGACTGGAACCGTTTCCTTTCCGTCGTCAAGACCGACAAGGAGGGCAACCGCCTGAATGCGGTCAAGGAGGACGGCGTTTCTTCTTCGGATGAGAAGGTTATCGGAAAGCGTTTGCAGGAGATAGCGAAAAACGCCACTACGGGCGGGCTTTACACACAGGTCGGAGAACTGTACGGTTTTCCGATAAAGGTGGTGAGCGAGAGGATACTCAAAGAGGGATTGGAGTTTACCGACAACCGCTTCGTGGTCGAGGGGAACTACAAGTACACCTACAACAACGGGCATCTGGCGATGGCTGACCCGGTGGCCGCCGCACGCAACTTCCTGAACGCACTGGAGAAGATACCCTCCACCATTGACCAGTACAAGGCGAAAAACGAGGCATTGGAGAGGGATATTCCGCAGTTGCAGAAAATAGCGGGCAAGGTATGGAAAAAAGAAGATGAACTGAAACAGTTGAAGTCCGAACTTGCCGCGCTCGACCGCAAGATACAGTTGGAGCTTGCGCCGCCCGTGCCCGAAGTCGCCGAAAAGGAGAATGACGGGCAGGAGGTCAAGCCGGATACGGAAGGTGTACGGAACGTACCGTCACAACCAACCGAAGATGCTCCGCAGATACGCAGCCCGGCGAATGACCGAAGTCCGTCTGGGAATTTCATTGCCGATCATATCGTTATCGGACGGGCGGGATTCGTATGCAAACCGAAAGGAATAAAAATGTGAACAAGTGTGCGGATATGTGTGGCAGGATTAGGGATATATCATCCCTTTTCCTGCCTTTTTTCATCAATATGCCATAGTGGCAAGGGAAATAGGGTGTTGAAAGTAAATCGTCACGGCAAATCCGCCATATTTTCAGTATTTTTGCTAATTTTGCAATAAAATAGTTAGGCATAAAAAATGGAACCATCTATATACAGTTATTCACTTTGCATTGCGCTACCGTTGATGTCGTTCTTCGGCTTTTATTTTTTGCTGGCTTCAACCCCGGGAAAAGCCATTTTCAATAATTATCTGCGTTCCCGGCGAATTATGGGGGTAGCCATACTGTTACTTGCAGCCAACTATTCGGTACATTTCTTTTTTGGAATCAGGTTCAAGAATACCGATGCCGCCATCCTGATGAACCTGTCCACCTATTTTTTGTGCTACTGGCTGTTCAGTTCGGCCCTCACCACTCTGCTTGACCGCTTTTATATCACCAAACGTAGGTTACGGACACATATCTGTCTATGGATACTGTTTTCCATCCTTTCCGGCATCGTTCTGCTGTTGTTACCCAAAGGTGGTTTACAGACAACGGCGATGTTTGCCTTGGCCGCATGGTTGGTTATCTATGGGCTGTTCCTGACCCGTAGGCTTCTCCGGGCCTATCACAGGGTCATCCGCATTTTCGATGACACCCGTGCGGACGATATCGGTGCCTATATCAAATGGCTCTCCATTTTCACCTACTGGGCTATCATATTCGGTGTGGGATGCGGACTGCTTACTTTCCTGCCTGATGAATACATCTATATCTGGATTCTGTCATCGGTACCGTTCTACATTTATCTCTTCCTTTGCTATCTGAACTATCTGCTGTTTTACGAACAGGTGGAAAACGCGATGGAGGATGGCATGACTTCTGAAGAGGAAGACCTGTGTGACACCACAAACCGGGAACAGGCACAGAGGCAGGATACTCCTTTTTTCCATGCCGAAATGGCGAAAAAAATCAAAGGTTGGATCGATGCGGACGGTTATATCCGGCCCGGCCTTACCATAAAGGAGCTTTCAGATGTGCTTCATACCAACCGTACCTACCTGTCCGGGTACATCAAAACTACGTATGACATGTCGTTCCGCGATTGGATTACCGGACTTCGTATAGAATATGCGAAACGTCTGCTTGCGCGATATCCGAGGTTGACGATAGCCGACATCTCCGAGAAATCCGGTTTTTTGTCACCAAGCCATTTTATAAGGCTGTTCAAGGAAAATGCAGGCTGTACCCCTGTTAAATGGAAGAAAACAGAGGCGGAATAATACGGTGTGTGTGGATGGGGAAAATAGCCCAAGCGACAAAAAATAGCCTGAACGACAAAACCCAAAACGTTCTAAATCACAAAGATGTGCGATTCTGACAATTGAGACATTTTTTATAGGCAAGAATCGGGCTGAATTTAAATCTTTTCGCTTATTTTGTATGTCAAGTCTGGATTGGAAATTTAAAAAGCATATAAAAAATGAGCAAAAGAATCCTATTCTTCATTTTGTTTTCGTGGCTGGCATCGGCAGCTTTTCCGGCTTTTGCGCAGCAGAAAACAGACACAGTTTACACCTTCCGCTTCGTGCCGCAGAAGGACATGTTCTATGTGCCATGGAACGGTAATGGTCAGGAACTTACGCGCCTTCTAGAGTGCATCGAAAGTAACAAACCGGACATAGTGGAGGGACGGCTGCCTCTTTACGTGGACGGATACTGTAACTCCGGCAAGTCGGAACGGGCAAGCCTTGCCATTGCGAAGATACGTTCCAACCGTGTGAAATCAGAGTTGATTACCCGGAAAGGACTGCGTGAAAACAACTTCATCACCCGTAACCATGCCTCGGATGGCGACTTCGTGACGGTGCGTATCATACTGCCGAAAGAGAAAGTGCCGGCTATTGTGGAGGATACACATCCCGGTTACGAGGAAGAAAAGGAACAGTCACTCCGTGAAAACGACAAGGCTACAGAAACAATCCAAGACGCAGAGGAGACAAAGGCATCCTTCGGACAGGAAAATCAGCCTGAATCCGTACTGCCGGCATCATCCACAACTTTGGGATTATCACTGCGTGCCAACCTGCTGCGTTGGGCGACGTTCACGCCCGACCTCGGCATCGAGTGGCGCATCAACCCGTCATGGGGAATATCCGTGAACGGATCGTGGACTTCGTGGTCGTGGAATGAAAAGGACAGAAGATACGCCCTTTGGGAAGTGGCTCCCGAATTCCGCCATTATATAGGTAAGGAGAAGCGTGGCTACCTTGGTGTAATGTTCAAGACCGGGCAGTTCAATTATAAGCTCTCCGCGACAGGCAAACAGGGAGACCTTACGGGTGGAGGCATCACCGGAGGCTACCAACTGAAATTGAACAATGCCCTCTCGATGGACTTCTCCTTAGGGTTGGGCTATATCCATGCCGACTATGACAAGTATGTGGTCATCAACGGCGTGAGGGTAAGGCGCGGCAGCGAAACAAAGAACTGGTGGGGCCCCGTCTCGGCGGGTGTCACCCTGGTGTGGAACATCTTTTAGCGGAAAGGAGGAACAATGAATACAACGACAATCATACGACAGATAAAGGAATATATGGGAGCATACGGAAAGGCTTATACCTTATTATATCTAATAGGTGCGGTGACCATACTGACCTCGTGCGTGAAGGACGACCTCTATGACACGCCGCACCCCGACCGTGGGGCGGTGGTCGTAACCACGGACTGGAGCGGAAAGAGCACCGAGGCGGACATACCGCAGGCATACACACTGCGCATCGGCGGGAGGGAACAGAACGTGAGCGCAGCGACCAACGTGTTCGACGCGCTGCTCGCGCCCGGTGGCTACGGTCTGACGGTGTACAACTCCCCGGAGGGGATTAGTATCGACGGAAACAAGGCAACGGTGAATCCGGTGGATCTGACGGGTGCAATAGAGCCGCACCCCGGCTACCTCTTCGCCTCGCACCAGGACATCAGCGTCGTGGCGGACGACACCCTGCACGTCACCGCCCCGATGAGACAATACGTGCGCAGGCTCGACATCGAACTGACCGCCACGGAAGGCGACTACAGCCGTGTACAGTCGGCTACGGCAACGCTCTCCGGCGTGGCTTCGGCAGCGGATATGGCAACAGGCGACCGGAGTGTAGCGGCACAAGTAACAAACGCTTTCAGGCAGGACGACAACAAGTTCACAATCTTTTTCCGACTGCTCGGCATCGTCCCGACGGAAACGCATACGCTGACGGTAGACATCACTTTCAACAACGGTGACACGCAGCGGGTAGTGAGCGACCTTACCGAGGCCATAAGGGACTTCAATAACGGCACCAAACCGGTTAAACTCACGGGTAATCTGCTTTTGCCCGTAGAGGCCGGGGTAACGGGCGCAACCATCACGGGCTGGAACGAGGTAGAAAGCGGCAATGGGGATGCTAACTGACGATAAATATTTTAATCAAAAAAACAAGATTATGACAATGAACATGAGGTTTTTCATTATTGCAGCAGCGGCAACGCTATTGGCTGCGTGTACACAAGAGAACGAGGTACAGAACAATCCGGAGGAAGCACGAATCACGGCAGGCGTGAGCGGGCCGAAGACCCGTGCTGTGGACAACGGGTGGAACGCCGACCGAATCGGCGTGATGGTGGTGGATGCCCCTGGCACGACCACGACCATGGGCGGCAAGTACAAGAACGTGGGATACGCGACCACGAGCACCGGCACCAACGCGGACTTCACCCCGATGACGGCGGGTGGCGGCATCTTCTTCGAGGACGCTTTCCTCGAGTTTACTTTTGCCGCCTACGCGCCTTACGCATCGGGCGCAAACGCCTCCACCCTGCCTGGTACAGACGGGAAGATTACGGTAAATACAAGCAACCAGCCCACGACCACGGAACAGGAGAAGGTGGACTACATCCATGCCACGGGAGCCAAGGCCGATAAAGACAGCCCGACCGTCAGCTTCACGGACAACACCGCCGCGGGCGGCAGCGACTGCTCCTTCAAGCACAAGATGGCCCGTCTTATCCTCAAGGTGCAGGTGTCGAACACCGACGGTTTCGACGACACTGCCGTGCTGGAATTCGCCGACTACAAGCTGGGCGGCCTGGTTCACGAGGGAACGTTCGATGTGAAGACCGGTACCGCCGCGACCGCGGGCAGCGTTGTGAGCGACTGGATGTTACGCCAGTGCACCGGTACCCCGAAGACGGCCACGGACAAGTGCGTGGCAACCTTTGACGCCGCCACGGGCGTGATGACTTTCACCATGATCCTGCTCCCGCAGACACTCGCCAACGCTTTGGTGCTTGAGATATCTCCCGATGACGGGGAATACCAGAGCTACTCCAACAAGGACATGATCAAACCCGCGTTGGAGGCCGGTTATTCTTATACCTACACCATCACGGTGAAGAAGACGGGGCTGACCCTTAGCGGAAGCACCATCGAAAACTGGAACGACGGTGGTAGCCATGCGGGTGATGCAAAAATGTAGTGTGTCTGAAAGCCACTGCCGTGCATCAGGCGTAAGACGGAGGCACGCCATATATAATAAATGGTGCGGCAGCCCGCGTCGCAACGGGCAGTGGCACAAAACGAAATAAATAAAGACAATATGAAAATAATAAGGAACATAGCGAGAAGGCCGTGGCCGCACATCGGCGGCTGGTTGCCGGTTATGATGCTCATCTGTGGGGTGCTCGCTTCCTGTAGCAGTGAGGATGAAAGCACCGCGCCCCTGCCCGACGGCAAGTACCCGCTGCAACTGACGGCGGAGGTGGCGCAGCCGCAGACCCGCGCCGGAGGTAAGGATGCGTGGACGGGCGGCGAGGAGATTAGAGTGTCACTGGAAGGCGTGTTTGGTAACAAAACATACGTGATGGACGCATCGGGCAATGCAAGCCCGAAGGATGCCGATAATGCCTTCTATTGGAAGAACACCGATGAAGCCCGCGTCAGTGCATGGACCCCGGACATAGAACCGGAAACGGATATTTCCGACCAAAGTGGCGGGTACGCCGCTTTCGATGTCCTGTACGCCAGTGCCATAGGGC